>ENA-OOQP01000430-OOQP01000430.1-human-gut-metagenome-genome-assembly--contig:-NODE-430-length-20360-cov-2.742723_pt1 | contig 20360 bp, 41 predicted proteins | sample MGYA00241266_ERZ501171 | MGnify/ENA primary metagenome ERZ501171 (study PRJEB25962, sample SAMEA2042501) | human gut metagenome | biome: human gut; feature: human-associated habitat; material: faeces...
TCTTGCTGTATATATTCTTCTCTACCTGCGGGTTGCTTACCATCTGCGGTACTGACAATGTCTTGATTGCTTTAAGATCGTTCCTTCTGTGGCTCACACGCTGGAACGGAATGAAACTCGTGCCACCTACGTGTGCATTGCCTGTGGACATAAGCATCACCGGACTCTTATTGCTCGACCTCTGTCCCTGTCTTGTGAAGTTTCTGCCGATGTTCTGTCTCTGTTTCTTCGTCAGCTTCTTGACCTTGCCCAGCGTCTTCTTGCCACCCTTGGTTATCTCTGCCTTAAGAGTATACGATGCTCTTGGCGTCTTAGGCGTCATGCCAAACCTCACAGGCGTAAGCACTCTGCCTTTATATATAATCCTGACAGAGTCAACAGTTCTGCCTGCAACCTTTATCTTGCCGGCTGTTCCACCGTTTTTTACGTTGGGATTTATATCGTTCTTTTTAATTCCATAGTGCTGCGCGACTTCCGCAGCGATCCAGCTAGGCCCTCTCTTTCTGAAGTCATTCAGGGTCGACTGAATAACTCTGTCGGAGGACGCCCTCATCTTCTCCAGTTCTTTTACTGTCTGCACATACGTGCCTCTTATTTTTCCCATATGCACAACAAAAGAACACCGCCTGAGCAGTGTCCCTTCGACTCCCTTGTTCGTTTAGTCTCTTCGACAATATAACTATACCATATCAAAACCGGGCAAAAGCGGGCAACTTTTAATTTTTCATAAAATTTCTTAAAAGCTTTCTCGCGTGGTCCGGGTTTATATGGTTCGACTTGCCCACCTGCTCCCAGCTCAGGCAGTCTATAAATCTGCTGCGCAGGAGTTCTCTCATTCTCGGGTCGTTCACCGTTTGTATGTATTTCTCTATTTCTTTCACCAGGCGCTGCGCCTCTGTGATATTCTTTTCAATCTCTGTTTCCAATAAGCGAATCATTATCGGCAATTCAAAATCAGTTGCCGGTATTCCTCGTATAAGCAGCGGCATGGCCTTGCCTGTCTTATAGTCGCTCACAATGTCTCCGACCACTTCGCCAGATCGTTCTTCCCGTTTTCTCAATCTGGCGAGCCTCCCTTTTTGCCGCTTTATTTCGTGTTGAAGCCAGTAATAATTTTTGAGGTCCTGCTTTGTCATTTGCTCTCCTTTCAGCAATCCAAGGCAGCCCATATGTCGTCAAGCATAAGGGCTTCCTGTTCTTCCTCATAATTTACCTTGTAGTATTCTCTTGAGGATACTACTTCACCTTTCGGCCACGTTTTGTATTTCCGTGGCTCTTTTTTAGCGATCATTGTGTACTCCAGATGTTCAACCTCTGTTATGGGGTGCTTATATCTGGTTATCCTGTCTTCTGGGATATAATATCCTGAGATAGGCTTTGGAGTTTCAAACAATTCTACAACATCAACGTACTGCCTTTTGATTACCGGTTTGACAAGATTTGCGCTTGGCGAATATCTTTTCTTGTGAACTGCCCCCGGCGCTCTGAATGTCTTCCGAGTTTCTTTAATCAGGTACTCTGCTAATTCCTGATAGTCTCCAGTCTCGTCCAGCATTGAGCAGTACACATGACCTTTACCCCATTTTTCTCTTATCAGATCTATGTCGTTACTGTTGATTATAATATGGTGATGCGGTCTCTTGTTCTCATATTCAGTTACCGCTATGTACTTCAATTCCTTGCCTTGCTTCTGCATGGCATATCTTAGCCTCCTCAGAAAATTGTCCCTGTCTTTTGCCGCCTGTTTTTGTGTGGGCGCTATTGCGTATGTCAATGTGTAATGGCCGTCGCCTTCACCGAAGTTTGCGTCAATCAGCATTGTCAAATTTCTTTCTGCAAGTCTGTCATTGTTTTTTCTTACCATGTCTGATGTTATGTTTCTTCTTTTTGCTCTTTTTCCTGTGTGGTTACCTGCAGGAAGTTTTACGGTGGTGCCGATCACCTTCCCTGCAACCCATCTTTCTCTTATCGCTACTGCTGATTTCATCTTTCGCTCCGGTTTTAATATTCTAATCAAGTTTGATTGCTCTACATACGAGCTCATCTTCTTACCTTATATATAGTAGTTTTTCGTTTTGTCTTTACAGCACCTCTCTGAGTGCTGCATATAACGCATTCGCTTCTTCTGTTGAAAGGGTTGTTCCCTTGCTCATCTTTTCGTGGTCTGAAGTCCACGCTCTTATGTCATACTTTGCTGCTTTTCCACTCCAGCTCACTTTGTTCAGTTCCAGTTTCCAGCCGCCGGATCTGTCGCCGAGCTCTGCAATGTGTTCTGTTATCTTGTAGTCTATAGCCATTTTCGCCTCCGTTGGTTATGCCTGGGACTGCTTTTTGCTGCTTGTCCCAGGCTTGCTTAATGGTTATTTATTGTTGTATTCCTCCTGCTCCTTCAAGAACTTCTCCTGTTCTTTCGAAAGTTCTAAAGTGCTTTTAATCTGCTTTTGCGCGTATGTTTTCTTTTTCTTTGCCTTCTTTGGCCTCTTATTCCTGTTCATTGCCGCAAGCGCGCAATGCGGGCAATGATTTCCTTTATATACGGCGTTGCATTGTTCGCACTGGCGTACTATACCGTCTTCGCTTGTTCCGATTATCATCAGATTGCCTCCACCATTATTTTCAGTGCAGTGGTTTCCTTGTCGCCTGTGTCAATGTCTATGAATGCCGGCCTGCAGATTATATCCAGTCCGCTGGCAGCTACATAGCCTCTTGCTATAGCTATCGCCTTAATCGCCTGATTAACTGCTCCTGCTCCTATAGCCTGAATTTCTAATTTTTTATCTCTTCTTGCAATTCCTGCAATAGCTCCTGCCGCCAAGTTCGGTTTTGTTGATGATCCTACTTTTAATTTTTCCATTTTTTAATTCCTTTCTGCAGCATTCGCTGCTGATTAATTGATATTAGATACAGCCGAAAGGGGCCAGTCCATAAGTGTTCGACGCGTTGTTGCCGTCGGCGTCGCCGTTCGAGTTGACTATGCAGAAAATAGTCGAATAGCTCGAAAGAGGAGAACGCTCCCACCAGCCGGCCTGATGTCCTCCAGGGCCTAAGCACTTAATCCTGTTGAGCGGGTTTTTGTAAAACTCAAACTGTATGCCTTCTCCCTGTGCAGAATATCTGACGCCGCCATATACCTCAACTTCTGACGGAAGCGCGAACAGGTCTACCGTTTCAACTATCTTCCCGTCTGTATGTGTGGCGTTTACAAAGTTTTTGAATATCGTCTGCAGGGACTGCGGGATTGACTGTGCAAATCCGTCATTGCACCATTCCCTTATATCCGAGTTTTCCCATCCGCCTTTATTTGTATCTTCTTTATTGATTTTGTCCTCTTCCTTGAGGCAGTCTTTCAATCCTACAATGAAGCTGCAGGTTGTCCTGCCTGACTCAGTAGGTGTTAGCAGTGTCTTCCCTCCGGCGTTCATCAGTACGAATTCAGCCTCCTGTCTGCTGTGGGACGTATACCATTCGTAGCTTTCTGTCTCAGACAGCATAACCTTTCTTACATCTCCAACATTCCAGTAATCTTTCAAATCGATCAGTCCCTCGTCTGCTGCCTTAACCATTGCAACTATTTCTTCATCTGTTCCGTCTGCCCAGGTTACAATCTTCACCGGCGCTTCAGCGGGGCCGTCTTCGCAACGCTTCGCTGCCGGTATCATTTCCTGCGCGCTATTCATATTGCTGTTAAAAATAATATTGATTGTTCCTATATTTATCTCTGACATTTTACTTCTCCTTTTCTTTTTAATATCCTATCTAAGCCCTTGTGAAATCCTACTATATCTCCTGAGCATATCTGCCCCTTAAAGGTCCGGTATTGTTGATATGTAAGCATATTCTTGTGCTTATAGAGCCTGTCCATTGCTTTCTGTTTCTCGTTCATCTTTCTTCTCCTTGTTCAGTTTTTTTGGACAGTCTTTAATTTCCGCAACCCACTTGCCCCTATACGGCTCGTGATAGCAGCCGAGGAACATAGACTGGTCTTGGGCAAATACAGCTCTTGCATACTCGCAGGGGTGACATCTGCCTTTGGGTAGACTTTTGAAAAATTCCTTAATTTCATTGCTCATTCCTGCTTACCTCTCAACTTCTCTTTAATCGGTTCATATTTACATTTTCCCGATTTGCACACCGAACAAAACAAAGTATCACTTTCATTTATTTTGGTGTAGCTATGTTGGCAAGACATACATTTATGCACCCAATCATCTTCATCATATCCTGCCTCATATTTTAACCGCATTACTCCACCTCCAACGGTTTTGCATTATACACAAATGCTCCACATTCTTTGCATTTCGTTAAATATTCATCATTCATTGCATCAATTAACCCATAGCAGAATATTCTCTTATCGTCATTTCCGAATTCGCCTGTGGTCGTATTAGCTGATTTGCAGTCACTATCTAGAGGTTTTCCTCTGAGTACCGCTCTATTTACCTTTTTCATTAGCCACCTCTTCAATAGTAAAATAGAGACATTCTTCATCATCAAGCCATTCTCTGATAGAAGCTACGCTTGAGTGTTCTAAATCAACAAGATCGGAGTTGTCAATGTGGAACCGATATACACTTGCTCCGTTGCTCAAGAACGGCATAACCTGCTCTTTTTCAATCTGTTTTATTTTTTTCATTCTTTTATGTCCTCCCATAAAATCGCCTGCCCGCATTTACGGCAGTAGTTTTCTGCGTTGTCAACAACTGCTTTGCAGTTTCCGCAAAGACCTATTTTGTAGTTTTCGCAAAGTACATCGTTAAGAACTGTGACGTCTTCTGGCGCCTTCTTTTCTTCCTTTTCATCCAGTTTCCCTGACAAGACAAGTGCTGTAGCTTCTATGACAATTGTCATCATAGTCATGTCGAGATTATCCCAGTCTATATCTTTTTTTGTTTTGCGCTGGCCTGCGTTTTTCTGGGTCGTCATCCCTATAAGGTCATAGACCGCTTCTTTTAGTGCTTTGATGTTTGCCTTTTGCCCCTCATCTATCAGGAAGTGCCACATGGTATCTTTGATTGTGTTTGCCGGGTTGTTCTTCATTTCGTCACCTTTACTCTTGCGAACTCTTCGATCGTCTTCGCCTTCTGGTAGTCTGCATAGCTTCTGCCTTGTTCGCGCATTTGCCTTTCTATTTCAAATGCGTTTGATTTCTTTATATTCATTTCCGGTTTGTGCGCAGGTCTGTTTCTTTCCTTTATTGGAGTCGTTCTGCAAGAAGGGCAGTATTCCTCCCTTCCTTTCGGGGTGAATCTTTTCTGGCATCTTTTGCACACTACTACAGGTTTTATTCCATATTTCTTTGTTTTCGACCAAACCCAGTTTACTGTCGCCCCTTTCATTTGTGCAATTTCTTCTCTTGTGTATTTAGCGCAGAGTCCTCTGAACTCTTCCTCTGTTATCGATATCTTTCCTGGCATTATATTGCCTCCTGTATCTGGGAGAGTGCAGTCTTTAGCGCTTTTTTCATACTCTCCCGCTGCTGTTCGTCTCCGCTTTCGGCTATGGCTTTTTTAATGCTTTCGACGCACGCTTGCAGGGCGTCGAAGCGCTCCTTGAATTTCACCAGTACCGGATCTGCTGAGTTCAGCTGTTTTCTGAGTTCCGCCTTTTCTTCTTCTGCAGCTTTTTGAGCTTCTTTGTAAGTTTCCTCTATGGCCTCATTGACGGCAGTCCTGATTGCATCATCTCTCTCGTCAGTTACCTTTTTTACTGCTTTTTCTTTTTCTTCTTCCGCCTTATCTGCCTTGCCTTTAAATTTGTCAACCTTTTGCTCCAGTTTCTCTTTTTCAGTTTCAGCCTGCTCCAGAGCTTCCCGCATCTGCTTAAGCTCTGCCTCCAGCGCCTCGGTGTCCGGAATGTTCGCTTTTTCATTCTCTAACTGCAGCATTATGCTTTTGAGCTCCTGCACCTCTTCTGTTTTTTCTTCGAGTTCTCTCGTCTTTTCCTCTTTCAGGTTCTTTATTTCTTCCTCAAGCTGTTTTACGGTCAGACTCTCAACGTCGTGCTCTTCGGTGAAGTTTTCCACCTCTTCCTCAGGAAGCGCCAAGAGGCTGTAAGCCTTGGAAATGCTCAAATGCGAAGATATATTCGCATTTGAAAAAGGACTGTTTTCATCGCTGTATTTCGATGATATTTCCATGTATTTTTGTGCCTGCCTCTGTGAGTATCCCAGACATTCCTTGCACCAGTCCGAGAAGCTGCCGTGACCAATCTGTCCTTTCGCCTCTTCCAGTCTCCTGCCTATCTGAATTACTCCCTCAAGGGTTGTCTTGTATACTACTTCTTCTATTGTCTTTATTTCGGAAGCTATTACAGGCAGCGTTCTTTCCTGCACTTCTCTGAATTCAACATCTACTACTTCGTTCATTTATGCTACTCCTTTCTTCTTTATCTGCTTGTTAACGAACTTCATCCATTCCTGTACGAAACTTTTTACCTCGTCTGTCATATCGCAATTATGATCGCCCCTACACTGAACAAGCTTATGGCTTGGGCTGAGCTCAAGCGTATAATATGGTGTTTCCGGTTCCTTCTGCCGGCGTATAAAGAATATATAGGCTCTTCCCTCTGATATCTTCTCGTCATATGTTCTAACGCAATGTCCCAGACAATGCGATTCTTTGTCAAGCTCTGTTATCTCTTTCGCCGGTACGATTGTCAGGTCTCCTGAGCTGTATTCCAGTTTTCCCGCCGCTTCTGCCGCTTTTTTGATTCCTATATTCACCGATGCTTTCTTCCTTGCTGCATACAGCTTTGTAAGTTCTTCGTGTTTTGCATGAAAGTCATCAGGGTAAAAATTACCGCTGTTTTTTCGCTGACCAGTCTTGCTAAGCAGGCGTAAGTGGTCGCAGTAGTCATTCAGTGTTATTTTTTTGGAGCATATATACTCCATCGCTCTTTGAAGGTTTACCTGCCCCTCTATTTCTATTAAGCGCTGCTGTGCATAATGGTGTCGGAGCAACGGGATAAATTCCACACGCATATTCGCAATAATGTCTTTACCCCGTCTGTACGCCTCAAGGTCTTTGAAGTTAGGATTTGCCCGCCGCAAAGCCTTTACCTCTGCCGGCGAGCATCTAAGTATTTTTTTGAGACTAGTACCCCGCCAGTTTATACACTTGCTTCCTTGTTCAAGGGCTCTATCTTTTATAATGTTTGTGAAGCCTGCCTTGTACAACAGTTCTACAGATCTGTAGGTACACCACTGATAGAGCAAATACAGATATTCGTATGCATCTTCTTCCACTAGCCGAGCCAATGCTGCAGTATCGGCATATCTAAGTGGTCCCACATTTATTTTTTCCAAGTTTTTCGTATAGAGCAAAGTCTCGAAGAACGGCGGTCGGCCGTAATTGTACTGCGTATAGCTTGCCGGCTTAGGAAGCCTAAATCTTGTTGCGCGTTCCCATCTCCCACCGCCTCTGAAGTAGACCGGATACTGTTTTTCATATCTTATTCGTTCTTTTGCCGAAATCTTATATTGCTCTACAGGGTTATATGTGACCCTTGCTTCTTCGTCTTGGTAATCTATTTTGTATTCATCGAGTTGGGCATATACTGTGTCTTTCTCTTTCGTAAACCACAGCACCCGCCCGGTTTCTGTAAGGCCTTGCCTGCCGTACCTCGTTTCTTTAGGTATGGCTTCACAGTTTTGGCTGCATGAACTACACCTTACAGACTTATTGTGCGCCAATTTGTTTGCACTCCGCCTAATCTGCGCGTTCCTGATTGTACAAAAAACAGTGTTTTCTTTCTTGTTAAAAAGCAGGTACGCTTCGTTTGCGTTCTTAAGTATGAATTTTTCAACCCCCGCAGGTCTTTCGATTTTATATGGTCTGTTCATAGCCGCCTCCTATAAAAGGTCCATTATATCTATAGCGGGACCGGCTTTTTTATTATCCTTTATCCCGTAATAGTCTTTTATGATCTGGAAACCTTCTTCCGGTGGAATGTACGCGCAGTTATTTTTTGCGCGGGAGCGGGCAATGCTTTTCATCTTTTCAAAGCAGCCTTTTAAATTTTTGTTCTCATTCAGGATTTTCTCTGCCACATCATCTGTTGTGCAGATTGATGTCAGATATTCCTCAAAAGGGATAAGGTGTTCATTTCCTTTGCATTCATCCGTTATGCGTGCTATTGCTTTGTCAGTCTTCTCGCTCATTTTATTGCTCCTTTCGTTCTTCAGCGTTGTGCAAATAGATTAATAAATGTTATTCCCAGACCTGAAAGCTCATCGGTATTCCCAGCAGCTCTGCTACTCTGAATTCTCTGTGGGCTTCAGCTGACAGGGTATATGTTTTTAGTACAAATACAATGTCGCAGTTTTTCATATACTGCATAAATATCTCTGCAGCTTCTTCTTCGTCAAAGTCTGCTGCTCTGAGAACTTCACTATGGTGTTTCTTCGGGTTGAACACCTCGAAAAAGAAATTTTCAAGATGCCTTTCGGCTTTTTCGAAGTCTCTATCGGCTCCGAATTTCTTCTTGTCGCCTATGATATATGCCGTTCTCTTCATAGATCTGCACCTCTTATGATTTCCTTGAGTTCCTGTATGATAAGCTCTTTGCCCTCTTCCTGAAAGCGCATATGCTCTGCATCGAGAGCCTCTTTGTCCATCGAATTGTATTTTTCTATCAGTTCCCCAAAGCGTTCAACAATGAATTTATCAATCTCTTCTCTCGGTACCTTGAATGTAATCTCTGTATCTCTTCTTGCCATTGCAAGGTTTTTCAGCGTGTATCCTATTATGTTTTTCCATAGCATATTAGTTGCCTCCATTACTTCTTTCGTACTTTAATTTTTTCTCAATCACTTTTTCGCTGTACTCCGTGCTGTATATGCCCTGCTTCCATAGTTTCTTTGCTCCTGTTTCTCCGCAGTTCCAGCACATCGCCACAAGATCTGCTTCGTTATATTTTTTCGCCAACCTGTGCAGCGCCTTGATGCCGTGCTCCACATTGTCGTATGGATTTAGGTAATCCATATTACCTTTGTGATTTATGCTATTAATCTGCATCAGGCCGTAGTCATCAGTGTTGCTTACCGCTTGACTGTCAAAGCCGCTCTCGACGTCTATCATCGCTATGACCATTGCATAGCTGATGTTATATTCCTCGCACAGGCTGTAAATGTAGTGCTGCAGGTCGTCTGACAGCGGTATGTCCCATGGGTCAAAACCCTGTTCTTCTATTGTTTCTACTTCCGTCTGTTCTGCCGCGTAGATTTCCGGTTCTTCCGGCGGCGGTATGAACGGTATTGTCAGCACTGCCGCTAAGACTATTGTTATAAGTATTTGCTTCATCGTTGTCGCTCCTTTCTACTTCTTTTCTGAGGCGTTTCAACCTTGCCACTTCCAGTCCTATCTCGTGACCGGATTTCATCCAGCCTCGATGATAGTAGAACTGTTGCTTTTTGACTTTGGCTCTGATCTGGTTATCCAGTTTGGCCAGCTCCTCCCGGTGGTCTATTTTCGGGTTATGCCTGCGATATGAACATCCGGGGCCATTATGTGTGTCTGCGTTATACACGCAGGAATTGTGACAGTCCCTGCAGACCGGTTTGTCACCATGCATCGGGCACTGGTGCCACCAGCTGCAGCTTGTATCGGTTTGGCAGTGAGGGCAAATCACACCTCTGCCCTCATCTGCACCTTCTTAGTTCTTGTTACTGCGATTTTACCCTCCGCTTTTGCGGCAATCTTTAAGGCCGAATCCTCGAGGTTGATCTGCACTGATGGCACATCGTCCTTGTAGACGCTTTCAAGTGCAAGGCTCGCAAGCTGTATCTGTTTTTCGCTCAGCTCCACAAAGCCTGCTGCTCTGCAGCGTTCGCCTGCTATAAGCTGCTGGAGATAGCTGTTTGCACCCTTGTATCTCCTTGCTCTTGCGGCTTTCTCGCAGTTGCATTCGTCTGCGGCTTTGAGGTCAGCATCTCGCTGATCCATTGCCTTGACGGCTATTACCTGCCCGCAGTACGGGCAAGCACCGTTCATCATTTCCATTTCGTCATACATCTAAATAACTCCTTCCTACCTCCTTAATCCAGAGGTCTCTTGCCTGCTCCGGCGTTATTCCGGAGATTATAAGGCGGGCTTCGTATTCACGCTGGAACTTCTGTCGCCAATACAGGTTCCGCTGTTTTGCCCTCTCGGTAATGTTTGCCTGCATTTCCTCGTGGCAGCTATGGCATAAATCCACCTGCCACTTGTTCAAAATTGATTTCTGCCTGTTTGACCCGCCATACACTTCGTGTCTCTCAGCATATGGAGTGCCGCAGTAGTAACAATATCTACTCTTCTTATTTTTGTAGCCATTGCAGGCTTTTTTCTTCTTGTTGCTCCGAGGTTTCGGTATCGGGCAGGAGTCATAATAGTTTGCCATTACTATCAACCCTCCCGTACCTACTGTACTCAGAACTTACCCGCTCTATGATCAGGCGCTCCATTGTCGTGCGCCTCGGTTCTTTCGGCGGTCTTTCAGCCCGTCTGCGCTGTCTATATTTTCTTTTTGCTCTGCCCATATATAGTTCCTTTCTTGTGCTCGAATGTTAGGGTCTATCTACTGCAGAGCTACCGCAGCGCCTGTTATTATGTATACTGCTGCTGCCAATAACAGCAGTAAGCCTATTCTGATCGCCCACCACAGCGGGCTAAGTTTTCTTATTCTGTATTTTTTCATCATCTGCCTCCTGCTGTCGCTATGAGAGCATCTGCCACGTCAGGAATGAAATACAGTTCCTTGTCTACCCTTGGCAGATCTCTCAGGTATTTATCTACCGAGTGCGGGTTCTTGCGGCCCAGCGCTTCGGCCAGTCTCTTGCGTGTTATGAATACTCCGCCGGAGAAGCTCTCAAGCCGGTTTATAATCTCTTTTCTGTTAAGCATTAACTTCACCTCCACAGTGCAGTTCTACCCAGCAGTGCCACTGACCGCATGGCAGGCGATATTGGAAGTCATCACACCCCTGGTTCTCCGGACACTGCTCGCAATTTCTTACGTTTTCAGGGTTATACATAAAGTCCCGATATTCTCTTTCTTCTTTGCTCATTTCTCTCTTCATCTTATTTCCTCCATTATTTCTTCGTCATCGCATCAAGTGTTGTTTCTAGCCCGATTGCGATTTTGGCTGCAGTTTCTATCGACGGGAGAGCGCCTCCGCTCTCATATCGTGAGAGCTGTGAGGCATCAATCCCTGTACGAAAGCTGAGCTGCTTCAATGTGAAGCCTTTCTCATTCCGTACCTTTTTCAGATTTTCACCGAATTTCATCTTTCCCTCCTGTATGTTGTTCTTAATGATATGTCAATACATATCATTATTTTTATGTTACGATGAGAGTAACATAAAAATTCGGTCAGCCTCTTCAATAAGTTGTCGTTTTCGAAACTTTTTAATTAAAAAAAATCTCTGTGGATATCTCATATTTGTTGCATATCTTCACTACCTCGCTGACGGTGAAGTCTCCACCTGTCCCATTGATGTTCTGATTTACAGCTGCAACGCCTTTGTTCAGAAGTTCCGCTATCTCGGACTGTGGTATATTATGTTCCCTGAGAAATAACGAGAACTTTGTATATGGTGTTCTTTTTCGCTTTGTTTCGTTTCTAAGCATCATATCCCTCCTTTGTTGTTGTTTTCGAAACTTTTTATTTATCGTACACCTCATTTGTTTCATTGTCAATAATTTTTTTAATTTTTGCTAAAATTTTATTGCATTATCGAAACTTTCGTGTTATATTTTAGTCATACTAAAAAAGAGAGGAATGAACAAATTGGCTACTATAATAGGGGGAAGGATTAAACTTTTGAGAAAAGAGCAAGGATTAACGCAGGAGGAACTTGCAGAGCAGCTCAATGTAAAATTTGATTTAAGCATAAACAAATCAATGATTTCTAAATGGGAAAATGATAAAAGCGATCCTTATTTAGAATATGCTAAAAACATTGCTGACTTTTTTAATGTCGATTTAGATTACCTAGTCGGCCTAACTGACGTTCGCGCCGTAGAGGGGGTTTGGAAAATAGAATTCAACAATAAAGATGATTTTCTTTATTATAATGAACTGTTTTCTTACTGTAAAACACTGTCGGCAGCGTCAAAGGGAAAAGTTGTAGAGAGGGCTCGTGTCTTATGTGAATTTGAAAACGAAGAAACTGTAGATGTCGAGGTGCCGGAAGAATACTCCGGTCCTGATGCAGAGCTTGTTAAAAGAATTCGTGATGAGGATGTTGAAACTACGCTCAAGGATCTTGTTAACAGAGGAACTGCTGAGATGATGAAACGTGATGCTCTTGATATTAAGAATAAAGCTAAGTAGAGGTGCCTATGACCTTACGTGACAATAAAACAGATTTTAAAAAACTGACTATGGAGTTTAAAAATGAGGAAACATTCTTGTTTTATGACGAGCTGTTTTCTTATTGTAAACTGCTCGACAGTAGCCAGCAGGAATTGCTATTGAAAACAGCGAGGGAGTTGGCCAGCAAGGTGCTTAAATAAGCACCCAGCTATATAGTCTATTTGGTTAGTATGATTTTTTCTTCGTGTTTTGCGTCGAAGTCAAGATTGTATATGATGTGTCCAGTATAGTATACGGCTATGGCATAGACATGATCTACGCCAAAATGCTTATATGCTTTGCCGGTTATTTCGAATAGATATTTTTTATTGTCCTGTTGTATGATTATTATTTCATTCACTGGTGCACCCTTTCCGCTGGGTGCCTGAGTATAGAATACTCCTCTTCGGGCGATAAATATAGCGGTAAATGGTGGTAAGTTGACACAATTCGACATCATTCGACACAGAGCTATTATATAATCTCTTATGTAACTTATTGTTTTGATTTATGTGAATAAGGAGGAAAATATGGGTCGCACACGTTTCAGGAAAAGTTTCAAAGTTGCCCCCGGAGTAAAGATCAATCTAAACAAAAAGAGCGTGGGGGTTACTATAGGTGGCAAAGGAGCAAGGTATACAGTCAACACGTCCGGTCAGAGAACTTTATCTACCGGCATTCCCGGCACTGGTCTTTACTTCGTTGAAACCAGCAAGAGCAAAAAGGGAAGCAGTAAAGGTAAAAAAGGAAATAGCAGCACTGGTGAAAGATCAGGAAGTGCTTCGGAAGTAAATCTTTACAGCATGGTAGATGTTCACGCCCGGGAATCAAAACAGAGGGTAAGGAACTGCCCTATTCTCGGAGCGCTCAGTGCAGCGCTTGGTCTTGTATTTCTTATCTGCAGCTATTACGTCCTTGGCATAATACTTATTCTGCTCGGCGGATATGTCTTCAAATTCTTACGCTCTAAGTACAAGAATATTGCAGAGGCAGAGGAAAACAAATTATATGAGCTGCAGCAACTATTGTATGGCGCAGAGTCCTCCAGAGGATCGGTGCCTGAAAATGAGATAATAGGTTTAATGGTTCAAAAGGTTGGTTCAGCATTATCCGGTCTTTCCGAACATGCCGACCATATGGACAATGCAAAAACTCCTGATGAGTTCTTCGACAGTTATATTGTAGCTAAAAATAAACTTACTGAGTTAATCCCTTTTGAGCCGTACTTTAAATTTGCAGCTTCTCCAAGCGAGGCGATGGAAACTCTGTATGGTGATCAGAGCACCGTATGCATCGATTTCGTTAGGGACTGTTATGAAAAGGCCGAGAAGAAAGCCGAGGAACTTGTGACCGAAAGAGGACGTATGGGAAGATACCAGCGTCTATACGATTCGATGAAACCATATCTTGATGTTATGGATAAGAAGTCTTATGATTATGTGAAAGATAAATGCATTCAACAAGGTATAGATTTTTAAAATCAAATAAATAAAAAACAGACACTGCTGTTGGCGCAACAGTGTCTGGCGGGTTACGACCTTGATAGGCCCTAACATCCTAGCACGGTTAGAGTATATCACAACTGTAACCCCACTGTCAATTGCGGGCATTTTTATGCCCGAATTCAAGTGAGGTGAATACAATTGAAGAAATACGATCACGTAAAGAGCTTCACCTTTGACGGTAAACGATACAAAGTCAGAGGCGATAGCGAGAAGGACGTCATTATGAAGATGGCGAACAAGATAAGAGATCTTGAAGAAGGGAGAGTTGTAATATCAAACAGTATGACTGTCAGGGAATGGGCAGTCAAAGCGGTAGAAACATACAAAACAAACCAAAATGATATAACGCGAGAGAAATATATGCAATCTATGAGTCACTGCATATTCGAGCCTATCGGGAGCATGCAACTCAAAAAGGTTAAGCCTCTTCACTGTCAGCAGGTTGTTAATATGCAGACGGGAAAGTCCAAGAGGCAAATAGATGGTGTTTATCAGATGCTTAATTTCATCTTCCGCAAAGCAGTGGAGAACAAGCTGCTTCTTGAGAACCCTGCTGAAAACATCACGAAGCCAGCAGGATACACCAATGGCCGACGAGCAATAACAGATCAGGAAAGAAAGCACCTGCTTAAGGTAGCCGAAGCTGATGATGGTTTTGTTCTGTTCCTGTTGATGCTCTATTGTGGCTGCAGGCCTTCTGAGGCTATGGAAGCTATGGGAAAGGATATATCTCTTTTAGAAGGTCAGCCGGTCTTGCATATAAGGGGGACGAAGACACGTAACGCTGATCGCACTGTACCTATTCCCGATGCTTTATATCGCAGGATAAAAGATACTCCTAAGTTCGGCTATATTGCTCCTAATCAGGCGGGTAAAAAACACAAGGAAGGTTCTTATAAACGAACGGTCAAAAGACTGTACAGGGAGATGAATATTTCCATGGGTTGTAAGCTTTACAGAAATCAGCTTGTACCCCCATATCCACTAGCAGAGGATTTTGTCCCGTATGATCTGCGGCATACTTACTGTACTGATCTACAGAAGAAGGGAGTTGACATCAGATCCGCACAATATCTGATGGGGCATAGCGATATATCCTTGACCGCAAACATTTATACCCACGCAGATAATACTACTATCCTTGAGGCTGCAAAATTGATAAATTTGACCGAGGGTGTCCCACCGGGTGTCCCACCTCAAACGACCTCAAACGACCTTTCAGTGATATAATTTTACATTAACTGTAAAATTGTCAAAAATAAAAAACGCCCGAAAACGTTGAAATTCAAGCATTTTCAAGCATTTTGTGTATGGAGCGGCATACCGGACTCGAACCGGCAATCCCCTGCTTGGGAAGATGAGAACAAACCGTTATTTTTCAACCATTACACCGGTGGGTGTCCCACTGGGTGTCCCAATTACACAGGTTACAGTTGTGATACTTATTTATCTTTATATCTATAATAGTAGGACTCCAGTTCCTCTTCAAGTTTTTCCTTCTCGTTGAAGAACAATTCGCTTCCCAGCACATCCTGTATGCGCTCAAGGTCCGCTTCAACCCAGCTACTTACTATCGTTTCTTTATCAGTATCAGGATCTTCTTTAAGCTCATCTTCTATCGAGAGCCCGTCTGTTGATATGCTCGTAGAATTTCCTCGAACAAATACTTCTATATTAGCCGGATAGCACTTGATTGCCACGTCTGCCCTGTCGCTGTCGAAGTTTCCTTCCTCGTGTCCGCCATCTTCCCAGCACTCCCATGGGAACTCTTCATATTCGCCGTTTCTATATTCTTCTATGGCATCTTCAGAGATGTCATCTTCTGTCACGTCTATAACAAAGACGTGTTTCTTCTTCTTCTCTGCTGCTGTAAGGCTATCCCACGTTTTAACAGCCGCTTTGTTTGCCTCTTCCTGTGTGTCGAAAACTTTTGGCCAATTATCTCCGCCATAGTTTTCCTCTATCATTATCCACTTTTTCATTTCTTTTCTCTCCTTTATCCTCTTCAACTCTGCAACGATCAGTCTTTCAGTCCATTCAGGGCAATTTCTTGAACCGGTTTCCCAGTTCTCTATTGTCCTTTTGGGTATTCCCATCTCATCAGACATCTGCTGCTGAGTCAACCCTGCCGCTTTTCGGGCCTCTTTTATTTTTTCGCTCATTTTTTATTCTCTCTTTTATTCTCTTGCCTTTTTTCTTTATTAATTATATAATATTCTTATCAAAAGGCAGGGTGGCAAGTACCCTACCATTTGACTTTGGTTCATGCCTTACTCATCGAGTAGGGCTTTTATTTTTTCAACAGCTTCATCTTTCGATTCACTGTCTTCGATGATTGTTATAATCATCTTCAAGACCTTCTTAAACTGTTCATTTGTCATTCCCTGTTCCATTTTGTTCTCCTTTCCGTCACTTGCCAACTTACTCGGGCTTTATCATCCCTGTGATTATATATTACCACTCATTGAGTGGTATGTCAACTGTTTTTTATATATTTTATAATTTTTTTGCAAATAAAAAAGCCCTCTATGCGGCAGAGGGCTATGTGTCAATATATATCTTATTATTCTATTCTTCTGCTATGAGATCTATTATCTCATCTCTTGTTGCTTTCATCTGGGCGATTCCGTTTCCGTCGATTGAATGATTGAGCAGCGCAACCATCATCTGCATCTGCTTTTTCTGCAGGTACTGTATGTGGTCCAGCGCCTGCAGGTCATTCTTCTCGTGGCGCTCAATCCGTTTCAATCTGTCATCGTGGTCTTTCACCATTTTTCTGATGTCCACTGTTGGCTTAATCAGCTTGAAGATTACCGCCGCTGCAGCTCCCAGAAGAACGATGAAGCTTAATATTGTGCTTACTGTTTCCATTATTCACTCTCTGCTTTCACTCTCTCATATATAGCTTCTATTATTTTGTCTATGTCCTCTGCTGTCATATTGAGGTTCAGCTCTGCTAGCTTCTTATTGAGGAAGTCTGTAACCTCGGCTTTCTTCTTCTGACCTGACTCTGACCAGAGCCACTGCTTTGCCCAGCGTACTCCGACCTCTGTCCAGTATTCTACTGCTTCGAGTTGGTCATCCGTCAGTCTGTTTTTTACTTCCTTCCTTTTCGCATTAATCAGTGGGATCATTATTCCCGTGATTACTATACTGCAGATCCCGATTATTACTTCTGTCCAGTCAATCATCTTCTTCCTCCTCAATTTTTGTTTTATACGGCTGTCCGTCTGCGTCTATTCCATACCTATTACGGCTGTTCTTCAGGCCTAACTGATAGAGCAGATACGACAGCACACCTCCTACAATCGTTCCAAGTGCCGTTACGCCTATGGCGCTGTCGCATTCCTTGCCCGCAAATACTGCTACATAATATGCGATGACGCAGAGGCAGGCGAACATTACGACCAAGGCAACTAGCAACTGTGAAAACTCCTTTTTCATATGTACTCCTTTGCTTTTGCGAGCGACTTCTTGCCGAAGCTTCCGTCTATGGTTATCTTCTCACCTCTCTGGAAGTCTCTGATCGCCGTATCTGTTTTCGGTCCTGCAGAACCGTCTATGCTTCCGGTGTATGTTCCGTACCACTTCAGAAAGCTCTGCAGCAGCTTTACATTGCTCCCGGTATCGCCTCTCTGTATGTACCCTTTCGGTGGAAGCGTCGGGAACTTGCCGGCATATTTGCCTTTCGGCTTTTTGACTGTTTTTTCCTTTGCAGCTTCGCCATCTTCAAGGGCCGTTATAACGTGTGCTGCTGTGTTGATAATAATGTCGCCGGTCTTCAGGTATTTATCTGAAGTAAGATACTTGGCGTCAGTATGGAATGTAAATTTGCCCGTTGCTCTGCATAGAGGAACAAGGTTCCCCGTCCAGGCGTTTTTCGATACCTTGATGCCGATGCAGGTAAGAGCTGCAGCAATCATTGCAGAGCAATCAGTTTCGCACTTTGTTTTCAGCTTTGTATAATCAAAGGCCTGCTTTTTCAATTCCTCGTAGAGAGTTGTCCGCTGCGACTGGTCATAACCTATGCAATCGTTATTGCAGAGCGACTTTATGACTCTCGCAAATTTTCTACCCTCATCCGCGTTCTTGAATCTGATTACGCAGTTCTGTCCGAAGTTATACCATATGCCAACTTTGACTTCTCTGCCGGTCTGATCGCCGGCCTTGCCGCCGCTGGCTCTGCCTCTCTCATCCTGAGATGCCCATCCGCATTTAATCATTTTCTGCTCCTTTCTCCTTTATTTCTTCAATTCTTGCTTCGATATCCAGCGCCTGCTCTACGGATATATGCTCCTGGAGCAGCAGGTACAGGTTATCAACAAGATCAAGCAGCTCGTGGTTAATTCTGATCAGTGCTGCTACTGTTTCCATTTTCGATTTCATCTTTCTCCTTCGGAGTTATCCAACCCTTATTGACTGCATTCTGCAGACCGTTGGAGTCAATTCTGCCTTCTTCGTATAATCTTTTTAATCTGTTATACAAGCTCGTCACCTCCCAGCATCGATACCACGATATCATCTATGGCGTTTGAGTTTCCCTCTATTAGAAGTCTTAAGGCATCGTCTATCCTTTTGAATTTGTCATTGTATTTGTCTTCTAGCATTTTGAACTGTTTTGTTATTTGTTCATCCGTCATTTTTCCGCCTCCTTTTTCTCTTTTCCATTCTTCGCATTACTTCCCTGTGCATTTCTTTTCCGAATAATTCTTTGAATGTCCTGTCCATATTTCTCGCTGTCATTTCGGAATTGTATTTCTCCGCGTAGCTTCGCCAGCAGTCATACGACTGGATTATGGATTCTTCCTTTATTTCTCCTGCGTCAAGGAGCTTCCTGTACTTTCTCAGTCTTCTCCGCTGGTTCACGATATTCTTCTTCGACAGCCTGACCACGACCTTGCCTGAAACAGTCAGTAGAAATCTTTTCTTAAGGAATGTGAACACCTGTCTGTCCTTGAACTTTATAAGCTTCACTCTTTTTGCATTGAGCGTTATTCCAAGTTCCTGACAGCGATTATCTATCTCCTGCAGACAATGTTTCAGATGTTCAATATCTTCATGAATGAGATAGCTGTCATCGTTATATCGTCCATACCCCTTAATATGCAGCTGTTCCTTAATGTATTTATCCAGCTTATACGTTGGGTAAAATATGGCTGATATCTGAGATATCTCACTGCCAAGGCCAAGGCCTCTGTCGCCGTCAAAGCAGTTTACAAAGTACGCTGCAAGCTTCATTACTTTTTCGTCCTCAATTTCTGCAGACAGCATTTTTATCAGCTTGTCGTGAGGAATGCTTGGGAAGTATCCTTTAAAATCGATAATGAGTATTCCACCCTTTAGTCCGTGTTTTCTATAATGCCTGTGCAGGTGCTCTTTCAGTCTGTCTATAGCGAACTCTGTGCCTTTGCCTTTCAGCGTAGCCGAGTTGTCATATATCATCTTAGGTGTGAGTGCCGGCTTCAAGGCATTGTTGCAAAGCGACTTTTGAACCGTTCGCTCTGATATGTGCACCGACTGGATCTTTCTGCGTTTACCGCGCTCGCTGATCTCAAAGGTGTTAAATCCTCTGCTTTCATATTCTTCTTCCTGCAGGTCCCGGGACAGGCTTGCTGCCCATCGCAGCACGTTTACTTCAAACATCTGCGTTGATGCTTTCCATCGCGTCCCCCTGCAGCAGGCTATGCCCGCCTGCAGAATTTTGTCAAATGATATAACGTCATTAATTGTTGGCGCCGTATGCGGTGCTCCCGCCGCTGCAGTCTCCTCTGAGGTGCAGACTACGGCGCAATTTCGGCTTTCGCCCCGGTTATTGTTCTCCTGTATCTTTTCATTTTTCATGGCTTTAATTTCGCTTTCGCTACTTTTCCTGCCAAAACAGATATATCCGAAAGGGGCCAGTCCATTAGTGTTCGACGCGTTGTTGTTGTTGGCGTTGCCGTTCGAGTTGACTTTGCAGAAATTAGTCGAATTGCTCGAATTAGGAGAACGCTCCCACCAGTTGGCCGCGCTTAAGCAGAACATAACCGCTATATTAATTACTTAATATACTTTTTATAAATTTGCGCATCGTTCTTTATTATGCCTTTGGTCTTCCTGATTATCGCCTCAACCTTGGAGCCTATATATTCCTCCTGATTGTTGAGCTTCTGGTTTGACTCCTGTCCATTGTTACGGACAAGCTCGATGAATATGTACGCTGTCGTTGACAGATGTTCAAGAAGTCCTACGGCTTCTTTGAGATGTGCACGTCTTTGTCTGAATTCAGCTTCCGTTGCGGTCTTGCCAATGAATATAGAATTGGCGACCTGCAGATGTGACAGAGCTTCAAGCCCTGTCTTGATCAGATGGTCGCCGTATGTTTTTCTATATTTCGTTTCTTTCTTCATTACTATCTCGCCAAGCTTGCAGTTCAGCTCAAAGCAGTAGTATATATAGTCTGCAGATGAAGTGGACCTCTTCCACGTTGGTACGCTCAAGCTGTTCTCCTTTCCGGCAGCATTCGCTGCCGATTATGCGCTA
>ENA-OOQP01000433-OOQP01000433.1-human-gut-metagenome-genome-assembly--contig:-NODE-433-length-20348-cov-2.207559_pt1 | contig 20348 bp, 22 predicted proteins | sample MGYA00241266_ERZ501171 | MGnify/ENA primary metagenome ERZ501171 (study PRJEB25962, sample SAMEA2042501) | human gut metagenome | biome: human gut; feature: human-associated habitat; material: faeces...
CTTGTGGAAAATGAATAGCTTGCGTAGCAAGGTGTTCGGTTTCCGCAAGTACACAAAAGGGTAGACAGCGCAAGCTGTCGCAGGGGAAGTGTAGCGTCCCCTGTCTGCGGCAAAGCCGCCAATCGTAGCGCGGGGTAAAATCCCTGTGCGGAGATAAAGCCCTCGGCAGAGCGCACACGCCTGTTAGGGTGTATAAGTGCGCCCTTAGTGTCTAAGGGATTTATTCAGTGTTCCCGTTTCCGGCTCGTTTTTTCAGATATTCCAGTACCGGCTCACTCGTCAATGCAAGCCTAAGAAGTGCTGCGGCTTCTTCGTCGGTCATGTTCTTTGCTTCCGGCACAACGCTTTCAAAGACTGCGCCCCGGACGATAAGGCGGTGGCTGCGCGTTCTGCGTTCCTCTTTGGATAGCTTCTGACGCAACATCTTTTCCCGGTTCTCAAACTGCCGGATTTTCTTCTTTCCGTCCTCAATCTCGGCTTGCAGTTCTTCGCGGGTTTTCTCTCTTGGCTTTGTCATAGTTGGTCGCTCCTTTCTGCTTCTAAATGTAACATACGGGCAACCGATTAAATCAGTTGCCCGTATGTTTGGTTATTCTACATTAACATATTCGCTATTTGAAATTGGTACATCTTTTAGCTCTATGCACTTCCAATATGGGTTATTACGATGTTCCAAAGTAAAGCTCCGTCGAAGTATTAACCAGCCCTCATAATCCCCTGTACCATTCAAAGTATATTCCCCCGTGTATTGTTCAGCATCTGTGGCTTTAACGGCAAATGTGAACTCGCCCGATACCGAGGTTTCCGTGGTTTCTAAAAGGGTATAGTCTAACAGCTTATAATCTTCGATCCGATAGCTATTGTCCGACGGAAGATTTTCCAAATATTCCCCGAAAGTATTTTCTACGAAAGTAATCCCAGCGTCTTCTGCTCCCTCGTCAGTTTCTGCACTAACCCAAATATTTCGGTAATCTTCTTTCGCTTTGATTTTAATGTTGTTGCATTGTGCAATATATGGTTTCTGCGAATAATCAACTTTTGCGGTATTGCCCCTGCCAATTATAACGACATCACCGCTAACAAAATGCAGCACTATATCCTCATTAAATTCGGCTTGCACCATATCGCCAACATTAAATAGATTTTCGTCGGTATTTGCATTATATATATTCTCCTTTGTAATCTCGACGAGAACAGATCGTGGAGAGAACACCTCAACAACTTTGGCCTCAGTAAAAAGCATTACGATACCGCCATTGTTTCCAGCCTCGTTGTAATCATTTGGTCTTAACAAATACATACCACTAATAATAAGGCACAGGCAAGCTGCCATAGCACTCCATTTTATCCACCCATGTTTTTTACAATGGTAGTTTGCGGCTTCCTCATAATACTTATCGCCGACTTCACTAATGGCTTCGGAAAACAATTTCGTGTTCATACGAATACCTCTCTTTCAATCAAAAATTGCTTCATTTTCTGGCGGATTAGGGTAAGTCGGACGGATACATTTTTTTCAGATATACCTACGCGTTTTGCTATGTCCGCGTAGGTATCCGCATACGCGTAGCGGCGCATAAAGATAACTCGCTCTTTTGCGGTCAGCGTATCCAAAAATGCCTCAATGGTACGGGCTAACTCTCTGGCTTCAATTTCATCTTCCACGGTTTTCTGGTCTGCGATGCAGCCCTCGATTTCCTCTAAGGCAACCGTATAGTGTCCGCTTCGTTTGGCTGCTTCCTTTCTCCAATAGATTTTGAGTGAAATGTTCCGAACGATTTTAACAAGATAAGATAGCAGCGGGTTAGGTCGTGCCGGGGGAATGGCGTTCCATGCGCCTAAATAAGCGTCGTTTACACATTCCTCCGCGTCTTGTCTGCTGCCTACGATATGGTAGGAAAGATTGTGGCAGACCTTTCCGTATTTTATATCCAGCTCTCGTATGCCTTGTTCTGAACGTCCAAAAAACATTTCTATGATTTTTTCGTCGTCTATCATCTCACCGCCTCCTTTCGGGCTTCACCTATGTACTACGGTTTCAGCGGCAAATACTACATCTAATCCGAAACTTTTTCAAAAAAATTATAGCACATCTTTTTGAATAGGGTGTGTCAAGTTGCCGGAATGTTTCTTTGCCGCTTTGCTGGCGGCGTTCCTCCGTTCCTCACTGTATGGGGCGGTCAGACGGAAAGAGAAACGCCCCTTTGCAATATCAAACTCCATGCAGCCCGTTTCGGGGTCTGCGTCGGTCTGGCGGCACTGGTCGGGGTGCTGTCCGGCGTAGGCGGCAAGCCGCTTCTTTAAGTCGGTGTTGTGGGTGCGGATATGGATAAGGGGGTCTTTCTCGTCAAACCAAATATCGGTGGTCTTTTCCTGCTTCGTAAGCCCTGTTCTCATAAACTCTCCTTTCTGCGCCCCTGTTACGCAATAGGGGCATTTTTCGGGTGTTTTTCCCGGCTCTTGACTTGGGGAAAATGAGGATTTTCAAATAGAAACCGCCCGGACAGGGAATGGTTCGTCGGGGCGGCTGTTATCGCAAGATTTCTGTTTTTTCCGGCTCTTGACCGTCAGACGCGGATAAACGCGAGCTGTCGGCAAGCACCAGTTTGAGCAGCTTGTCGCGGAATGTTTCTGTGCTGCTGTGATTGAAAAATAACTCCGCAACAATGGTCTGCCCGTTCCTCTGGGTCGTGATGATACTGTCGGGGGTCTGTTCTGCCATAGGCGGCTCCTTTCTTTGGGCGCAAAAGAGGGATTTCCCGTAGTTCGGAAAATCCCTCTTGGTTGACGGTTATTCTGTTTTACTGTGCGGGCTGTGCGGCTGCCTGCGCCTTTCGCCTTGCCCGGTATTCCCGCGCTTTCATGCGGTCATACTCCCGCTGCTTTTCAAGATTTCTCGCCCGGTATTCTCTTGAATAGTTGCGGTGGTAGGCGCGGCTCTTTTCCTTTTTGGCTTCTTCGATTTCCTCCCGCATTTGCCGGATTTCCTGCTCGGTCGGTTCTGCAAGCTGTGTCACTTCATTCTCAAACTTGCCGATATAATTGAAATATATGCTGATGTGCTGGATTGCGTATCTCGCCCTTTTCTGGTCGCGCTCATGCACTTCAATCCGGCTGATAAACTCGTTGAGAATGGCGGGGGTAAGCTCGGTAAAGGCAGCATGGCGTTCCGTCAGCTTCAAAAACTTCTGCGCCCGTCCTCCCGCGTTCTCATAAGCGGATAGCTGCTCTTGGAGCGTGGCAAGCTCCGCTTTCAGCGCGTAGTATTCTTCCGAATACTTCTGCGACATCTGCTCATAGCGGTCTTGCGGGATCGTGCCGAGGGCGTTGTCCTCATAGAGCTTATTCAGCACCTTGTCAATCTGTTCAAGGCGCGTCGTGATTTGCGGAATACGCTTCTGCTGTTTCTTGGTCTGGTCGGTCTGCTGCATGGCAAGGTTCTTTTTCACTAAGGCTTCAAACTCCGCCCGGTTGCTGATAGAATAGTCCTCGATTTTCTTCAGCACTTCCGCGATGGTCTGCATGAGCAAGTCCGCGTCCATGATGTGCGGGGAATGGCATTTGGGGTTCTTGGCTTTTCCCTTGTGGTACTCGCTGCAAAAAGCAACGTGCCGCTTGCCGCCGTTCCGGTAATCAATACGAATGTGCATTTTTGCGCCGCAGTCCTTACAGAAAAGCAAGCCGGACAGAGGGTGGATTTCCCCGTCCCCGTTGGGGCGTTTGACGGGTGCGTTTTCCAAAATCCGCTGTACGGTTTCAAAATCGCTGCGGCTGATAATCGGCTCATGCACATTTTCTGTGATGTGCCACTGGCTCCGGTCTACATAGTGGTTATGTTTATCCCGGAAATGCTTTGTAGTCTTGAAGTTGACTACATCGCCGCAATACTCCTGCCGTGTGAGGATATTGGTCAAGGTGGCTTTGTTCCACTTGCAGCGGTTATCCTCGTTGAGCGTCTTATTTTTACAGGTTCCCCGCCCGCGGTCTTTCATGTAGAAAGTGGGGGTTGGGATTTGCTCCTGCGTCAGATATACGGCGATTTGGTTTCGGTTTTTCCCGTCCAAAAACAGACGGAAAATAAGGCGAACAACCTCGGCGGCTTCCTCGTCGATTATCCAAAAATCCTTGTTGTCCGGGTCTTTGACATAGCCGTAAGGGGCTTCGGTGACAATCGGCTTTCCACTCATGCCTTTGGTCTTAATGCCCGTTTTCACTTTCTTGCTGATGTCCTTTGCATACCACTCCGACATGATATTGATAAAGGGCGCAAACTCCAATGTGTCGGGCTTCTCGCTGTCAATGCCGTTGTTGACCGCGATAAAGCGCACATTGTTCCGTCTGAATATCTCCATCGCGTTGCCGACTTGGAGATAGTCGCGCCCCCAGCGGGTAAGGTCTTTCATAATGCAGACACCGATTTTCCCGTTTTCCACATCGTCCATCATGCGGGAGTAGGCGGAACGGTCAAAAAACCTGCCGCTTTCGTCATCGTCGATGTAGTGCCGGATATTGGTTAGGTGCTGCCCTCTGGCATAGTTCTCCAAAAATATTTTTTGGTTCTGTATGCTGTTGCTCTCGCCGCCGTCCCTGTCCTCGTCGCCCACGGAAAGGCGGGAGTAAAGGGCTGTAATTTTGCTATAATCAGTCATGTGCATAACCTCCTGTGCGTCCATGTATGTGTCATTTACACTTAAAATTATGCACTCCAACGCGCCGTGCCGTACTCCATGCCCTTGCGGTATTTCTTGGCGTTCTTCTGCTTGGAGTAGACCACCAGCCGGATAATCACGGCTGCGGCAAGCCCAATCAGCAGATCGGTGGGATGGAAGCTGGGGGCGGCGCTGGCAAAGGCAGCGGAGAAGCCCTGCCCGATATGCAGCAGCTTTGCAGACAGATCCGCCCCCTGCGCCAGCCGGAACGCCTGTCCGACCTTTCCAAACAGATAGACAAAGGCAAGATATGGGAGATGGAGTATGATTTGCTTTTTGATTTCCGGCTTCATCGGTCGATCCCCCTGTCCATATTTTTCACCTTGTCCCGCTTAGCGGTCTGCGCGGCTTCGGTTTTCTTCTCGGCAAGGTCGCGCCGCACGGAGGGCTTGCGCTCCTTATCCAGCTTTTTCTTGGAAAACTCCCGAAACGCCGCCGTCAGCACGTCCGCGTCCCGTCCCTTGAAAAACACAAGGTATCGGTCATCTGCCTTTTTCAGCGCAAAGTCAATGCCGTATTTCTTCGCCGTGCTTTCAAAGGCTTTGATATTCGCATCGGTGATTTCGATATTGGAAACTCCCGTGCCATGCCGCATAAGCTGTTTCAGCGTTTGCTTGCCGTGATGGGGCGTGTCCCTTGCCTTGCGGTAGAGCTGCAAGAGCTTCCGCAGCGCGGCTTGCAGCATCTTTCCGTCCAGCTTTGCTGCCTTGATTGCAAGGGCAATCGTCTTTCGGGTTACTTCTTCCTGCAACGGTTATCACTCCTTTCGATTTTTCTGCCGCAGTCAGGGCGGGCGCACTCACCAGATCAGCCACATTCTCATAGGCTCTCGTCCGGCGAACAGGAATAGTCCGGGATGCCTGATTTTGGCTTGCCCCAATCAGGGCTTGCCATGTCGTGAGCGACGAGGGCGGTATAGTAGTTGTCGATGGTGGACGGAGCGTTGAACAGCACCGCCCGCAGATATTGCTTGATGTTGCGGATCTTCGTGGTGTTCTCCCGCATACAGTCCATGACAAACTCGATGTGGCTGCTGTTCAGCTTCAAGAATTTACTCTTTACCAGCTCGGCGGGGTAATCGTCGCCAGCGATGCGGAGCGTCTTTCGTGCAGAGCAGACAGTTTCCAGCATGAGGTCTACGATCTCGTCCAAACGCTCCTTGTCCATTTTCGGGTTCTGCATGAGCGCGTCGTACTCGATATTCTCCATAATGATTTCACGGTAAATATCTACGGCACTCTGTTTGACCGCTTCCGTTCCTTTCCGTTCCGGCGCAGCCCTGCAAGGTGAGGGGTCAGGGGAAAGGATAGGAAAGGAATCGGTACTTGATAGATCCGTAATTGATTTTTCTTTCTTTGATAAGTTAGTTCTTGATCTATCTTTATTTAATTGCGTTGGATTTTCCGACGTCGGATTATCCGTTGTCGGATTTTCCAATATCGGGTTATCCGCTGTTGGATTTTCCAATACCGGGCAATCCAATTCCGGCGGCTGCGGCTGTTCGTAAATGGTGTACTCGATAGCGGTCATTTTGCCTTTCTCGTCGCGTCCCTGCCGTCTTGTGATATATCCGGCTTTTTCAAGCTCCCAAACGGCGGTACGGATAGCGTCGATACTTTCCCGGTTGATATAGGACAGTCCCGCAAGGGTGTAGTCCCAATTCTCCGGCAAAGACAGCATTTGAGATAACAGCCCCTTTGCCTTTAAGGAAAGCTCCTTATTGCGTAAGTGGTGGTTGCTCATTACGGTGTAGCCTGTGTTGCGTTCCACACGGAAAACTGCCATAGCTTCATCACTCCTTTGCTTTAGATTTGTTGCGCAGTAGAACGCGGATTTTGAGGGGTAAGGTATCTTTTCCTTGCTTCCTCTGTTTTGCGTTCTGTAAGCCCGATAAATCAAGGCTTTTTTTGCCCCTACTGCGTAACATGAGGGCATAAAAATAGCGGCGTTCCTGTTCTCCCAGTGAGAGAGTGATGGCTGTGTCGGGCCAGCTGTTCCGGATGGCTGAGATAAGGGATTCGGCCCGCTCATCGGTCAGCCAGGTGTCTTCTCCTCCTTGCAGGACAAAAGTGCGGAATCCCAGTTCATATCCTTCCCGGCAACAGGCCAGAATGGTTTCCTGACTGAGACGGTAACGCTCAATGTTCCGGTTGCTGCGACGGATGCCGCAATAGAGGCAGTCGTTGTGGCAGCAATTGCCGACTTCAATCAGTCCGCGGATAAAGATCCGGTTGCCGAAATGACGGAAAGTGACCTCTCTGGCTTTTTCATTGATAAAGGCCAGATCGTCTGCCGTGCATTTGCTCAGCAGGGTATATAAATCACCGGGAGGTAGTGTGCCCTCCCGGTATAGTTGTTCGATCAGCGATTTCATTGGAAAAAGGGCTTACTGGTTGCCTTCCTCGTTTCCTTCGTGATAGTTTTCGTATTTCAATGTACGTTTCAGCAGGTCCTGATTCAGCTGACGACGGCCGGAAACAGGATCGTTGTGGGCACTCGGACCCGTAACGCATCCGCCTTCGCAGGCCATCATTTCGATGAACTGGGCATCTACCTTGCCAGTCTTGGCGTATGCACGCAGTACACCGATGTTCTTCTTGTTGAAATCGGAGAACTGCAGAACCTTGATGCCTTGTGCTTTCGGGCCCAGATAAGCCTGTACGGCACCGGCAACACCTCCGGCCTGTGCGAAACCGTGAGCCTCGCAGACGGATTCTCTGGCAACCTTATACGGAGTAGCCTGTTCCAGTTCGATTCCCAGTCCACGGAACAACGGGTGGAGTTCCTCGAAGGTCATTACATAGTCTACACATTCATCGCGCTGTGCTTCCTTGCGTTTGGCAATACACGGGCCGATGAAAACAACCTTTGCATCGGGATATTTCTTCTTGGCGATGCGGGCTGCATAGTACATGGGAGATCCGGTAGAAGAAACATACTTTTTCATGTCAGGAATATGTTTGTTTACCAGTTCGATGTAAGACGGACAACAGGAAGTGGTCATGAATTTCTGACCTTCTTCCAGCTTTTCGAGCAACTCATGTGCTTCGTTGCTGGTTGTTTCCATTGCGCCTTCTGCCACTTCGATGACATCGGCAAATCCGACTTCCTTCAGGGCGCCATATACCTGGTCGATGGTAGCCTTGAACTGTCCCAGAATAGACGGAGCCGGAATGGCAATCAGTTTCTCACCGGCACGGATCGCTTCCAGAATATCAAATACCTGTGAGATTTCGAAGATGGCACCGAAGGGGCATGCATTCAGACACTTGCCGCAATAGATACACTTGTCTTCGTTGATATGTTCGATGTTATGTTCATCTTTGCTGATGGCTTTTACCGGGCAGGCTTCCTCACACGGAACCGGGATGTAGACGATTGCATGGTACGGGCAGCTCTTGTGACAGATACCACAGCTGATACAGGTATCGTGGTCGATATGAGCCTGGCCGGTCTTCTTGTCGAAGTGGACAGCACCTTTCGGACAGTTCATATAGCAGCTTCGTGCCACGCATCCGCGGCACAGGTTACTTACTTCGTAGTTGACCTGTACGCAGGAAGAACAAGCTTCATCGATGACACAAAGGATGTTTTCCTTGATTTTTCCGCGGCGTTCGAGCGCCTTCTTTGCATATTCGGATAGGGGAGTCAGTTCATCGGTTTCATCGCTCATGTCCCAGCCCAACAGCGGGAGTGATTTGTACTTGGTTACGGCACGTTCCTTGTGAATACAGCAGCGGCCTACTGCCTGTGAACGGCGCGGGCTGAATTCAATGGGAATGCGGTCTATCTTCTCGACAAGTTGGTTTTCTTTCCAGAGGGCGACAAGATTTTCCAGTAGCTTGTGCCGGACAATCATTACGTTGTTAGTAAAAGCCATAATTAAGGGTTTTGTTAGTTGTTAGTTATCCTTTTTTTATTCTTCTCTTTTTTTTCAAAGATTTTACAAAAATAAAACAATCCTGTAAAAATTCCAAGTTTTCAGGATGAGAAAACGGATGGCAGGTCCAATTAGCTGGGCGGATTACAGATCTATGGAAATTACACCGCCATAGGGAGTGAGATGTTCCCAGGCTGTTTCTTTTTGGACGGCTCCTGCATAGATCTGTGCACAGATAAGTACGCCGCCGTGGGCGAAGATTCCCACTTCCTGGCAGGGCTTCTTTTTTAATTCGTCAAGAAAGGCAGCAACACGCCGGTATAGATCCTCGAAGGATTCGCCTCCGGTTGCTGCTACGTGGAAATAGTCGTCGAACCATTCCTGCAGGCGCGGATCACTGATGGCATCGAAACGCTGCATTTCCCATTCGCCGAAATTGATTTCCATCAGCCGGTCGTCACATTCCGGATCGGGGTAGCCGCAATAACCGGCCAGCCGGCGGGCACGGCTTAACGGGCTGGAATATACATGGTCGAAGTGGGTTCCGCTCAAATTGCGGAGCGTTTGTGCTGCTTCCGCTTCGAAGGTGGACTTTAAGGGAACATCGGTCTGGCCGTAGCATGTGCCGGAAGGAACATCTACTGCCGTATGTCTGATGAGATATACTTTCATGGCAGATGAGTAAAAAAACAGTTGGACATAAGGTACAGTGCCAGTTCGGAGAGCAGGAAAGTTGCTCCACAGCAGTCTCCGGTATAGCCCTGGATTTTCTTTCGCATCAGATGAACCAGCGCCAGAGTTACCAGCAGGGGAACGGGAAGCAGAAGAACCAGTGACGGGCAGGCCAGTAATGCCGGAACAAGGGGCAGAAGGCCGCAAATGAAAGCCATGATCCAGTTTCCCGGGCTCATCCGGTTGTAGATGACTCTGGCTTTGGATTCTTCTTCCTTGCGGGTATATGGCAGGAGGTTGATGATCTGGACTGAACAGAACTTGCTCCAGGTATCGAATCCCACGATCAGCCACGGGGCTATAGCCATGGGAAGGCGGTATATGAGCAGATAGAACATTCCCAGATAACAGATCAGTCCGATAACTCCATAGGTGCCGATATGAGAATCTTTCATGATGGAAAGGATGCGTTCACGGGTGGTTCCTCCTCCAAAGCCGTCGCAGAAGTCGGCGAGTCCGTCTTCGTGCAGGGCACCGGTGAGCAGAATGCGTGAGAGCATGGTCAGTAGAACGGCTATTTCCCACGAAAAACAATGGGATGTCAGCCAAAGGATCCCTGCCATGACACCTCCCGTCAGCCAGCCGACCAGTGGCCAGTAGTTGACAACCTCTTTGTAATAGCGGGGTGGAACTTCGGCTATTCTCCAGAATGGAAGCCGGGTAAAAAAGATCAGGGCAGCCAGCAGTCTCATCGGTCAGAAGTATTTGGTAATGGAAGCATGGGCAAAGTTATCCATCTCATTCAGCATCCGTACGGCTGATTCCAGAATGGGGTAGGCACATACGGCACCGGATCCTTCTCCCAGGCGGAGTCCGAGGTTCAGCAGAGGACGGGCCTGCAGCCAGTCAAGTACCAGTTTGTGGCCGGATTCATCACCCTGATGGCCGAAGACAGCATAGTCCAGTACTTCCGGATGCAGACGGGATGCAGCCAGTATGCAGTTGGTCATGATAAAACCGTCAACCAGGATGATCATGTTCCGTTCGGCTGCTCTCAGCATGCCGCCTGCAGCCATGACCATTTCAAAGCCGCCGTATTCGGCCATGATGTCAAGCGGTTCTCCGTTTCCGTTATAGCGTGCTACGGCACGTTTCAGTACATCCAGCTTGTGGGAGATTCCGGCTGCGTTCAGACCACTTCCGGCACCGACACACTGTTCCAGGGGAATCCGGGTAAACAGGTGCATCCACACGGACGAAGCCGATGTGTTTCCGATACCCATTTCGCCGAAGCTGACAACGTTGCAGCCGCTTTCGAATACTTCATCCACCAGAGAAGCTCCCCGTTCCAGACACAATTGACATTCTTCCGGGGACATGGCTGCTTCTTTCAGAAAGTTGCGGGTACCTTTACCCACACTCAGGTTGCGTATTCCCTGTTCATAAGGCAGGTCGTAGTCGACTCCTGAGTCGGCGAGCAACAGGCGGAAACCGTGCTGGCGGCACAGGAAATTGATTCCGGCTCCTCCATGCAGAAAGTTACTCAGCTGCTGCCAGGTAATTTCCTTCGGAGAGAGGCTGACTCCCTCTTCCACGATGCCGTGGTCTGCGGCGAAAAGAATGTTGCATGGTTTCTTGAGTTCCGGTGAAAGGGTCTGCTGGATCATGCCGATCTGAAGGGCAAGGTCTTCCAGTCTGCCCAATGAACCTTTGGGCTTGGTCAGGTTGTCTATCTTTTCCCGAAGAAGCGGCCGGATCCGTTCGTCGGGATGTTGAGGTGAAAAGTGCATCATAAGTCTATTTGATTTGAACGGGAATTCCGGAAACCATCCAGAAAACTTCGTCCGCGCGGGAAGCTATGTATTGGTTAGCCCATCCCAGCAGGTCGGTAAACTTGCGTTGCACTTCGTTTTCAGAAACGCCTCCGGCTCCGATTTCATTGGTTACAAAAATAAAAGTTGCGTCCTGTGCGGTGAAGCGGTCGAATTCTTCCTTGACAGCTTCCAGTGACCGGCTGACGTCGCCTTCCAGATCGAAAAAGAAATTGGTACACCAGAGAGTGACGCAGTCAATCAGAATGGTTCTTCCCGGAAGCTGATGCCGGCTGAGTTCCTTGTTCTCTTCGATATTGGTCCATTCCGGTCCTCTCCGTTCCTGATGGATCTGTACCCGCCGGCGGAATTCCTCGTCCCAGATGCGGGCCGTGGCCAGATAGACGGGAGTCGGGGACAAGCGGAGTGCCATCTGTTCTGCATACGTGCTCTTTCCCGAGCGCTGTCCACCGGTGATCAGGATCAGTCTTCGCATGATGTGTCGTTTGAATTTGCTCCTCGCAGAATCAGGGTTGTAGCTCCCAGGGTGAAGATATTGCCTTCTTCTATGCGGACACGTTCTTTGGGCCCCAGCAATTCGTTCATCAGGAAAGTGCCGGTGATGCTGTTGTTGTCCCGCAGGGTATACACGATCTGTCCCTGCTTGTCGCGTTTGACATTCAGGATGCAGTGGCGACGGTCCATACTGGGATCGTTGCTTTCGATGGGAATATCGGCTTCCGTACCTTTGGAACGCCGTCCGATAACATTGTCTCCTTCATGCAAGGGGAAAACCTGTTTGAAGGCAAAAACGTTCTCAATGACAACAACGTTTCCCCAGTTTTCGGTTCCTTCCTTTTCGTCGACGACTTCTTCCCGGCGACTGCCTGCGTTCAGTTTGGATTTTCCGATCCGGATGCCAAACTGCTTTTTGCAATTGTCGCAGATGAACACCAGAGACTGGCCTTCCTGATATTTTGTTTCATCAAACTGTATATAATTGTCACATTTAGGACATCTTACTCTTTTCATTACTTTGCAAAGTTTATCTTTGGTTATTTAACAGAAAACACCCATGCCTGGCTGAATGCCTTCTCTTTTTTCAGGGTCTCAGTCTGGCGGTAGGCTTCTGCCTGATTCGTATAGTGACCCAGTGATACACGATATCTTCCGGCAGATTCGAGCACCTCTACATCCTTATAGCCTTGCTTGCGGAATATTTCAGCCTGCCTGCTGGCATCAGCTGCAGTTGTCAGGCTGGCTGCGATGATGTAATAACCCTTGTTGCCTGAAGACTTGCCGGTTGTCTGACTTGCTGAAGCCTGACTTGCCGGAGCAGACTTTTTCTGAACCGGAGTTTGGGAGGGTGTCTGTTTTTCCTCAGACTTCCCGCTGGCCTGTGCCGTTACCTTGGCAGAAGTTGCTTGTGGAGCGGCAACCTTTTCAGTCTTGACTTTGACAGGTTTCAGCGTATTGACATTGTTTCTGACTTTCTTCTGCTGGGTATGCTGATTGCTCTTCTGCAGGGTATTGGCAACCAGAGACTGGTTACGAATGGCATCAAACAAACCAGCCGATCCCAATGCCGCATAATCAGCTTCCTCTACATAGGTGTTCTCAACAGGAACAGAGAGTATGAAAAACAGGATGACGGCTGCTGCAACAGCTACGGCATTCTGTAACCAGCGCCGTACCGGGAGGAAATGGCGGGTACGGAAAGTCTGTTGGGCAGGTATGGCATGAGGCTTGGGAACAATCGTAGCAGGACGTACCTGAGGAGTGATCACTTCCTCTTTCAGAAGTGGCAGTGAAAACGGTTCCAGTCCGTAGAGAGAAGGAGTGAAAAACACTTTCCCTTCCGGCTCAAATCCATATCCCCCCTTCATATTATAATATAAGGTGCCGATCCCTTGCAGAGCGATCTGTCCGCGCTGATAGAGTTCTTCCTTCAGTGTTTCTACTGTTTTTTCAATTTTACGGGTTGCATCCGGAAAATCTGTATTGTATGCCTGCATGTATGACTGTACCAGCAGGCCGTCGTTCATGATCAGTTGCGGATTGAACCCGATGGAACGCAGAGGCGGGAAAAACTCTCCGGAGTCTGTCCGCCACGTTGCCGGACGGTTGTGGGCAATGAATCCACCCAGTCCCGGAACGATTACGCAATCGTTTTCCAGCAGTAATACTTCGATATGTTTGGCTAATTCAATCATACTGCAAATGTACAATTTTTATCCGTTTGACGCATCTTTCCCGCACTTTTTTCGGAAGGAATTTTTTTTTGTTCTATTTTTGCACCGTCAAAAAAAGAATAAAAACGCAAAGTTATGAATATAGCTATCGTGGGAACCGGATATGTAGGGTTGGTGACAGGTACATGTTTTGCTGAAACAGGAGCAAACGTTATTTGTATTGATACCAATGCTGCCAAGATCGAAGCCTTGAAGAAAGGGGTTATTCCGATTTATGAACCGGGACTGGAGGAAATGGTACAGCGTAATGTAAAGGCCGGGCGTCTGACATTCGGAACCTCGCTGGAGGATTGTCTGGACCAGGTGTCGATTGTATTTACTGCAGTCGGAACTCCGCCGAATGAAGACGGAAGTGCAGATCTGAAATACGTACTGGAAGTAGCACGAACCATTGGAGCCTGCATGAAGCGTTATGTACTTGTTGTAACTAAAAGTACGGTGCCGGTAGGAACAGCCAGCAAGGTAAAGGAAGTGATCCGGAGAGAACAGGCCGCCCGGGGAGTGGAGATCCCGTTTGATGTTGCTTCGAACCCGGAATTCCTGAAGGAAGGTAATGCTATCAATGACTTTATGACTCCTGACCGGGTTGTAGTGGGAGTGGAATCGGATAAAGCCAGGGAACTGATGACTAAGTTGTATCGTCCTTTCCTGCTGAATAACTTCCGGGTGATTTTTATGGATATCCCTTCTGCCGAGATGACAAAATATGCTGCCAATTCCATGCTGGCAACCCGAATCAGCTTTATGAATGACATTGCCAATCTGTGTGAACTGGTTGGAGCTGACGTAAATATGGTGCGTAGCGGAATCGGATCCGATACGCGTATCGGACGTAAATTCCTTTATCCGGGATGCGGATATGGCGGTTCCTGTTTCCCGAAAGATGTCAAGGCCCTGATCAGGACAGCCGAGGAACATGGCTATTCGATGCGGGTGCTGAAAATGGTAGAAGCTGTCAATGAGGATCAGAAAGATATTCTGTTCCGCAAGCTGAGTGCCTATTATCAGGGAGACCTGAAAGGGCGTACGATTGCTTTATGGGGACTGGCCTTTAAACCGGAAACAGATGATATGCGGGAAGCCCCGGCGCTGGTTCTGATCAAAAAGCTGCAGGAAGCCGGCTGTCTGATCCGTGCATACGATCCGGCTGCTATGGACGAAGCCAGACGCCGTATCGGTGATTCCATTTATTATGCAAAGGATATGTATGATGCCTTGCTGGATGCAGATGCAATGCTGATGGTGACAGAGTGGAAAGAATTCCGTCTGCCGGCCTGGGGAGTGATCCGGAAAACGATGAAGCATCCGGTTATTTTTGACGGAAGAAATATTTATGATCCTCATGAACTGGCTGAAGCCGGCCTGGTATATCATTGCATCGGGAAATGAGGAACTGTATGAAAATAAAGGGAATGGGTATGAGAAATTATTTTTTAATGGGATGTTTTTGCCTGCTCTTGCCGGCCTGTATGGGAGGTGAAGCCAGACAGGAAGAACAAGCCGCAGATACACTGGCAGATACGCAATGGCTGCAGGGGGTATGGCTGGATGATAACACGGAATCTCCTGTCTTCAAGATCAAAGGCGACAGCATTTATTATGCCAGTCAGATCAATGCACCATTAAAATATGATTTGAAGAATGATACATTGACCATCTATGGAGTGGAAACAGTGCATTATCCTTTGGAACGTTGTCAGGAACAGGCATTGCAGTTCCGTACTCCGGTAGGAGACATGGTGTCTTTGCACAAGTCGGATAATGATTCAGCCTTTGTTGCGCTGTCTGTGACCGGACCGGAAAAGAAAGAAGTGATCTCCAAGGACCTGGCTGTGATGTATCAAGGCAAGCGTTACCGCGGGTATGTCTATATAAATCCGACCAGTATCAAGGTCGTTCGTCCGAGTCTGACAGAAGAAGGACTGACGATGGACAACGTGTATTATGACAACGTGATTCATATCTGTGTGTATCAGGGAAAGCAACGCCTTTATGCGAAGGATATCACTCGTCAGATGTTTTCCTCAGTTGTCCCGGATGATTACCTGAAGATGTCTATCCTGTCGGATATGGATTTCATTGGTGTGGATGCTGAAGGCTATCATTATCTGGCCACCTTGTGTATTCCGGATGGGGCATCCTGTTACAATGTAGAGCTCACCATTGACCGGGATGACCAGCTGTCCTTTTCATCTGCGGATGTGGAATAAACAATCCCTTGCCTTTATTCTCTGATCAGTGGCAAGGGATTTTAGTTTGAAACCGGATTCAGGCTTTTGCCGGTGACGGGCTGGCCGGAGCACTCTTTTTCTTTCTCCGTCTGTTTCCGTTACAGGACCGTTTCTTTCCGGAAGCTGATTGGCTGTTGCCTTTAGGTTTGGCACTGCGTGGGTTATAGGCCGGAGCTTCTCCCAATTCTTCCGGTACCGGTATCTTATAGATTTCTTTTTCAAGAAAATTCTCGATCTGTTTAAATTTGTTCTGTTCTGTTTCGCTGACGAAAGTAATGGCGCATCCATCGTTGTTTGCCCGGGCTGTACGTCCGATACGGTGTACATAATCCTCGCTGTCATGAGGTACGTCATAGTTGATGACCAGACGGATATCGTCAATGTCAATACCGCGGGCAACGATATCGGTTGCCACCAGCATATTGATCCGTCCGTTCCGGAATTCATGCATGATGGCTTCCCGCTGGCTCTGGTCAAGGTCGGAATGCATTTCACCGACGTTCAGCTTCAGGCGTTTAAGCGCTTTGGTTACTTCCTTGACCTTGATTTTGGAGGATGCAAAGATGATGACACGTTCCGGTTGCTGCTCTTTGAAGAGTGATTCGATAATTCCCAGCTTCTGTGCTTCGTAGCAGATGTAGGCTGCCTGTATGATTTTCTCTGCCGGTTTGGATACAGCCAGTTTGACTTCTACCGGATTGGTCAGAATTGTTTTGGCCAGTTGCTGGATCTTGGTCGGCATGGTGGCTGAGAACATGATCGTCTGTCTTTCTTTGGGAAGGTATTTGACGATTTGCATGATATCTTCAGCAAATCCCATGTCCAGCATACGGTCGGCTTCATCCAGGATGAAGAAGGAAACTTTGGACAAATCTACGTAGCCCAGGCTAAGGTGACTGATCAGTCGTCCCGGTGTGGCAATAACGACGTCGGCTCCTAAGGTAAGCCCTTTTTTCTCCTGTTCAAAGCGTATTCCGTCGTTACCTCCATAGACTGCAACACTGGAAGCCGGCATGAAATAGGAGAAACCTTCCATCTGCTGGTCAATCTGCATGGCCAGTTCACGCGTAGGAGCCATAATGATACAATTGATGGCATCTTCCGGATAATTTCCCTTGCTGAGCTGGTTGAGTACAGGGAGCAGATAGGCGGCTGTCTTGCCTGTTCCGGTCTGGGCAACTCCAATGAGGTCTTTTCCTTCAAGAATGACAGGGATTGTATGTTCCTGCACTGGAGTACATTCCCGGAAGTTCATGGCATCCAGTGCATCGAGGACGCTATCTTCTAAATTTAATTCTGAAAATTGCATATAAAATGGGTTGTTTTTAGTCGGTTATTTTATAGTTTGCCACGTTCGTCCAGGTATGAATCCTTGAATCCCAGGAAATACAGAACTCCATCCAGGCCGATGGTATTGATGGATTGCCGTGCGTTGGCGGCCACTTTAGGTTTTGCGTGGAAAGCAATGCCCAATCCGGCAATGGATAGCATCGGCAGATCGTTGGCGCCGTCACCAACAGCAATGGTCTGAGCGATATCTACCTTTTCCACCTGTGCAATCAGCCTCAATAATTCTGCTTTGCGTTTGCCGTCAACAATGTCTCCCAAATAGCGGCCGGTCAGCTTCCCGTCTATAATTTCGAGTTCGTTGGCATATACATAGTCTATTCCGAATTTATCTTTCAGGTAGTTACCGAAGTAGGTAAATCCGCCGGAAAGAATGGCGATCTTGTATCCGTATCGTTTCAATACATACATCAGGCGCTCCACTCCCTCTGTAATGGGAAGGTTTTCGGCGATTTCCCGCATCACGCTCTCATCCAGTCCTTTCAGCAAGGATACCCGTTCCTTGAAGCTTTCAATGAAGTCTATTTCCCCTCGCATGGCCCGCTCTGTAATAGCTTTGACCTGATCGCCTACACCTGCCCGCATGGCCAGTTCGTCAATGACTTCTGTTTCGATCAGGGTAGAATCCATATCGAAGCAGATCAGCCGGCGCATACGGCGGTACATATTATCCTGCTGGAAGGAGAAATCCATAGCCAGAGAGGAGCTTAACTGCATCAGTTGTCGTTGAAGTTCTTCTTTGTCCTTTGGAGTTCCGCGCACTGAAAATTCGATGCAGGCACGTACGTTTGCTTTTTTCTCGTCTAAAGGAATACGTCCGGTCAGCCGTCGGATGCCGTCAATGTTCAGTTGCTGTTCAGCCAATATCCGGGTTGCACCTGCTATTTGCTGGGCAGTCAGCTTTCGTCCCAGCAATGTCAGGATGTAACGGTTTTTTCCTTGCATGTTTACCCATTCCTCATATTCCTCAGTCGAAATAGGGTAGAAGCGGATGTTGATGCCCAGTGCGGATGCCTTGAAAAGCAGATCTTTCATTATGTTGCCCGAATCCTTTTCCTTGCATTTGAAAAGTAGTCCGAGCGACAGGGTACTATGAATATCAGCTTGGCCGATATCCATAATGTCTACATCATATTCCGAAAAAATGGCCGTAATAGAAGCGGTCAGCCCCGGACGATCCAGGCCGCTGATACGGATTAATATCAGTTCGGTTTTGTTTTCCATTTTTCTTTTATTCTCTGTTTTGGCAGTAATCTTCGCAAATGTACGAATTAAATGCTTTGAACCCTAGTTTCTGCGGGAAAAAGAATAGGGCGTTATGTGATTTAGAGTGCGAATTTATGTTTAAAAGCATAATTTTTCTTTCTGTTTTTTGGTAAAATGGTCAAAAGGGCTTATCTTTGCAGCAGATTTCTTAAGTAAAAGAAGCGAAACAATATGCAAAGAAGACTGGAAACAGGGTTTGCATGGATGTTTTGCGACAGACAATGTTCCGGGTAGAAATCACTGTAAAAGGGCAGTCCCGGATAGTATTAACTAAAATCAAATTACATGATTAAAAATGTAAAGTGGTTTTTTGTTGTATTAGTATTCAGTTCCTTAATCTCTTTTTCTTTCCAGAAGAAGAGTGTTCCGACAGAGAAACTGGCTTTGGGAGATAAGGCTCCGGAGTTGGTACTCTGTAATGAAATGCAGCCGCTCAACCTGCAGGATGCCTCTGGCAATTATACGTTGTTGAGCTTTTGGGCCAGTTATGATGCTTCTTCAAGAGCGCAGAATGCTGCGTTGAGCCACTTGCTGAAGAATCAGGACCAGGTGAAGATGATCTCCATATCCTTCGACCGTTACCGCTCTGTCTTCAATGCTGCGGTTCGGCAGGATCAGATTGACACGGCTAGCTGTCATCTGGAAATGGAGGGTGAAAATTCGAAGATATTCAAGTCGTATGGCTTGGAAAGCGGTTTCAGAAACTTCCTGTTGAATAGTGAGGGAGTGATTGTGGCAAAGAATGTAACCGCAAGCGAATTGGCTTCTTATCTGAATTGATGGGAAGTTTCTTGATGTAGAAGAAAATTGAATACAACAAAAAGCAGAGGTTGTCTCAAATTATCTTGAGACAACCTTTTTTGTATCTATAAAGAGGATTCCAGTTCTGCCTCTTTTCTCAGCAATGTCTTTTCTGCCTGAAGATCACGCAAGTCAAGCTTGGGTGAAGGAAGCGTGCACATTTTCAGGGAGTCGGTGAGTTCGCACGTATAATCGAATATAGCTTTTTCTGTATCTGTAAATTCCTCATGAGGGATAAGCCGTGCGTTGAGGGCGGCAAATTCAGAGGCATCATAAGTGTCAGAGAGTTTGACGAAAACGATACGCCGTGCAATGGGATTCTGATTATAGTCTGGTACTAGATATAATCCTTTCAGTATTTTAACCTCTTCAAGAAACGGTAACTGCATGTAGACTGTTACGAGTGACAGGTTAGGTTCACTGAAAGCGTTGAGCAGAATGTATAGCATCTGTTGTTCTTTTACGATTGCTATTCCTTCACGGACAAATCCATGGACACTTTTTCTGCCACAGGCCAGATGTCCGTCATCACCGGCGTGTGTCAGATAAAAAGGTTCTGCCTTCAGTGTCCTGACAGAAGATGAGCAGCTATATGACATATATGTGCCTTCAAGGTTTTTGCTCTTTTCTGTCGAAAGCCGACTTTGAGAGGCCAGTTGCTTCAGAAAAGGTATTTTCTTTCCGACACGCGGTGTACCTGCCGGCATCGTTTCTGTCAGGAAGTCGTAAATGGTGTCAATATCTCCGAGCAGTTTCTTTCTTGATATGTTGTTTACCTTATATATAGCCTCATCAAGCGCCTCATCGAAATTCATTCCTCCGGCATATAATTCTGCAAATGCAGGAAGGACAGTGGCATACAGTCCCGAAAGGACACTTGGTGACCATTCGATTGTTGAGGCTATATCTTTCATTTTCACACCGTTTTGTTTCAGTCTTTTCAGACGTTCATAAATTTCCAAAAGCTTGTCAGCACTATTCATCATACACAGATTTAATTTGCTGCAAAGTAACGACTCAACTATGATATACATGTTGCATCCGTATTTCAAAAGTATTGCGTGAATGATAATTTATGGGAAATTCAGAAAATTCATACCGATTAATTTCTCATGATGTCATAGCATCCGAAATTTGCCCGCGAATTCAAAAAAACAAGGATTATGTATAACAAAAGCAAGATTGCAATATTCAGAAAAGCGGGTACTCCAGTCAGTATAGAAGAATGCTCTATTCCGGAGCTGAAACAAGGAGAGCTGCTGGTGAAAAATGAATATGTTACTCTCTGTCGGAGCGATATCAGCACTTATATGGGCAAGCGTATCGAAAAAAGCCCTACCATACTTGGACATGAAATTGTGGGCCGGATAGTAGCGGTT
>ENA-OOQP01000435-OOQP01000435.1-human-gut-metagenome-genome-assembly--contig:-NODE-435-length-20252-cov-2.999356_pt1 | contig 20252 bp, 10 predicted proteins | sample MGYA00241266_ERZ501171 | MGnify/ENA primary metagenome ERZ501171 (study PRJEB25962, sample SAMEA2042501) | human gut metagenome | biome: human gut; feature: human-associated habitat; material: faeces...
GAAAATCTGCTTTGCAATCATGATAACACAGACTGCAAAGCAGATGCAAGAGTTTATTCGTAATTTACCACCACAAAAATCCAACCTTTTTACTCTTAATCTTAAAGGTTATCTTCTTGGTTCCGCCGTAGTTGCCGACGCCTCTGATAATCACGGTGGCTGTTCCCTTCTTTACATTGTTGCTATAGCTTACGATTTCGTAATCATCCGCAGTAAGAGGCACTTTCTTCATGGTCAGAGTGATTTCCTCTTTTCCAGGTTTAATGGCTGAACCGGTGAAGGTCTGGTCCGTTACCTTTGCTGCTACTTTACTGATATCCGCCTGTACGATACGGTAGTTTCCGGTCAGTTCACCGGTAAATCCGCTTCCTTCTTTTGCCTTCACGGTTACAAAAATCTCCGTTCCGGCAGGGATGATATCGGTATCCTTTACTTCACTGCCATCCGCATAAGCATACTTCACAATCTCATAATCCTTCTTTACCGCAAGCTTCTTACCGTTAGAATCCAGCACATTAAATTTGGTCGTATAGTTCTTTGCCTTGTTCTGGAATACCTTGTCTGCCGCTTCCAGTGAAAGATTGGATAAATCCTGCAGTACAATATCGAATGTAACTGTTCTGGTGCCCTTGAAATTACCCTTTCCGGTTATCGTAACCGTAGGCGCCTTCAAATCACCCGCACTTGCTACCTTTTTATTGTTGGCATATTTTAAGGTGTAGTCCTTACCCTCTGTCAGAACCGTACCATTAAAGGTAATCACAGGCTTAGGGGTAGCTCCGGTCTTCACAAAAGCAGTAGAAATTCCGCTTTCCACCTTAAACTGTTCTGCTGTATCCGTCTTTAAATCAAATGGTGTAATCTTGAAAGTTTTCTTCATGGTTCCATAAAAACCGTTAATGCCCGTGATAACAACTGTAGCATTTCCAGCCTCAATATTGTTCAAATAGGTAACTGTATAGTCATCGCCTTCCATCAGTCTTACATCCTTGTTATCCATTTTGACGCTTAAACCAATCTTGACCTTCTGTTGATTACCATCATAGATTACACTCTCTATTTTATTAATCTTAGCTTTGTTAATGGAAATACCTTCAATCTTAAAATCAATTTTCTTCGTACCTCTAAATCGTCCTATTCCTTCAATGATTGCTGTGGCTTTACCGATTTCCTTATTATTTGTATATACAACCCTGTAATCTTTGCCCTCTGTCAAAAATTCTTTTTCATATTTTGCAACAATTTCCGGATATACCTCATATCCGGTATATGTTTGAGGCTTTATAGAATTAAATTTAACTTTGGAAATTGATATAATTTCCTCAATGGTAAGCAAAACTTCCCTTCTGCCTGTATAATTTCCACATCCTTCAACAACAAGAGTATACACACCCTTATCTTTGTAAGCACCTTCCCCCTCATCCGGATAATACACCTTGTAATCCTTCTGTGCCGTCAGTTTTTTATTTTCAAATGTAACTGTCGGTATCGGTTTCTGTACTTTGCTGTTGTATGCTATGGCAAAATCATCGGCATTTATGAATCTATTACTGATATCCATCGGCTCAATCGTAAAAGTTGTCCACGCTTTTCCCTCATAATTACCTTTACCCATTACAGTGATTGTGGGTGCCTTGGCGTCGTTTTTATCTGCCGCATTGATATTGTTCTTGTAAGCTATCGTATAGTCTTTCTTTTCTGTCAAAAGCTTCTTTCCATCATACACACGTATGTCCGGTTTAATTGCTTTTCCGGTATATACAGCATCTTTTACTCCTGCAATCCACATTCCTTCCGGAATACCACCCTCGGGAATATCCTCCAATAATACCTCTCCCCATATATCCTCATCTGTCACACTATAATGGAAACAAGCAATTTTACTATTGTTATATCCTTTTTTTACCGCTATAGCTTTGATAGTCATTTCCTGTTCCACAACTATCGAAGCGCTATATAGCATACTCTTTGTGGTAGGATCAGTTCCGTCTACTGTATAATAAATACTTACATCAGGCTCGGTACAGGTCAGCTTTATTTCTGTTCCTTTTTTTACCTGAACTTCGCTATGTATATTAGACTCCGGCTCTGCTAATGTAGTGCTATCCCTCCATTTCGCTGTCAGTACTATATCGTCCGTTATATTCTGCTTGAAGTCAAACGGGTTATTATTTACATACCATCCCTCAAATTGATATCCTGTTTTTTCAGGTATCTCCGGTTCGATTAACGAATCCCCTTTTTTCACAATACTGTAAATCATATCAGAATCATTCATCGCATTATAATATACAATGCAGTCATCATCCTGTCTTATTATACAACCATCCTTGTCAATGTTATGAAGATATCCTCCATAATTAATACGGATACGGTCTTCCTTATATAATCCTTTATTTGCATCTTCTTCAAATTGTATAATCTGCATCTTGCCATTTACAAGTCTAAGAAGATTTTCAAAAACATCTATACATAAATAACCTTCGTTATTTTCTTCAAACAATCTTTCATTACATTTTCCGATACGAAGCGGCTCTGAAAAATTATTAACATGTATGAGCGTACCGGTTGTTCCGCAATCCAATTCATCAACTTGCAATTTTCCATTCCAGTCATATATGAAAGTTTCTTCTGACGATGTAATTTTAAGTTTTCTACAGGTAAGTTGGTTAAACGTATAAAAGGAGTATGGCATTTCTACATCTATACCATATCCATTGTCAAAACTATCACATATAAAATTCATGTTAATCATCCCATAATCAGGAAGAACAATAACAGGATGGCTATCTCCGTCTTTTTCCATAGCATGAACTTTTATACTTATATTTTCTTTTTCAAATGGGTTTGTATGGAATTTTACTCTCACTCCATTACCTAACAAAATATTATTAAGCTTCCACGCTTTTTCTTCATGATAATCTGAAAAATAGGTATCCGCTGCTTCCGCAATCTCATTCAATTCATCTTGTGTATAAACCTGATTTTTTAATTTCTTTTCTCCGTTTACAACTACAATCTCTCTGTATTGTCCTTCTTTTTCTGCAAATTCCCTTGTATTCCAATAATCACTATTATTTCTTTTGTAGGTCATACTCCAATGGGAATATTTTACACCATCAATTTCTATATACTCTTCCTGCCACCAACTGTCGAGAGCTATCTCTGCAAAATCATCTGGAACTGTTAATGTTTCATAGATTTCCTGTGTTTTCTCATTTTGTAAATAAATGACCGCATAAAGTTTCTCATTATCCGTTTTATACCGCATCATGCTATCTATTACATCATCAAGAGTGTCTTCATATACAATCGCAACAGAATCTGTTACCCATGAATCTTCGCAGTACATTTCGTACTGCTCTTTGTTCAGAACAAAGCCTTGGTAGGCAAGTTGAGAATATGTTTTGCCTATTTTTCCTTCTTTGTCCACTCTCCTTTCTTCGCTGGAATTAATAGTTCCGTACATTAGATATTTTGCATTCTTTTCAGCATACTCTTCCGATAAGATTATCACTTTCTGTCCCGCTTCCGGCTGCTTCGTATTTGCAGAATAAATATCTGTATATATAAGATTTACCTTATTATTTGCGTTTTCTGTAAACGGCTTTATTTCTCCGTTTAATTTAAGCATTTTATTATCATCTACAACTACCTGATCAACATCATCTTTCCACCCATTATCGATATAAATATAAGCTCGCGTATCATTATCCGCAAATGATATATCATTAATGCTTGTCTTGGTTCCATCTGATATCTCCATAAAAGGATTAAAATCAGATTTTCCCTTATTAAACTTTATTTCCTTAACCCCTGATATATTCTTTACCGAAACATTTTCAAAAATCTCTACCACTAAGCTGCCTGTAGCCTCAGCGACAAAATCACTCTCTGTATAAAAATTTTTCAGTATAACTTTATTGTTCTTGCTATTATTCAGATTGCGTATATAAACAGTATCATCCTTTCCTTCTACCGGCATACCAGCTCCAAGAAAACATAATTCTGTTTTATCCGTTTCAAAAGTGATAGATTCTACATATACAGGAGTAACCTGACGTGACGAACTATCTATCCACTCCGTATAACCATCAAGCACTACGCCCTTTAGGCAGGCTGGAATTTGTATATTTTCGTATTTACCCGTTCCTAAATTAGCAAAAATCACCGCATAACAGTTCTCGCCCTCAGCCATTTGGGACAGATCACTCAATGCCTCCCCTATGGTTTCCGTTTTTACCTGCTGATTCTGCTCCAGTGCAGAAGTATCCACTTCCTTGGCAGTATAAGCATCATATTCTTCCTTATTACACAGATAGCCTGTAAAGGGAGAAGTTTCCATATTTTCAGAATTGTATTCTATGATTGTAACATTTCCGCCGGAAACATCCGCTGTTTCAGTGTTTTCATCTTCTAAAGCATCTCCGCTGCTGACACCTTCGTTACCGCTAACATCATCCTGCACATATACACTTTGTTCTTCACTGATACCTTCCGCCTGAGCCGTCATAGACATACTATCCCATGATGTCATCGTCAGCAGCATCATCCACGCCATTATAAGTGCCGTAAATCGTTTTCTTTTTTCCCTTTTCATGCTCTTCCTCCTTGTTTTAAATAATCCCTCATTTTCTCTTTTTCACCACTGTATAGCTTACTTAAATTCATGTAAATATATGTTAGTATAAAGTAATTGTATCATTATCTTGTTTTCTTATGTGGTCTTTTTTTGATAAATTACGTTCTTTTTTTGAATATAAAAAGAGACAGCCATATCAATGACTGCCTCTCAAACTGATTTAGAATATCAAATCAAAAAACCACTTCAATTCTTTGGGGACAATTCGGAATGTTACTTCCTTGGTACCTCCCCAATTATCACCAATTCCCTTTAATATAAGAGTTGCGCTTCCCGTTTTCACATTGTTGCGGTATCCGGTGATAATATAGTCCTCTCCGTAAACAGGAAGAGGAAGTTTTCCGCTGCTCTGGACCGTGATACCGGAAGTATTACCAAAATCAACGGCAGCAAAGGTAATTTCTTCTCCTGTATATATCTGATTTGCAATCTTAAACCTTACTTTTGCCAAATCATATTGCATTACCTTGTATTCCGCTTCCTTGGTTCCGGTATAATTTCCTTTTCCGCGGATAGCCACTCTGAGTGTGGTGCCTGCCGTAAGATTTGCACTTGCCGGCAAAGCAGTGCCTCCCTTTTCCCCAACATAGTAACCGATAATTTCATAATCCTTATTCAGGGTGAGTTTCTTTCCCTGACTGTCCTTAACGGTTATCTTTGTCTGGTATTTTCCCTTTGTGTTTATCAGAACATCTGCTGCTGTAATGAGGATTGGATTCTGTTCATCCGCTACATCTTTAGGTAAAACACTAAATGTAACCGTGCGCGTTCCCTTAAAGTTGCCCTTTCCCTTTATGGTAACCGTAGGTGCTTTTGCCTGCGATGGATCCGCCACCTTTTTGTTATTGCTGTACCTTAAAGTATAATCTTTACCGGCTACCAGTTCCTGTCCTTTGTAGTACACCGTCATTGCAGGTTTTGCCCCCGACAGTTCATAGAATGCCGACAAATTCGCTTCATCCGCAATGGTGACATCTTTTAATGTCAAATCATATGCCGTAATCCGAAAACTCTTTTTCACACTGCCGGTATAACCACCGATTCCTTTAATCAGAGCGGTAGCATTTCCCACATTTACATTCTTCTGGTACTCTACAACGTAATCCTTGCCCTGTTGCAATACGTTCTCTCCAATGGTAAGAGAAATCTGCGGTTCCTGGGGATTTCCGTTATATTCAACAGTTTTATCATAGGTAATTTTTGCCTTGGAAATGGCGGTTCCGGTAATTTTGAAAGTTATTGTCCGACTTCCCACATAATTATTCATACCGATTATCACTATCTGTGCCGTTCCCACTTCCGTATTATTTTTATAAGTTACCGTGTAGTCCACATCTTTTGTAAGCACCTGTCCCTTATATTTTACCACCGGTACCGGCTCTATAGCATTTCCCTCCCGGTAAGGCTGTGCCGCAATGGATGACACACTGCATTTTCCAATCTGCACGGTTTTATCCGATGCAATCGTTAAGGTAACTGTCCGGGTACCGCTGTAACAGTCCTTTCCGGTCAACGTAATGGTATAAACTCCCGGTGCTTTGTAGGCATCTGCTGCTTCATCTGTATATTCTATACTGTAGTCTTTATTTGCACGTAAAGTTTTACTTCCCCACTTTACAACAGGTACCTTCTTTTGCAATTTACCATTTGCGATAACGGTAATGTCATCTATCCGGATATCCTCGTCCTCGATGTTCTTGGGCACAATGCTGAACGTAACATTCACGGTTCCTTTATAGTTCCCTTTTCCCTTAATGACAACAGTCGGGGCCTTGGCTGACTCTTTATCCATTACCTTTGTGTTATTTTTATAAGAAAGAGTATAATCCCTTCCTTCCACCAGGAGTGTATCCCTGTCATATACCACCGGCTGGGGTTTAATTGCCTTTCCGGTATACGTCTGCTCTGCCAGCTCTTCTGCCCAAAGACCATCCGGTCTGTCACCCCAGTGTGCATATACCGTCATGGATTTTGTAAATACATAGCTATCGGAAATCAATTCTCCGCCTTCAGCCTGTGTATACCAGCCATCAAAGAATTTATCACCGTTTACCTTTAGTTTCGGCAGAGGAACCTGGCTTCCTGCCAGAATGCCGCTTAACGGCTCCACGCGCTGACTGCATTGTGTATCAAACAAAATGGTAATGACATCCTGTTTGCCCGCCTGTACCGTCACATTGCTCTGGGCGGACAAATTGCCAAAATGAACCGAAATTACGGCGCTTCCGGAGGATAAAGCCGTCACTACACCGGTATCATCCACTGTCGCCACCTTGGGATTGGAAGAAGACCACAAAAGCTGTGCATTGTCCACTATAGCGTCGTCCGGTGTCGCAGTTATAGTAAAGGTATGTGACTCTCCTACTTGCAAGGCAATCTCAGACTCTGTAAGCGAAATACCTGTCAGCTCTGTTTCCGGCTCCTCCTCTGTAGGTATGTCCACACCACTTCCGTACCCTATATAAACATAGGTGCTGTTATTACCGATATTTCCATCCATATCGTCCTGCACATCTACATAATAGTTTTTACACTCAGTATCATAATCCTCTAAAGACAAGGTATATGCATTGGCCGTTCCTTTCACCAGACCACTGTAATCCGTTTCAAAAATTGCCTCTCCACCTATTTTATCTTTGTATACCCGGAGTGTACCGGAAGAAGCAAATGTATTTTCATTATTCACAACAATATCCAGCCAGTAATGTCCCTCCAGCTGTCTTGTGGAAACAGAAACTTTGGCATCCGGTAGTCCTACTGAAAATTTGGCTTCATTGTTCTGCTCCCGGGAATCATCCGGAACCTTAACCGTTAATGTGCATTCCTTAGGCTCTTTCAGTCCTTCCGGCACAGTATATCCTTCTACTGCAAGTTCTCTGCTTTCACCGGGCTTTAAATCCAAATCCGTTAATGTACAGATAGTCTTACCGTCTACAGAAATTTCTGCCTGTTGAATCGTTGTATTTCCATTATTATAGCATTCTACCTTTAAGGGCAGGGCGGTGCCTTCTGCAGCCTGTGCAATCTCGTACGTTACCCCTGTCACAGAAATATCCGTATTTTCCCCAATATGGTAAACACAAAGATCCTTCAATATGGTTCCGTCTTCCAGGAAATCGCCTTCCAGCAATCCGACAGTAAGCTCTTTTCCGTTCTGTAAACCGGTGATTTTGGAAACAATGCCTCCGCTAACATCAGCCAGCTTAATCACCTGTTCATATTCACCTGCTGTCTTTTGTTCAATTCCGTAAACGGCCAGTGTACCGTCAGCATCCCAGTCCGCATTTTCGAATAAAATCCAGTCTTTTGCATCCGCTGTGGTAATAACGGTAAAAATAGCTGCATTGCTGAATTTCTCGCCACTCATGACCACCTTTTTGGTATCATCGGTGCGGCTCATCATCTGAATTTCATTTCCACAATTCCAATAGAGATTTCCACTCTTAGATAATACCGGGTAAGTATCCGCAACTTCATTCTCTGTCAGACGCACACTGTTTCCCGTTTTCAGATTGAAAGCAAACAGTTCTCTGTCCGTATCGGTCTGTATATCACCGTCTGTATCTACTTCACAAACCGCATATATTCCATCAGAGAAGGTACCTAAATCCATATTGATAATCTGGTATTTGTCGGGTAATGCAATCTGTTTTTCCGAACCGTTTACCGTATAGAAGAATTTATGGGTGTTGTTGGCAACGATGCTCTCTCCATCCAGTAAATTTTCCACATAAGCCACATACCTATCCGTTCCCTCCGTTGTAACCTGTGGATACATATAATAGGCTGCATGGTCCGTTAGCGTTTCTGTAGAAAGAATCTGTCCGGTAGCAGCATCCATCACGGCACTTCGGATAGACATACTTTCCACCATAGCCTCAATATCTTCCTCTTCACCTAACTCCCTGACTCCATCCTGCCAGACAATATAAATATTATTCTCATCCGCATAAACATCGTATCCTAAATCCGGTGTACTGTTTTCTTCCTCTGGAATAATCTGTACCGGTTCCGACCACTTCTTACCATCGTCCGATAACGAATAAACCAGTGCTGCTCTGTTATTTGCACTTCTGGTGATAATGTCTTCCAGCCAGAACAAATACTGCTTTCCCCCTGCATATACTATCTTGGGATCCGCAGACGGGTATACCGCCGCCTTTACTATCTGTTTATCGGAAATCTCCGTATTAACGCTCTCTATTCCACTTGCCACCAGCGCTTGATATCCGGCCTGATTTGCCAAATAATTACGTCTCATGGGCTTAAAAGAGTCGTTGGTGATGGTGCTTGTTTGACTACAGACTGAATCTACCATATATTTATTTTCGTCTTTTCCAGATTCATATAAAACTACACTATATTCCTTAGATTCCCATAACTCTTTTTCATACCAACCAAGTATCAAAGAAACTTTTCCTGATGCATCAAGCCACACTTTTTGATAATCTCTTGCAGGTTTATAAATGTAATTGGCACTTCCTGATATCGATGCATTCACTTCTACCCCTACACCGACACCGCCGCCTGCAGTAAGCTGAATTTTTACATTCATGCTGCCACCAGAGAAATCAAAATTTGTAATTTTATAGTTTTCTACCGTAAGCTTTGCCTGAAATTCCGGTTTCGCTGAAACAGAACCCTCAACAAATATATTTAAAGGAACAAATCCTACAAAAAAATATTGTTTGTAACCACCTCTTCCTTCTATTTCTGCATAAATTCCTACCTTTAAGGTAATATTTCCTTCCGTAATTTCACTGATATTCCCTTCTCCGTATCCACATACCTTTCCTCCTACATTGAAGAATCCACCCCCAAATGTTTGCGGAGTTCCCCCAAAGGTCTGTGATGCCTGACTTAAATTTTTTGCTCTCTTAACCAAATCTTTATAATCTTTTTCAAACTCATCCATAGAGGAAATAGCTTTTTTATTCAGTGCAAATCTGACTTTTCCGTCTTCATCTATAGACAATTCAACAGGCATATCCTTTTCCTGTAATCCAATGTTTAACATTCCACCACCAAGCAACGGAATATTCTCTGGTACACTTATTTTTAAGGACTTTCCAACTTTCAGATTTGCTTTTTGTGTCTGTGTTTTCTGACTGGTATAACTCTTTGAAATATTAATACTTAATACTTCTTGAATTTGATTTCCCTTATTATCAGTCACCCGTACATATAACTTCTTTCCGTTTATCAATTCATCTGTCACCGGAGAAGTATAGTTTGTACTTCCTTCCTGTGTAATAACCTTTATGGAAAATTGGCCATTTGTACTTGATTGCAGAATTTTATCATCTTGAATTAATTCATATTTAAGGATATTACTTTCTGCTTTTACTGTGATGTCTATACTTCCATACGTTAAATTGTCTTTTGTTGCTATATTAGGAGCATATGCCATATTAAAATTCTGGCTTATCAAATCATAGATTTCATCATTATACACTCCCATAACATCTACAATAACAAGATTTGTATCACTTTTTTTAGGGGTTAGCGAAATATATGTAACTTCTCCCTTTTTTAAGGTAACTCTTTTTTCTACTGTATAATATCCATCCGCTGTTATTGTCAGTGTTTTTTTATCAGTGGTCTGGGACATAGGAATTTGAATCAAATCTGTTCCGCTATATGTAGATGTACCATCCGTAACATTTACATTCTTTATTATTTGTTTATTTGTTTTATCAGAAAAAATAATAGATGCTACGTTGTCAGTAACTTGAACGCTATTCTTATCCAGTGTTTGTATTTTTTCTGTATATAACCATATACCTTGTGGCAATTTCTGTGGAAACTGTGTATAACTATTTCCTTTTTCATCATACATAGGTGAAATGGGTAAATCAATTTCACTGCTTAAATTCGGAAATACTTTTATAGATTGAATATTTGTACAACCTGTAAACATACTATTCATATCCATTGTCCATGGTTGTCCGGTGTCAAATCCGCTTATATCTATGCTCGTCAGATTACTACATCCACTAAACATGCCATTCATAGATGTAACTTTGCTTGTATTAAAGCCACTCACATCTATGTTTGTAAGGCTTCTACACTCTGAAAACATCTCATGCATATTTATTACATTTTTTGTATTAAAGTTACTAACATCTATATTAATTAAATTTTCACATTGCGAAAACATTTTATGCATATATATAACATTATGTGTATCAAATTTGGTCAAATCAAGACTTATTAATCGCTCACAATACCTAAACATGCTATTCATATCTGTAACATTAGCGGTGTCAAAATTACTAACATTTATTTCAGTCAAATTAAAGCACTCTTCAAACATTTGGCTCATATCTGTGACATTCTGTGTATTAAATCCGCTCACATCTATTTTAGCCAAACTATGACATGCCCTGAACATATTACTCATATTTGTAGTATTTTGAGTACAAAAACCGCTCACATCTATATTGAACAAATTATAACAGTATCCAAACATGCCGCTCATATTTGTAACATTTTGCGTATTGAGTTCCCCGATATCTATACTTTTTAGACTTTCACATCTAAAAAACATGTAGCTCATATCCGTAACATTTTGTGTATTGAAATTTTCTATATCTGCATATTTTAGCTTCCCACATCTATAAAACATATGGTCCATATTCGTAGCATTTTGTGTATTAAGTCCACTTATGTCTATATCTGATAAACTTACACATCCTGAAAAAAATCCCTCAGTTCCATGGCCCACGGCATCATCAATTTTAACCTTTGCACTTGTTAAAGATATACAATCCTCAAGCATCCCCCTCAAATCTGCATAGGAAATGTTTACATCTGCTGTTTTTATTTTATCTTTATAGTCCTTCCATCCCCAGTTATCAGTGCCATAGGTTCCGTCACTGTCCCGGACTACAAGGTTTCCCTCCGCATCAAGGGTCCATGCGCAGCCTCTGGAAATACCACTGGTAACACTTTCTCCAGAAATATTTTTTTCATCTTCTTTCTCCGTATCTCCATCACTGATATCCCCACCACTGACATCACCAGCACTAATGCTCTTTGCTTCTGTCATTACAATGGCTTCTCCTGTGGTAGAAGATACTTGCTCCCTGCTTTCTGCTGCCACTACATTCACTTTGCCCTCAAACAACGTTGCCGTAAGAAGTACCGCTGCCAAAGTAATACTTGCTATTCGTTTTGCCTTACCCTTTCTGTACATAACTATAACCCTCCTCATTTTCCATTCAACCATAGCAAAATTTATCGTAAAATATAGCCTATACTCTTCGCTATCTTTGAATTATCGTTTTAACATTATTATATTTCACTTAATATTAAGTGTCAACTATATGAATATTTTATCAACCTATGGAATACTTGCGTTATAGTATCATGGTGACATTGGAGGTCATAAAATGGTAAATTTTGGCAATAAACTTAAAGCTTTACGTCGTGAAAAGGATATGTCGCAGGCTCAACTCGCTCAAAGGCTTGGTCTCACCAAGTCCGTGATTAGTGCATATGAAACCGGCATACGACAGCCATCTTATGATGTGCTCATACATATTGCCGGTATTTTTGATGTGAGTACCGATTATCTTTTAGAAGTAGAACGCAAACGGGAAATTGATTTTTCCGGTCTGACACCGGAAGAAACAGATGCCCTTATCAATCTGATCAAGGCCATGAGAAAAAGGTGATACAATATTTCGATTATTTAGGAAGTAATTCTATACAAAATTTGCTGCATAAATTAGTGTTATTTTCCATATATTCCATTTAGAACTGGTTCGTAGAGCCACAAGCAGGGTAAACTAAAGAAAGCTCAATGAGAAGATACTATCTTATGCTCCTACTCAAAAGGTAGGGGCATTTTATTATATGGAGGTACATATGGTATTTAAACACTTATTTAACTTTCACCTATATTTTTAAATACTTTTCATAAAATTATATCGTTGATAAACAGGACTTTTCTTTTCATGTAAAAAAGCTCAAATCCTACTTTCATAAGATTTGAGCTTTTATTCACAATTCTGTTTTGGTCCCTACTCTTCAATATGGTCAAGACCCTGGCTTAATATGGTCACGATGTGCGCATCCGCAAGGGAATAGAAAATGGTCTTGCCGTCTCTTCTGTTTTTCACCAGGTCCATCTGCTTTAAGACACGGAGCTGGTGGGAAATTGCCGACTGGGACATGCCTAAAAGCTGGGCAATATCGAGCACGCACATTTCCGAAAATTTCAGTGCATAGAGGATTTTTAATCTGGTGGCATCTCCGAAAATACGAAAGAAATCCGCTAAGTCGTTCATTTCTTCTTCGGGTGGCATTGTTTCGGTAATTTCCTTCTCTGCTCTCTCGGAAAGCTGCAGAAACCCATTTTGTATCTGTTCCATATTTGCCCTTTCTTTTATCCGTTCCTGCTGCCGGTCTTCTCCGTAACAGCATTTCTATGTCTGCTACCGATTTCGTCGGGAAACGTCTTACTCCCGTTATTCCTTGATAATACTTACATACTTCACCGGTGTACGGTAGGTGTAATTGGATATCTTGATGCCGGTCTTGGGGCTGGATGCATGAATAACCTTACCGCCGCCGATATACATTGCCACATGATTGATGGAGCCGGAGCTTCCACCGTAGAAAATCAGGTCGCCGGGCTGTAAATCGGCTGCCGTAATCTTCTTTCCTTCGTTCGCCTGTGCTCTGGAAGAGTGGGACAGGCTGATGCCAAAGTGCTTGTATACCGACATGGTGAAACCGGAGCAGTCCGTTCCTTTGGTAAGGCTGCTGCCGCCGTACACATACTTATTTCCCAAAAACTGTTTTGCATACTCTACGATATCTACACGTAAATCGGATACGCCCTGACCATACAGAAGTTCACTCATGGTTACGGCTGTATCCAGCTTTTCTTCTACTGTCACGTAATCGGAGGAAACGTAAGCATCCTCGCCGTCAATGGATACTTTTACCCAGCCGTCTAACTGCTCAACGACTTCCAGTTCCTCGCCCTTGGGTATGGATGTCAGAACCGTAGCATCCATACTTGCCTGCTCTCTTACTTTAAGAGCATCCGCATTAACCACTGCTACTGTCTTTACTAATTCCATGGCTCTCATTCCGGCATCGGCGCCGGTATACAGATAATCGGTGCTTACATAGCCGTCAACATCTCCGGATTTAATATGTGCCCAGGTACCGTCCTCGTTCATCTCCACCACTTCGCAGGCAGATCCTTTCGGCATCTTTCCCACTAATTTGCCGTCTGTGGCAGGAATGGCTCTGACATTTAAGTTACCGGTTTCCACATCGGCAATGCCTAAATGGTTATAGCCCCAGTACATGCCTTCCGTAGTTGCCTCCGCTGCCTTTAAGCAGGAATCTTCGTCCAGCTTCAGATCAAAAATTCCACCCGCTGTGGGCATAATATCATTTATGGCTACCGTTCCAGCAGCCCTACTTTCCATCGGGTTGGAAAGAGAAGTTACCGCTAAAAATCCTACGGCGCCGATTATAGCTAATTTGTTTATTTTTCTATTGTAGTTCATCTATTTTAACCTGTAAGTCCCTTCGTAAACCGGGCATAACCTCTTTGTTGTTACATCCCGGTTGCTATATCCATGTTAATTGTTACATCTTTGTTACGGATTTATTATAGCAATCCCTTTTTCTCGCGTCAACCGTCTATGCACAAAGAAACTTATTAAATTTTTCCAATTTCATTTTCCAGCAAAAGGTTACCAGTCCATTTTCCTTTTCTTTTGGGTATTTCTATCCATTTTTTCATTCTGTACCCATTCTTAAACTTTCCTTTGGGTATGAAAGAGACTTTTTCTCTCCTGTACCCATTTTCCAGCTTTCCCTTGGGTATGAAAGCATCTTTTTCTCTCCTGTACCCATTCCCAGGCTTTCCTTTGGGTATGAAGCATCTTTTTCTTTCCTGTACCCATTTTCAGATTTTCCCTTGGGTATGAAAGACACTTTTTCTCTCCTATACCCATTTTCAGACTTTCCCTTGGCTACTGGAAACTATTTTTCCTTTGCGTATTTCCTGCCGGCGGCAATGTCTTTCTGCATCTGTTCTTTCAGCGCCTCAATGCCGGCAAATTTCTGCTCGGGGCGGCGGAATTCGTAAAGATATACGGAAATATCCTCTCCGTAGATATCCTCGTGAAAGTCATACACATAAGTTTCCACACACATCACAGGCTTGTCCTGCTCAATGGTGGGCTTGTAGCCGATATTGGTAGTGGAACTGTAGTAGCGGTTGCGTATCATAACGCCGGAATAATAAACGCCTCTCGGAGGCAGCATTTTACTCTCATCCGGAATCAGGTTTAAGGTCGGCATCCCCAGGGTGCGTCCAAGCTGTCTGCCGTGTGTTACCTTGCCGCAGATAAAATAAGCTTCTCCGAGCAGGGTTTCCGTCAGGCGCATATCACCCTTTTCCAGAGTTTCCCGCACATAGGTGGAGCTGATTTCCCTGCCTTCATACAAAAGCTTGTCAATGATTTTCACCGTCATGCCACATTCTGGCGCCAGAATCCTTAAAAGCGCCGCATTGCCTTCCCCTCTTCGACCGAAAGAAAGGTCGCTGCCAGCCGCCACATAAACGGCATTGACGCGGTTGCAAAGCACATTTACCACAAAATCCCTTGGCGACATATCCGCCACCTTACGGTTTAAGGGGTACTCCACTAAAATATCAATTCCCAGACGTTCAAAGATTTCTCTCTTTTCCTCTCTGGTGGTGAGCTGTTTTTCCTTACCGTCACCGAAGAAAACAGCCGGTGAAGGGTCGAATGTGAATACGCATGCTTTTTTGCCGTTCTCCTTCTGCTTCAGGATTTCGTCAAGAAGCGCCCGGTGCCCGATGTGCACACCGTCAAATTTTCCGATTGCCACTGCTGTCTCATCATTAATATAAAAATCCGCTGTACCGGTAATGATTTCCATTGCTGTATTTCTCCATCCAAATCTTCAGATTGCTTTCACACTTACTGTATATGCATCATTGCTTTCACCATGCACACATCTATTACTTCCATCGTGTCCGCATCATCGCTTCCGTTGCAGACGCATCCATCACTTTAAGTCATTTTCCAGAAACATCTTTTTCGGTACGAAACGGCCTTCCTGCCGTTTCATGGTATAGACGCCGTAAAATCTGCCTGCCTCATCATAGACACGCACATCTTCACCGTCTCCAAAGCCGATTCTTTCCTTTATCTGCTGCGGATAAAAGGAATTACCGTTTTTGATATACTTTATAAATTCGTCCGAGATATGCACCGGCGCCAGTTCCTCAAAGAAATGGTCCACAGGCACCACGACCTCGCCGACTCTTTCTTCATCCCGCAATTTTTCCAGCTCTGCCAGGGTGATGGCGCTCTCTTCTCTAAATACCCCCGCCTTGATACGCTTTAAGCTTTTCATGGCGGCAAGGCATCCGCATTTTACACCGATGTCATAACAGAGTGTCCGGATATAAGTACCCTTGGAGCAGGATACCCGGAAGGTCACCTCCGGCAGCTTCATGTCCAAAATGGTTATATCGTAAATGGTAACCGCTCTGGGCTGACGCTCCACTTCCTTACCGGCTCTCGCCAGTTCGTAAAGCTTTTTGCCGTTGACCTTTAATGCGGAATACATGGGGGGAATCTGGTCATAGTCCCCGATAAAAGAAAGAATGGCATTTCGTGCTTCTTCTTCCGTTACCGTGACGGGACATTCCTTTAGCACCTCTCCCGACAAATCCTGGGTATCCGTGGAGATACCAAGCTGCATCACCGCTTCGTATTCCTTGTCCCGGTCCGTCAGCATGTCGCAGAGCTTGGTGGCGCTGCCTAAGCACACCGGCAGTACACCGGTGGCATCCGGGTCAAGAGTGCCGGTATGTCCGATTTTTTTCTGTCTGAGTATTCCCCGCATCTTGGCTACCACATCATGGGAGGTAAAGCCTTTTTCCTTATAAATATTGATAATGCCGTTGTACAATGCTTTTCCCTCCCTTGTCAATTCCCATGTGTTCAGTCAGCCAGACTGCCTGCCGCACTTCTTTTATTCCTGCCTGTCTTAACCGGAATGCAATCCGTTTCTCACTTATATTACTGTCCCAACTGCAGCGCAATCTGCCCGGACAGGTTGTTGATTACGTCATGCATGGTGCCGCGGATGGTGCAGCCGGCTGCCCGGACATGTCCGCCGCCGCCGAAGAAGGATGCTACCTTTGCCACATCCACATATTCATCGGAACGCATGCTGACCTTGTATTCCATGTGTTCTTTTTCGTAGATAAAAATTGCGCAGTGCACACCGGCAATGTTTCTGAGCTGGTTGACAATGCCGTCCAGATCTGAGGGTCTTGCTCCGTAAAATGCCATTTTTTCCTGATCCATGCAGCTGAAAATACACTGTCCGTCCATAAATCGGATGCTTTCAATCAGGGCTCTTCCCAGTACCTGGGTCTGCAGATAGGTCTTCTGGTAAAAGCTTTCCTCTATAATTTGTGCAAAAGGGAAGCCGTAGCCAATCAGATCCGCGCCGATTTGCATGGTCTTCGGAGAGGTGTTGGTGTACTGGAACACACCGGTGTCATGAATAATGCCGGTATAGATTGCCGTAGCAATCTCCGTATCCATATCCTCCTTGGGAATTAAACCGTAAAGCACCTCTGCCGTAGAGCTGGCATCGGGCACTACTAAATTCACATCCCCGCAGCCGGGCACATTGCTGATATGATGGTCAATATGCACTTTTTTTGCCGCACAGTTGAAAAATTCTTCCGCGCCGCCCAGTCTCTCCGCATTGGTGTCCAGTGCAAAGAACACGTCAAAATGCTCTTCTTTCTGGTATTCCGTATCCGCTTCGGACAAATGGGTAAGATGGGTAAATCCATCGGGTATGCCCTCTAAATACCAGTGGATTTTTGCTCCCGGCATCTTCTTTTTCAAAAACAGATACAGTGCCATGCCGGAGCCTATGGCATCTCCATCCGGTCTTACATGGGCGCTGATACCAATGATCTTTGCCCCGCTACACTCCTGTAAAATATCCATAACCTTATGCCTTCCCGTTCTGTTCTTCCATGACTTCATCAATCTTTCTGGACATATTGACACCGTACTCAATGGACTGATCCATAATAAACGTAATTTCCGGTGTATTGCGCAGATTGATGGTCTTGGCAAGACGGTTACGGATGTAACCTTCTGCACTCTTTAAGCCTTTATAGGTATTTTCTCTCGCCTCTTCATCCCCAAGGACACTGATCCATGCCTTGCAGGTTTTAAGGTCGGGAGCCACTTCTACCGCAACGACGCTTGTAAGCGGACAAATCCGGGGATCTTTGATTTCTCCCCGGATAACTTCCGCCAAAACGCGCTGCACTTCCCCGTTAATACGGGTATTCTTCACGCTGTTTTTTCTCATATTGCTATATTCCCTTCATAATCTGCAAACTTTGGGCTTTTGCCCAATATTTGCAAAGTGAACTCTGTTCACTTGTGAAATTTATCTTCACACTATTACTGGCGCGGTACTTCAACCATGATATAAGCTTCTACGATATCAAGCTCCTGCATCTTGTCGAAGCCGTCAAATACCAGACCACATTCGTAGCCTGCTTTTACTTCCTTTACATCATCCTTGAATCTCTTTAAGGATGCTAACTCGCCTTCGTAAATCTGCTCGCCGCCTCTGGTGATACGAACCTTGCAGCCTCTCTGGAAGACACCGTCCTGTACATAGGAACCGGCAATGTTGCCCACTGCGGATGCCTTGAAAATCTGACGTACTTCCGCATGGCCGATAACCTTTTCCTCAAATACGGGATCAAGCATACCCTTCATGGCTGCTTCGATATCCTCGATAGCCTGATAAATTACCTTATACAGACGGATATCCACGCCTTCTCTTTCGGCTGTTGCCTTTGCGGTTGCGTCAGGACGTACATTGAAGCCGATGATAATTGCGGAGGATGCGCTTGCCAGCATAACGTCGGATTCGTTGATGGCACCTACACCGCCATGGATGCATTTTACCACAACTTCTTCGTTGGAAAGCTTAAGCAGACTCTGCTTAACGGCTTCCACACTACCCTGAACGTCAGCCTTTACAATCAGGTTCAGTTCCTTTAAGTTACCTTCCTGAATCTGGGAGAACAGATCATCCAGAGACATCTTGCTCTTGGTTTCTTCCAGCTTCTTCTCCTTGTTCTGCTCAAGATAGGTATCCGCAAAGGATTTCGCTGTTTTATCGTTGTCATGTGCCAGGAATACTTCACCGGCACTGGGTACATCGTTAAGACCCAAGATTTCCACAGGTGTGGAAGGTCCGGCTTCTTTTACTCTTCTGCCCTTGTCGTCAATCATGGCACGTACTTTACCATGGCTTGCGCCTGCGGAAATGAAGTCACCCACATGCAGGGTACCCTTCTGTACCAGAATGGTGGCAACGGGACCGCGTCCCTTATCCAGCTCGGCCTCGATGACAAGACCTCTTGCCTTTCTGTTAGGATTAGCTTTTAATTCCAAAATATCCGCGGTAAGCAGAATGGTTTCCAGCAGATCATCGATACCTTCACCGGATTTTGCGGATACAGGTACAAATTCTGTGGTTCCGCCCCAGTCTACCGGAATCAGTTCGTATTCGGTAAGCTCCTGCTTTACACGATCCACATTGGCATTGGGCTTATCAATCTTGTTGACTGCCACGATAATTTCAATGCCGGCTGCCTTGGCGTGGTTAATTGCCTCCACTGTCTGGGGCATAACGCCGTCGTCGGCCGCTACTACCAGAATGGCAATATCCGTTGCGTTGGCACCACGCATACGCATAGCGGTAAATGCTTCGTGTCCGGGTGTATCGAGGAAGGTAATCTTTCTGTCGTTGACAGATACGGTATACGCACCGATGTGCTGGGTAATACCGCCTGCTTCCCTGTCGGTAACGTTGGTCTTCCGGATGGCATCCAGGAGGGATGTTTTACCGTGGTCAACGTGACCCATAACACAGATAACGGGAGGACGGGAAATCAGATTTTCATCGTTTTCATCATCTTCCTTCAGCAGCTCTTCGATAACATCAACCTTGACTTCCTTTTCGCAGAGGATGTCATACTCCATGGCGATGTTTTCGGCTTCTTCATAGGAGATTTCCTGGTTTACGGTAACCATTTTGCCCTCTAAGAAGAGCTTCTTGATAATAGCGGAAGACTGCACCTTCATCTTGTCTGCCAGATCCTTGATGGTAATGGTTTCAGGCAGCACAATAACCTTAATGGCTTCTTCGGTTGCTTCTTCCTTCTTCTTTTCCGGTTTGATAAATCTGCCGGGCTTGTTCTTTAACGGTTCCTCTTCTTCATACATGAAGTCCTTGCGGGAGCGTTTATCCTTCTCCTGGCTGATACGGCGCTTTTCTTCATCTCTGTGCTTCTCCGCATCCTTAGCGGTTGTTTCGGGAGCAAAGCCCTTGCTGCCGCCCTGACCGGGTTTGCGGAATCCGCCGTCTCTTCCGGCACCGTTCCGGTTGTCGCGGTTGCCGAAGGAAGTTCTGTCGCCGCCCTGACCGTTTCTGTTATCTCTGTTTCCGTAAGGTCTGTCGCCGCCCTGGCCGTTTCTGTTGT
>ENA-OOQP01000436-OOQP01000436.1-human-gut-metagenome-genome-assembly--contig:-NODE-436-length-20223-cov-2.137892_pt1 | contig 20223 bp, 15 predicted proteins | sample MGYA00241266_ERZ501171 | MGnify/ENA primary metagenome ERZ501171 (study PRJEB25962, sample SAMEA2042501) | human gut metagenome | biome: human gut; feature: human-associated habitat; material: faeces...
ACTTAGGAGAAGAAAGCTATTCTTTATTTAAAACTTATGATATAGGAGATATAATTGGAATAAAAGGTTTTGTATTTAAAACAAGAACTGAAGAAATTTCAATTCATGCAAAAGAAGTTGTACTTCTTACAAAATCTTTAAGACCACTTCCAGAGAAATTTCATGGTTTAACAGATAAAGAAGAAAGATATAGAAGAAGATATGTAGATTTAATAATGAACGAAGATGCTAAAAGAGTTGCATTTTTACGCCCTAAAATTATTAGATGTATACAAAACTTTATGGATGGAGAAGGATTTACTGAAGTTGAAACTCCAGTATTAACAACACTTTTAACAGGTGCTTCAGCAAGACCATTTGTAACACACCATAATGCACAAAACTTAGACATGTATCTTCGTATAGCTTTAGAGTTACCATTAAAAAGATTATTAGTTGGTGGAATGGAAGCAGTATACGAAATAGGTAGAGTTTTCAGAAATGAAGGAATGGACTTAAAACATAACCCAGAATTTACACTAATGGAAGCTTACTTAGCATATTCTAACCTAGAAGGAATGATGGACTTAACAGAGAAAATGTTCCAAAGAATTGCAAAAGATGTAACAGGAAAAATGGTATATAATTGGAGTGGAAACGAAATTAATCTTGAGGGACCATGGAAAAGAATTAGCATGACAGATGCAATAAAAGAACAAACAGGAATAGACTTTAAGAAAATAACAGATATTAATGAATGCTTAGAACTAGCAAAAGAACACAATCTAGAGCTAGAAGAACACGAGAAAACTTATGGACATATAATAAATGCATTCTTTGAAAAGTATGTTGAAGAAACACTAATTCAACCAACATTCTTATATGGACACCCACTAGAAATATCACCACTTACAAAGAAGAACCCAGAAGACCCAAGATTTGTAGATAGATTTGAATTATTCATAGCAGGAAAAGAATTTGCAAATGCATATACAGAGCTTAATGACCCAATTGACCAATTAGAAAGATTTGAAGCACAATTAAAAGAAAGAGAACTTGGAAACGATGAAGCAAACGATATAGATATGGACTTTATTGAAGCACTAGAATATGGTATGCCACCAGCAGGAGGAATTGGTTATGGAATAGATAGATTATGCATGCTATTTACAGAAAGCGAATCAATAAGAGATGTAATTTTATTCCCAACAATGAAACCTTTAGCATAGAACATTAAAGTTATAAAATACTAGCTGTAAAAGGCTAGTATTTTGCTTTATATTGAAAAAAAACGAAAAATCTGTTATTATATTATAGACAAATAAAATTTATAGCAAAATCAAAACTAAAAAGGAGTAAATATGACACAGACTCAACAAACTGTATTAGCATTAGCAATATATACAATATGGATAACACTATTATATATAAGAATATTTGATAAAACACTAAAAAAATATGTATTATCAATAGGTGTGCTATTGGCATTTTGGATGGTAGTAAGAATGATTAAAACATATACAACAGGTTATATAACAGAAATGCTGTGGTATTTGTATTACATACCACTATTGTTGATTCCAACATTTTATTATAATTGTAGTAGTTATTTAATAAACAGTAAGAATAAAAAAAGAAGAATTGCCACAATAATTATATCAACAATACTATTCTTATTAGTAATTACAAATAGCTTACATAATATTGTGTTCAAAATAAAAAGCAATATAAATGATTATAATCATAATATAGGGTATTTTATAATAGTTGCTTGGATTCTATGTTTAATAGTAGTAGCAATAATAAATCTAATAAAATCAAGCAAAAATAAAGGGTACAAAAACATAATCTCAATATCAACAATTATTTTAATTGGTGTAGTATATACAATTTTATATATAAAAAATGTTCCAGTAATAAGAAAAACGAATATGTCAGTAATAATAGGAACATTATTTTGTGTAGGATTAGAAATGATGCTTGACTTTAATTTGATACCAAATAATTTCAGATATAAGAAGATATTTAAAAATTCAAATTTGCCATTAGAAATTATATCACAAGATGGAAAAACTAGAATTGCAACAAACCATTCCATAAATCTAAAAGAAAATATAATAAATGATATAAAAGATAATAAAGTAAAAAATACATATAAAGATAGCAACATTGTAAAAAATGTTAAGGCTATAAATGGTGGCTATTCAATAGAAGAAAAAGATTTTAGTAAAATAAACGAATATGAAAAAAAATTGAAATTAATACAACAAGAGCTTATAGAACAAGAAACAATATTACAAAAACAAAGAAAGATTGCAACAGAAATATATGAAACAAAATTAAAAAGCGAAATTATAAGGTTACTAGATGAAAAAATAGAGCAGAAAAGAAACTTGATAAATGAACTAATAAAAGAAATGAAGATAACAGACATAGATAAAATGCAAAATATAAAACTACTACTAAATTATTGTAAAAGAATGAGTAGTTTAGTAATATCAAGCTATAACAAAGAAAAATATGATAATAAAAGACTAGAAATAATCATAAATGAAATGTTAATAGAAGCACAAGCAATAGGAATAAATGGAGTTTTGAAAACAAATATTTTTGAGATAAGTAGTGGAGAAACAGCGAATATTTATGAAATCATATTTGAAACAATAATGAAATTTAGAGAAACTAATTTTATTCTATATATACAAGTAAACAATTCATATACAGAAATAAAATATTTATTTGATAGCAAACATAAGAACTTCAAAAAAGAAATAGAAGAACTACAATTAGAAAAATTATTGGAAATTGAGCAAATAGTAGATGAAGATGGAACAACTATAAAATTGAAAATTTTAAGAGGAGAAAATTAGTAATATGATAGCAATTATAATAGAAATATTGTGTGTTTTATTAGTATGCCAGATCTTAAAAATTATACTGAAAACAAGTATAATAAATAAAAATAAAATAGATTATGTGCTAGAATATATTGTTTTTATAATAATATTTATAACAATATTTATGCAAGAATATATATCAAGAGAAAGCTTATTAATAATTGCAGTATTTGGCATAATATATGAAATAATTTCACTTACACATATGTATTTTAAATATTATAAAAAAGAAAGTATTACTGACTTTTCAATAAAAAAAGTTATTGATGAATGTGAGTTTGGTATTCTTGTATTAAAAGGCAAGAAAGCAAAATTAATAAACAATAAAATGTATGAAATATTAAATAAATTAAACATAAAAAAAGACTATATAACAAATATAATAAAACAAAGTATAGACAAGATAGACAAGAATTATTGTGTTAAATTAGAAAATAAATATTATGTATTTGTAGTAAATGATAATGAAATAATTACATTTGATATAACGGAAGTATATGAATTACACCAAAAATTAAATGAACAAAACAGAAAGTTAGAAGAAAATAACAAAAAGATATTGCTAAGTATTGACAATATAGAAGAATTAGAAAAGGAAAAAAATCTACTAAAACTAAAAAATAAATATCATGATATATTAGGACAAAATCTTTCCATACTGCAACAATACTTAAACAGAAAAAATATAAGCCAAGAAAATTTTGAAGAAATAAAATTTATGATACAAAAGATGTTCATAGATATTGAAGACACAGATGACACAAATATAAACCTAGAAAATTTAATAAAAATACATAAAAAAAACGGAACAGACATTATTATAGATGGAAAATTACCTCAAAATAAAAAAGTAGCAAAAGTGTTCTTTGAAATAATTAGAGAAGCAACCACAAATGCAATAAGACACGCAGGGAGTTCAAAGGTATTTGTAAATATAAAGGAAACATTAGAAGAAACATATATGATAATAACAAATGATGGAAGAAAGTCAAATGAATTTATTACAGAAAATCAGGGAATAAAAGATATGAGAAGAAAAGTAGAAAAACTAGGAGGAATGTTCTATATTTCAACAGCTCCAGAGTTTTCGGTAAATATATCAATAAAAAATAACTGCTAACATTGAAATAGCAGTTATTTTTTTACTCATTCGGTGTTTCAAGGTTTGGAACTATTAAACCATTACCCACACAATATATTGCAAGTTTTGCTAAATTATTATAACCAGTTTTTTCATAAATAGATGAAATATGTGATTTTAATGTTCTTACAGATATTCCAAGTTTTTTTACAACTTCATCTCTATCTAATGTTTTACAATACTCAGTTAGAACATTCAATTCTGTATCTGTTAAGTTTTTTAAAACATCAGGAATATTTGCTTTGGGGTTATTAGCATTTGGATACAAAGAATAACCATCAATAGTATTTTGAATTGTGCTTATAAGAGAATCACTACTAATATTTTTATAAATAAAGCTATCAACATTATTAGCTTTTGCCTTGTCTATAAATGTTAAATCTGGTACACCTGTCATAAGAATAATTTTCACACTTGGAAAGTTCTCTTTTATTATTTTTGAATATGCTAATCCACTTGAATTGTTTTCAGTACAAATATCCATTAAAATTAAATCAGGTTTAAATTTTTCACATAAAGATACAGAGTCTTTTGCATCTCCACTAGAAGCGATAACATTAAAACCTCTTGTATTTAATGTTTCAGAAATCATTTCTCTTAACATTTTATGGTCATCAATTACAATAATATTATACAAAACAGATACCCCCTAGGTTACTTATATCAAGATATATTGTATCATAAAAAGCTGTAAAAATAAATGCCTTTTTAATTTTTTGCACTTTTAGTGCAACTTTTTATCAAAATTTGCACCAAAAGTACAATAGTATTTTAATGGATTTTATGTTATAAATTTCTTATAATTGTATTAATAACAGGAAAATGTATTAAGAGTAATATTAAATTTTACAAAGGAGGTCTCTCTTGAAAAAAATAGTTATAACAATTGCAATTACAGCAGTTTTAACAGCAGTATTAATGATAAGTGGATATTTTATCTATACTAAAATAATTAATAAAGACAATAATGCAAATAGTAATATGACAAAAAAGAATGAAAACAATTCTGAAAATGTTGAAAATCAAATACCAAATGACATTAAGAATATTAGTTTAGAAGAATGGAGAAAAGTAATAGCTCTTTTCTATAAAGAGCATTATGGCTATAAACCAGACAACGTAACTTGTACAGAAGTAGGACCAAATATAATATATGTAACAATATATCATAATACAGAATTAGTGGCAGAATACACTCTTGATGCAGAAACAGGAATTGCATCAAGTCCAACAGAAAGAACAGCAAATTTCTTTAAAGGAATATTTTTAGATAACTTATCAACAAAAGTTAATTTTAAAAATAATGAATGTATTGCAATAGGATATATAGAAAAGGGAAAAAAAGCACAAATTAAAGAAAAATACTTTAATTCTGATATTGAATATGAATCTTTAACAACTGTTGTAGAAGGAGATGAATATCAATTTATAGTCATTCCAAAAAGTTTAGATGCCACATTAAGAATTTGGAAATATAATGTATCAGAAAATGGAGAACTATATTCTGAAAAATTATTATTAGAAGCAGTAGGAACACCACTATTAATAAAAACACAATGTACAGAAGTGTTTCCAAGAGTTGGTGTAGAATATGAATTTGGCGATACAAAATTTACAATACCACTAATGATTAGTGGTATGGATGGAAAATTTACAATAACTGATTATAAAAACTTAGTGAAAGACATATCAATATATTAGTTTTTAATTTGAAATTATTATAAAAAAGGTGGTGGAAAAGTTATAAAAAAATAGAATATTAAAAACTATCAAAAAAACTTGTACAAATGTACATTTTAGGAGGAAATAAAATGAATAAAAAAATAATTCTTTCAGTATTAGCAATTTTAATTACCGTATGCTTAATACTAACAGGTTGTGGTAAAAACAAAGAAGATGAAAACAAAGGAGATGAAAACAAAGAAACAGCAAAATTAGTTGATGAATATGCTCCTTTTGAATTTACAATTAAATATCCAAAAGATGCAGGATATAAATTCGAAGCAGATTTAGAAAACACACCATATGTAGCAGGTAAACTTATAAACGAAGAAAAAAATATCAAAATTTCATTTAATTTTTCAAAAACATATGAAAGTTCAATGAAAAAAGAAAAAGAGAATAAGTCTAGCCAAGAAAATTATGCGGAAACAAATTATACTAAATTAGGTGGATATGAGTATTATGATAAATTCAACTATTATGGAGTAAGCTTATTAAACAAAAATGAAGAAGGTAGTTGCTTACAAGTTATAGTAAAAATAAGTAAAAACAAAAATAATGGAGCAAATTTAGATGTAACAGAATTTGCAAAAACAGAAGAATTAAAAAATATCTTAAGTTCTATGACATTAAATGATAAGATAGAAGGTAAAAAAGTTGATGGAATAATATCATCAAACCATAAATTAATAGTAAAAAACCTAGAAAATCCAGATGAAAGTAAGTATTATGTTAATCAATATCCAGATACAAATGGTGTAACAAGCATATATGCCTTAAAAGAAGTAAATAAATACAAAGGAGAAGGAGCCTCTTTCAGATTAACATATTATGGAAATGAAGGAAACTACAAAGATTTAGATACATGTCTTGCATACCAAGAAAAAACATTCAAAAGGAAATTTGAAGATTATACATTATTTGGACAAAAAGTTAAAGTAGATGTATCAAGACACGCAATAGGAGAAACTTCATCACCAGAAAAATACAAAACTTGGATAGCAGGTTATTTTGAAAAAGATGGAAAAGTATATGATTTTCTATATATTCAGTATGTTGGAGTTGATGATAGTCTTGGAGAAAAGTTAGTTAATAATGTATTAAATAACTTTACAACTCAAGATTAATATAATATAAGAATAGAAAGAGAGGAATTAAATATGGGATTTATTAAAGCATTTACAGGAGCATTAGGAGGAACATTTGCAGATCAATGGAAGGATTTTATTGTACCAAGAAGTGATGTGCCAGCAACAGCAGCAATTTTTGGAGCTGAAAGAAGAGGAACAGACAGTGGAAGAGGATCAAATACAAAAGGATCAGAAAACATAATAACAAATGGCAGTAAAATAGTAGTACCTGAAGGAACAGCATTACTTACATTCCAAGATGGAGCAATAACAGGATGTGTAACAGAACCAGGTGGTTTTATATATTCATCAGATGATCAAAATTCACAATCATTTTTAGCAGGAGATGGATTCTTTTCATCAACACTAAAAACATCTTGGGAGAGATTCAAATTTGGTGGAACACCAGGTGGAGAGCAAACTGTTATATATGTAAATCTAAAAGAAATACCAGGAAATAGATTTGGAACACAAGCTGAAATTTATTGGGATGATGCATTTTTAGGAACACAGGTTGGAGCTATAACAAGAGGAACATATACAATGAAAATAGTAGATCCAATACTATTTGCAAAAAACTTTGTTCCAATGGAATATTTAAGACCAGGTGCAGAAGTATTTGATTTTGCTGATATGGATAATCCAGCAGGTGAACAATTATTTAATGAAGTAGTAGGAAGCTTATCAGCAGCATTTTCAAATTATACAAATGACCCAAGTAGAGGAAACCGTATATCAAAAATACAAGGCGACCAGATAGGATTTGCTCAAAGTTTATCACAAGCAGTAGAAGAAGGATATACTTGGAAATCTGGAAGAGGATTAGAAATAGTAAAAGTTGCAATAACAGCAATTGAATATGATGAAGACACGAAGAAATTATTAAGCGATGTAAAAAAGGCAGATGCTCTATCAGGAGCAAGAGGAAATTCATTTATGCAACAATCAGTTGCTCGTGGTTTCCAAGCAGCTGGAGAAAATGGTGGAGGAGCTGGAATGGCATTTATGGGAATGGGCATGAATGCTGCTGGAAATGTTATGGGAGGATTTCAACAACCAGTTAACCAACAACCTCAACAACAAACACAACAACAAGAAGATCCTTATGAAAAATTAGCAAAATTAAAAAAACTATTAGATGGTGGCGTTATTTCTCAAGAAGAATTTGATGAAGCAAAGAAAAAACTTTTGGGGGTTTAATAAATGAATGAAAATGAAAGTGTAGTTGAAAATCAAGAAGAAACATCTCAAGTACAAGAAAATAATGCAACTGTTATAAAAACAGATGTAGATGCAAAAGACGGGCAAAACAAATGCCCTAAATGTGGAGCAACAGATATCTCTTTGAACCCAAAAAATGGAAAATTAAGATGTAATTTTTGTAGACACGAATTTGAACCAGAAAAACTAGACGCAATGGAAAAAGACATAAGCAAACTAGAAGGAGAAATAGTAGGGTCAGGTGCTACAAATATAATAGCAGATACAAATGATATGGTAACATTTAAATGTAGTAGCTGTGGTGCAGAGGTAGTAGTAGATACTGCCAAAGCAACACAAGCTAGGTGTCACTGGTGTAGAAATACATTATCTGTAAATCAACAAATACCAAATGGTGCAGTACCAGACACAGTATTGCCATTTAGCATTCCTAAAAAAGAAGCAAAGGAAGCAATAGAAAAATTTGTTGGTAAAAGAAAATTCTTTGCACATCCAATGTTTAGAAAAGAATTTACAACAGATAACGTAATGGGAGTATATTTACCATATATGATAGTTGATGCAAATACACATGCAAATTTAAAAGGACAAGGAGAACATGAAACAAGAAGATGGACAGAAAAAAATGGGGATAGTTATGATACATACTATGATGCAGATTTATATGATGTAGAAAGAGATTTTGATTTAACAATAGAAGGATTAACTGTAGAATCAAGCAAAGATAAATTAGACACAGAATCTAAAGATAAAACAAACAATATAATCAATTCAATAATGCCATTTGATACAGAAAATTGCGTAAAATGGGATGCAAACTACATCAAGGGATATACATCTGAAAAAAGAGATACTAATGTTGAGGAATTAAAAGGTTTAGTCAAAGAACAATCAAAAGATGTAGCAAGATTTGCAGCTAATAAAACTCTAGGATTTTATGACCGTGGTGTTAGATGGGATACTGAAAATTTAGAAGTAAAAGGACAACAATGGAAATCTGCATATTTACCAGTATGGCTTTACAGCTATCAACAAAAGAAAGGAAATAATAGTTTACTTCACTATGTAGCTGTAAATGCAAGAACAAAGAAAACAATGGGAAGTGTTCCAATACATATGCCAAAACTTGTGTTGATTTCAGCACTTGTTGAAATATTAGGTTTAATAGCAATGATATTTACAAAAACAGATGATAATAACTGGCCATGGTTATTCTTATTAAGTGGTATTATATATTTCTGGATAATGTATACAAGATACAGAAATAGTGGCGCAAGACATAGCCATGAAACAGAAACAAAAACCAACATGACAAATTTGAAAGAATATGATAAATTTGTTAAAAAAAGAAGAAGACTTGATAATTCAACAATGGAAGGTGCAAACAACACAAGAGTTACTGGAAATTCAAATAAACTAGATTTTAAGAAATATCTTAAAAAATAAAAAGTTTTTAATGTTTTAGAAATATAATTTAATTAAAAGGGGAGAGTAAAATTATGAAAAAAATTGTAAGTTTAATATTAATTACAGTGTTACTTATAGCAACACTATTTATTCTAACAGGATGTGGAAAAGCTTCTGTAGTAGGAAAATGGTCAGGAAAAAATAATGATGATGTAGAAACAGAATGGGAATTTAAAAAAGGCGGAAAATGTACTATGAAAAATGCTTATGGATTTGAAGGAGAAGGAACATATTCTATAGAAGATACAAAATTAAAGATAAAATTAAAAAGCTGGGATGAAGAAAAAGTTTACGAATTCAAATTAGAAGGAGATAAACTATCATTAACACCAACAGATCCATATTCACCAAAATACCCAGAACTAATAAAAAAGTAGGAATTCCATCAAGAACTTAGAAACAAGAAACATATATGTAGAGACTGTGAAAAAAAGTAGTACACTTATATATAAAAGCTTAGAATCAATTGTAAAGGGGAAAGTATAATATGGCTAAAAAAATAAAAATTGTAATATATATAATAGTTGTTATTTTTTCAGTTTTTCTAATAGCAAAAGCTATAAAACAGGAAAGTGGAGCAAATCCAGAAATATTAGATAAAGTAGTTATTTTGGATGAAGCAAAAGTACTTCCAGAAAACGAAGGCAAACTTGTTTTAGTTTCTGGAAAACTTAAAGCAAGTGAAGTATTTAAAGATAATACATTTGGAATAGAGCTAGATACATTCAGGGTAAATAAAATAGTAGAGATGTATCAATATAAAGCAGGTAATGATGAAGTTGGTTATGAATGGAAAGACAAAGTTGAAAAAAAAACTATTACATCAGGTTCAGGAGGAATATATAGAAACCCAGAAAAATCAATGAGCAGTATAAATAAATGTGATAAAGCATATTTAGGAGAATTTACTGTTTCAGAAAAATTAACACAAAGAATAAATGACAATGAAAAAGTAGAACTACCAGAAATAGAAGGATTTAAGAGAAAAGGTGAATACTTAACAAATTCAAAATGGGGGCCTAGTGTTGGAGATATAAGAATAAAAATGAGCTATGTAAATTTAGAAAAATTAGGAGACATATCAATACTTGCTAAACAAGTAGGAGATGGATTTGATGAGTATAAATTAGATACAGGAGCTTATGCTTTTAATGTATATCAAACAAAAATTTCAAACAAAGAAGAACTAGCAAAAGCACTAGAACAAGACAGTAAAAACATGGCTGGTGGAATGATATTCATAATTATAGTACTTATAATTATAGGAATAATCCTATTTAGAACCAACATAAAAAATTTAATTGATAAAATTAAAAATAAAACAAGCAAATGAAAGGAGAATGGTTTTATGAAAAATAAAACAAAATATTTAGTAGTAATATTATTAATGCTAGTTAGTTTTTTACTAATTGGAGCTACTAATGTAAATGCAGCAACAACTGCAGAAGTTAATAATTATTCAGATTTAACTGATAAAATGAGTGATAATGTAACAGATGTAGTTAAACTTACTAGTGACATTACATTAAGAGAAGATTCTGATACAACTTTCTCTCTTGAAATGTCTAAAACTTTGGATTTTAATGGTTTTACATTAATTGTGCCAGAACATTGTAGGTTTAAACTAATTTATAGAAATAGTCTAGACTTAAAATTCATTAATTCAGATAGTTCTAAAAGAGCAAAACTTAATCTTTTATCTAATACTGGCTACACACCAATCTACAACGAAATTACGCAGGCTGAACATAATGTTAATTTTGAAATGGATGGTATAGATGTTGAATATATAAAAGATTTAGAAAGTTTTTGGCAAACAGTTGGTGATTACAGATTTAATAATGTAGTTTTTAAAAATCTAAAAGTTACTGGATTTTATGAAATAGTAGATACTAGGGCATATAAAACAACAAAATTTTCAAATGTTACTAAAGAAAGCAAAAATGGACCTTCACAAACATTTTTGATAAAAAGTTCTACTTTAACTGTTGATGATGTAATTGATGCTGATTCAGTTATTGTGTATCATGATAGAGAAGGAACTAAAATAGCAAATAGAGCTGATAAACTTGATACAATAAATGCTTATTGGGGTCCAATTACTGTTAAGAAAAAAGAAGTTCAAACAATAACAGCTACAACAGAAGCTGAATTAATAAATGCAGCTAATCAAATTAATAATAGCAAAGACACTATTATTAAATTAGGTGGTAATATTAAGTTAACTGCACCTTTAGAATTTTATGTTTTAGGTAACGTTACTCTAGATTTAATAGGTAATACTCTTGATTTAACAGAACACAGTTTAATATTCAATTATGGTTATAAAGATGTAAATAATTATAATTTTAGAAGTAATTTAACTATTAAAGATAGTGGCTTTGGTAATAGTGGTAAAATAATTGGAAAAGGATTTGACGGTAGAGTAAGAATATCTACTATAGATATGCCTGAAGAATTAAAAAATTTACCTAAGACTTATGGATTTACAATTGATGGTGGAACTTATGCCGTTACCGGAACAAATTCATGGGATGAATATATATTTGATGTATTTTCTGATTCAGAACCTAAGGAGCAAAACATTACTTTAAATGTTAATGTAAAAAAAGGTATTTTTGAAGTTGGAAAAGTAGATGGTGAAATATTTTATTTCCCTTCATCTGATAATAATAATATGAAAGCAAACTTCAATTTTGAAACACTTATGGTAAAAGGTCTAGGTGTTAAACTAGGATCTAATATTTTAGGTGAAAAAAGAATTGATGAAGTAGTACCAACTGATACAAAAATATATTATACAACTGATACTAATCAAGTAATTGAACTAGAAGATAAAGCAACAATAGTTAGAAATGTTAGAACTAGTACAAATGCTATTTATCCACAATATATTAAACTTGCTAAAGAAACAGGTTTAAGTGTAGATAATGTTACATTACCAAATGTTACATTTGGATATACTGTTGTGCCAGAAGCAACAATTAATATTACTAATATTGGAGCTGATGAGTTAAAAATTACTAATGTAACAGTGTCTGATACAGATAAATTTGAAATCAATATATCTAGTCAACCAACAATAGGTATTGGTGCAACTAATACTGATTTTAAAGTTAAAGCAAAAACTGGTCTTAATGCTGGAAATCATACTGGAACAATTACAGTAACTGATGAAAATGGTAAAACATATACAGCAACAGTTACATTAAAAGTTGAACCAAAACAATTAACTGGATTAGGTATTAGTGGTTTAGATAGTACATGGGTTTATGGCACTACTAAAACTCCAACTGCAACAGGGGTTGATGATTTAGGGGCTGATGGCTATGAAATCATTTATTCTAAGAAAGATAGTTCTGGAAACTATGCAAATATAGGAAATAAATTACCTATATTAGTGGGAGAATATAAGGCAACATTAAGTGTAAAAAATCCAAATTATACAGCAAGTGGAGCTAGTGTTGATTTTGAAATCACACCAATTACTACAGAAGTAAAAGTAAAAAGCCATGATGATACATTTACTTATGATGGAACAGAACATACAAAAAATGCTTATGATGTTTTATGGGCAAATAATGCAAGTCCAAGAACTGATAAAAAATTACCTAATGGTGATTTAGTTACTGCTGAAATTACTGGTAAAGTAAGAGATGTTAAAGATACAGATCTTGAAAATAATACAATAGGAAAAATTACAATAACAAATGCAGATAATGTTGATGTAACTAATTGTTACAATAATATTCAAAAATCTGCTGGTAAATTAACAGTAAACCCAATTACAACAACAATAGTTGTAACAGCTGGTTCAGAAACTAAAGTATATGATGGTACTGAATTAACAAAAAATACTTGTACATATACAGATGGCGTATTATTATCTGGTGATATGTTAGAAGCTACAATTACTGGTAGCCAAAAATTTGTAGGTTCTTCAAAGAATACTGTAAGCAATGTTAAAGTAATGAGAAATGGTGAAGATATTACTTCTAACTATACAATGGGAACACATGTGAATGGTGTACTTGAAGTAACAAGTGCAGAACAACCTTTAGTAATTGCAGATCAATATGTAAGAGTTAATGGTTCTATAACAAAAGATTATTTAGAACAATCAGTAACTGGAAATGTAGGAAACATTGATTTTACTATTAAATCTGGAACAGCACTTACATATAATTCTACAAATGAAGAATATGTAGCAGGAGCAACTGCAGGAGATGTTGTAATGACTGTTACAGCAGCAAAAATGGATCTTGGTGGCGATAATACTCCTGAATGGAAAGAAACGACAAAAGATTTTACAGTTCATGTTGTAAATAAAACTGATGTAAATATTTCAGGACTTTCTAATAATGAAACATTTACTTATGATGGAAATCCTAAAATGCCAACAGGAACAATTAGTGTTAATGCTGGAACAGTAAATGTTAGTGATTTAGAAGTAAAATATCAAGGAACAGGAACAACCTCATATAATAGTGCTACAGCACCAACAAATACTGGAACTTATACAGTAACATATAAAGTACCAGATACTAATACAAATTATACAGGAACATTTAGTGTAGCATTCACTATTAAAAAAGCTCAACTTGATAAAGTAACTATTGTTAAAGATACTTTTGAATATACTGGTGATGAAATAGTTCCACAAGATAGTAATTTTGATTTAAATAAGATGAATTTTTCTGGCGATATTAAGGCTACTAATGTTGGAAATTATAGCATTACAGTATCCTTAAAAGATAAAGATAATTATGAGTGGAAAGATGGTACAACTACAGATTTAGTTTTAAATTGGTCAATCACTCAAGCAACACCAGATTATACAGTACCAATAGGATTAACTTCTGTAAAAGGTAAAGTATTATCAGATGTAGTATTACCAACAGGATTTACATGGAATGCACCTGCAACAGTGTTAACAGCAGGAACAAACACATATAAAGCAACATTTACTCCAGTTGATACAACAAACTATAAAACAATAATGGATATTGATATTGAAGTTGATGTTAAAAATATATTTGATGTAATAACATCAGTACCTGGTGGAAATGGAACAATTACACCAAGTAAAATAGGTGTTATAGAAGGAAGTAAAGTAAAAATAACATTTACACCAAATACAGGATATATGGTAGATAAAGTATTAGTAAATGGAATAGAAAAAACTGCAACGGGAAATGAAATAGAAATAACAGTAGATGAAGAAAAAACAGTAGAAGTAAGCTATAAGAAAATACCATTTACAATAACAGTAGAAGAAGTAACAGGAGCAACAGTAGATCCAGATGGAACTGTAACAGTAAGTTATGGAGACAACAAAGACTTCACAATAACAGCAAATACAGGCTACAAACTAGTAAAAGTATTAGTAAATGATGTAGAAAAAACACTAGATGGTAACACATTAAAATTAAAGAACATTACATCAAATATGAAAATTAAAGTAGTAGTAGAAAAAATAGAATACAAAGTAATAGAAGGTGCAGAACAAACATATACAATAACAGAAGATACAGAAGCAAGATTTAGAATAGATGCAGATTATAGCCTATTTAATAACAAAGTATATGTAGATAATGTACTTGTAGATAGTTCAAATTATACAAGCAAAAGTGGAAGCACAATAATTGTATTAAATAAAGACTATGTAGATACACTTGCAGTTGGAGAACATACATTAAAAGTAGCATTTACAGATGGAGGAGAAGCAGAAACAACATTTACAATAGCAAGAAAAGCTGAGGACAACAATAATAACGAAGACAACAACGAAAATAATAATGAAAACAATACTCCATCAAAACCAGAAAATAAAGAAGAAATGAAAGACAAAGATAATGGTTCAAATCCAAAAACAGGTGATAATATAATACTTTATGTAGCAATGGCAAGTATTTCTATAATAGGACTTGGAGCAATAATAATAGTTTCAAAAAAGAATAAAAAGAACTAAAATACTACATAAAAGAGGACTAGACCTTTCTAGTTCTCTTTTTAAAAATAAAAGGAGGATTATATGCCAGGAAAAAGAACTAAAACTAGAAAGAAAATAAAGATAAATAAAAGATTGGTTTGTAGTATTAGTATTGTACTATTACTAATAGCAGTTATATTTACAATTAAAATAATATCAAAACCTGTAAAAGTAGGAAAAATAAACAAAGATGGTAAGGCAGAATATATAGAACGAGTTGCAAATGTAACAAAATATCCAGACAAAAAAATTGTAGAATTTAAAAACGATTATGAACTAATAGATAATGGAATAATAACAACAGAGATGTATGAGAAGTTAAAAAATAATGATAATATCTATAATCTAACAGTAACAGAATACTTAAGACTAGGAGATATATCTTCAAAAGAAAGTTATAACATAAATAAAGCAATACAAACAGGAGTAGTAAAAGAGGACACAATATATGCAGATTATTTTGCAAAAACTTGTGGATTTAAAAACAAAAAAGAATTATTAAAATATACGAAGGCTGTATTTAAACTAGCTGATAAAGAAAAATAAAAATAGAATTAGATTGTATTTTGTGTTTTGAGATGATGAATAAAAATGGTATACTAGCAAAAATACTACTTGTAAACAATTGAAATTTTTTTAAAAATGTGGTATAGTATGAAAGGTAAAAAAATTAGATGATTTAAATATTTATTGTTTGATAAAATTTAATGAGATTTAATAAATTTTGTGGGGTAGCATTGAAAAAGCACTTTTTGATTTGTTTAAAAAATATATGCTTAATATACATGGAGCATAGAACAAATTGAATAGGGATGAGAAAAGAGGAAAATATGTTTAATTTTTCATTTGATAAAAGAACAATTACTATAATTTTAGTTGTTATGCTAGCATTATGGTTAGTAAGTAGTGGAACAGCAGGAGTTTTAAATCTGCTATTAACTGTACCAGGAGTATTAATAGCAATTACATTTCATGAATTTGCACATGCGTGGACTGCTGTAAAATTGGGAGATGATACTCCTAAAAGACAAGGAAGACTTAGCTTAAATCCATTTAGTCACATGGATCCAGTAGGAATTATACTTTTAATCGTTGCAGGATTTGGATGGGGTAAACCAGTAGAAATAGATCCAAGAAATTTTAATGGTAAATATTCATTATCAAAGGCAGAAGCAATAGTTGCGGCAGCAGGTCCTATAATGAACTTTATATTAGCATTTGTATTTATGATTATATACTATGCTTTATTTGCCGCAACAAATGCTTTAGCAGGACTTTCTATTATGTGGCAAAACGTAATAAATTATATAATACTTTATACAATAAGTATTAATATAGGCTTAGGAGTGTTTAACTTAATACCATTACCACCACTTGATGGATCAAAAGTATTAATGCACTTTTTGCCAGCAAAAGGTAAAGAATGGTTTTATAATAATCAACAAATATTTTATGTAGTATTTTTATTAATTTGGATTACAGGATTATCAAGTGTGATATTACAACCAGCATTTACAGCAGTGTATGCTGGAATTAGATGGGTTGTAGAAAAACTATTTAGACTGTTATCATTAATATAAGAGTATAATTTACACCTCGCACTTTATTATAAAATAAAAAACATATAATTAAGGAAATGAAAAAATGAAAGATATATTAACTTTAGGAATTGAATCAAGTTGTGACGAAACTTCCGTATCAGTTGTAAAAAATGGTAGGGAAGTTCTTTCTAATGTAATAAATTCACAAATAGACATACATACAATTTATGGTGGCGTAGTGCCAGAAATTGCTTCAAGATGTCACACAGAAGTTATTAATCAAATAACAAAACAAGCTTTAAAAGAAGCAAGTTGCACAATGAATGATATAGATGTTATAGCATGTACATATGGACCAGGACTAGTGGGAGCTTTATTGGTAGGAGTTTCTTATGCAAAAGGATTAGCATTTGCAAATAACAAGCCATTAGTAGGTGTAAATCACATAGAAGGACATATTGCAGCAAACTATATAACTCATAAGGAGTTAAAACCACCATTTTTGTGTTTAATGATGTCTGGAGGAAATACACAAATTGTGCATGTAAAGGATTATTGTACATTTGAAGTTTTAGGAAAAACAAGAGATGATGCAATAGGTGAGGCTTTTGATAAAGTGGCAAGAGTTGTAGGCCTTCGGTTATCCAGGTGGACCAAAAGTAGATAATCTTGCAAAACAAGGAAAAGCAAATATAGAATTACCAAAAACACATTTTGATAATATGGATTTTAGCTTTAGTGGAATAAAAACAGCAGTTATAAATTTGAACCATAAGGATCCTAATATAAATAAAGCGGATTTATGCGCAAGTTTTGAAAAAACAGTTACAGAAATACTAATAGAGAATACAAAAAAATCTATAAATTATATTAAAAATACTGTATGGGTGGACAATCCTGACCGCCAACAAAATTATCCAATTAAATTGGCACTAGCTGGTGGAGTATCTGCAAATTCATATATAAGAAATGAATTTGCAAAATTAGAAAAAGAGCAAAATATAAAAATATATTATCCAGAATTAAAATTATGTACAGACAATGCAGCAATGATAGCTTCTGCAGGATATTACAATTATTTAGCAGGTAATTTATCAGATTTTACATTAAATGCAGTACAACATTTAAAATTGTAATTTAGATAATAAAGGAGGAAGAAATGGCAATATACGCAATATCAGATTTGCATTTATCTTTTGGAAACAACAAACCAATGGATATATTTGGCGTAAATTGGGAAAATCATACAGAAAAAATAAAAACAGACTGGCTAAAAAAAGTAAAAAATGATGATTTAGTATTATTGCCAGGTGACTTTTCATGGGCTATGTATTTACAAGATACATACCAAGATTTTGAATATTTGCACAACCTGCCAGGAAAAAAGCTACTGCTAAAAGGAAATCATGACTATTGGTGGACTACATTAAAAAAAATGAGAGAATATCTTAAAGAAAATGAATTTGAAAACATAGATTTTATATATAATAATAGTTATTTATTTGAAGACAAGATAATAGTGGGAACAAGAGGATGGCAAGATGATGATAATACACAAGATAAAAAAATATTAAAAAGAGAAAATATAAGATTAGAACTATCAATAAAAGATGGAATAGAAAAATACGGAGAAGACAAAGAAATTATAGTGTGTATGCATTATCCGCCATTCAACAATTACAAAGAAAGTGAAATGAATTTTATAGCTACCATGAAAAAGTACAATGTGAAAACTTGCATATATGGACATTTGCACGGAGAAGCTGGAAAAGAAGCAAAACAAGGGAAAATAGACGGAATAGATTTTAAATTAGCAAGTTGTGATCAAGTTGAATTTAAATTGCAAAAAATATAAAAGAAAAAATGTATGAGATTGCTCTCATACATTTTTTTCTTACTGCACAAAGCTAAGCTTGAACTGAGATGGATCGTCTCTTATTGCGCGTATTGAAAACAGATATGTTCCATTTTTGCGTATTATACGAGGAGGAAAATTGTTGTTTTCATTTAAAACAACAAACCATTCTCTATCATCATCATCACAATGTGCAATGTGGAGTCCAAAATCAGCATTTAGAATTCCAGCTTGATTTGGATTCAATTCAATAAATAATCCACTTAAATCTTTTACTGGACCAACAACTCTGCCAGATACGATGTCGCCTACTTCGAAATTTTGATAAGGGATAGTTGAGCGATAACTAACTATAAATTTTCCATACATATTTTGATATAAAATATGTACAGGAATATAGTCAATTTTGTTGAAATAATCTGAAGGGTTAACATATGAGGAAGAAACTTCCTTATATGGTATTGCACCATATATTCCTGCTCCAATATCAACAAAGGCATGCGACTGTGTTGCTCCTGTTTTCCAAGCGTAAATTACTTTGGAAGAACCTTCAAGGCTTGAAAAATACAATAAAGCATTTTCCATATTCTTCTTTCTGGAAAGTAAAAAACGCTTGGTGTCACTAAAATAGCCAATTATTTCAGCTGTAAGTAAACGAGAGCCTGCGAAAAAGGGAGCAAGAGATTTATAATCCGCATCTCCTAAATCATAAATACTCAGTTCACTTAAAGGAATGATTCCATAAAATGAATTTCCAATAAAGACTTCCATTTCATTTGCGGAATAGTCATAACTTCTTACTGAACAACTAACTACTTTACCAATGTAACATTCAGGATCGATTAAAGGATCTAGAAATGTTAATGGGTTCCGGGCTTCTGGTAAAAATTCTGGTGTTTTTTTCATTGATTTGAACCTCCTTAAGTATATATGCTAAAAAGCACTACCTAAATTATACCACAATTTTATGTAAAATTCAACGAAAAAGTGAGCTTTATTAACCAATAAGGGTTGCAAAAAATAAAAAATGTGATATAATACAAAAGTTAATAAAAAACGGAAGGAAGATAAAAAATGAACGTAAAAGTAGAAAAAACAGAAAATAATAATGAAGTAAAATTAGAATTTACAGTAGAAGCAGAAAAATTTGATGGAGCAATAAAAACTGTATTTAACAAAAATTCTAAATATTTTAATATACCAGGATTTAGAAAAGGCAAAGCACCATATCAAAGAGGGGGATATTTTCCAGATAGTTTTATCAAACAGATTGAGCGC
>ENA-OOQP01000442-OOQP01000442.1-human-gut-metagenome-genome-assembly--contig:-NODE-442-length-20171-cov-4.586051_pt1 | contig 20171 bp, 14 predicted proteins | sample MGYA00241266_ERZ501171 | MGnify/ENA primary metagenome ERZ501171 (study PRJEB25962, sample SAMEA2042501) | human gut metagenome | biome: human gut; feature: human-associated habitat; material: faeces...
GGAGAGATCTATAAAGCTTTAAATAAGCTTTTAGCAGCCAAATTCTTTAAAGGGAAGATTGATGTTACCAATGATGTTAATGAAAACATCCTGGATGTAGGTTCTGTTGAAGATATCATCAGTTTACTTAACACTATGGTAAACACTGTAACCTATGATACATACCCTTTAAATTCAGAATCTGCCGTACAGAACTATGTTAAAGCCTATCTGCTAGGAGCAAAACAGACTGTATCCTCAGAAGTTCATCAGGCTAAAGGCAGAGCTGATTTAATGATTGAGACCAATAAACGCAGAATTGTTTTTGAATTTAAGTATGCTCAAAACGAGACTGAAGCAAAGATAAAACTTAATGAGGCAGTAGAGCAGATTAAAACACGTGACTATGGCAACATCTTACCTAAGAAAGCAGAGCTTTTAAGAATAGCAGCAGTGTTTAATGCAGATCCAAAGGTAAGGGCTTTTACTCTTTCTCAACAGGTTTAATGATCTTTCTAGAAGAAAGTTTTTTTCTCCTTTCCTTAAAAAAGCCTCTATCAGTTATCTTTGACAGAGGCTTCATAGTTTTTTTTGTAATCTTAAATTACTTAGTCTTCTTCCAGATAAACCAGTTGAACAAACCAATCATCATGCCACCACCGATGATGTTACCAATGGTTACAGGAATTAAGTTTGAGAAGATAAAGTGCATCACATCAAGATCAGCATAATGATCCATGTTGATGTTGTTCATAAACTCAGGAATTGAGAAATAGTGCAGCACAATACCCATTGGGATCATAAACATATTGGCAATACTGTGTTCAAAGCCTGATGCTACGAACATGCCAATAGGGAAGAGCATTACTAAGAGTTTATCAGTTACAGTCTTACCACCCCATGATAACCATACAGCAACACATACCATGATGTTGCAGACAATACCTAGGCATAAAGCTTCAATAAACCCACGAGCATAAGCTAGAGCTCCAAAGCCATCTGATGGATAGACATGCTCAACCTTATGAAGTGCAGTATTTAAAATGGTAAGTCCCCAATTGCCATTGAAGTTCATATAGGTTCTGCCTAAGAAGATTAAAAGCACAATAATCATGGCACCTACAAAGTTACCAAAATAAACAGTAGCCCAGTTCTTTAATAAAGTAGCAGTGGTGATCTTACCTGATGCTTTGGCAATTAAAGTTAAAGTAGATGAGGTGAATAACTCTCCACCTAACAGTACTACTAAGAACAGTCCTAATGCGAAGAAAAGACCTCCTACAACTTTACCAGGTCCATCACCTAAAGCTGCAACAGCTGTAGTGTAGAAGCAGAAAGCTAAAGCAATTGAAGCACCAGCCAAAATTGCTAATAAAAAGGCTCTTGTAAATTTCTTTGAAGCTTTGTCTATCACATGATGTTCAGCAGCTTCAACCATGGCTTGAGGAGATAAAGCCTGTAATGATGGTGTATCACTCATAATATGTCTCGTGTTGTTTATAACCTTAAGATAAATTCACTTAGATAAATTCACTTTGTAAATCCAGTTAGAAAGTGAAATCCAGTAAAACCAATCTCTTTTTTGAAGTTGTTGTCTGTAGAAAAAACACAGATCTGCAATACCTAAGTAATTATTATCTAATCAGTCTTAGGTATTACTATGTGCATGTGTTCAAGGTGTAGTAAGTAGGATTTTTAAAGTCTCCTTACAAAATGACGTTCATTTTACATGAAAAAGTTATTTACATGAAAAGCAAAATAAGAGAGTTTAACTTTATTTCTAAGAATGTTGCCTACTTAAAGTTCAGTTGCTTTGTTTTAAGTGCTTTTAAAGAAGATGAGGCCTGAGCAGAATTAAAAGAATATATGTTCCTTTTAAGGAATATTGATACTGTTTGAAAGTGTGCTTTGATTAAAGCAGGCGCATTAGCTCCTGCTAAAGTTTAGCTTATCAAAGATATAAGATAGGCAATGTAGTTAAGACATAGTTTTTATTTTTTTTCTACTACTTAATTTCTGCATCAGTTAAAGTGCTTTCAGTTAAAGAGCCTGCCTTAGTCTGAATGCATAAGAACTCTAGATCAGTTGTTGCACTGATAGTTCTTACGCCAGCAGGGGCAATCTTTAAGAAAGAACCTTCCTTTACAGGATATTCTTTACCGTCAACACCAATTGAGCCAGTGCCCTTTAGCACAATCCATAACTCCTCGTTTTCCTTGTGCTTGTGAGCAAAAGGAGCCTTTGAGCCTGCTGTCATCTTGTTTACAGAGATCTCACAACCTGTAAGACCAAGAAGATCTTTTAAGAATAATTTTGAAGAGCAGGATAATTTTGCGTCCTTGCACTCCATCTCATAAGAACCGATGTCAGAAAATGAGCCGATATCAGCAAAGGTTGCATTGGTGTCTTTAACAAAATTCTCTAATTTCTTTGAGTTGTCTGATAACTTAAATGAAAGATCCATTTTTATATCTCCATAGAAACAATGTTAGTTGATTTATAACGTTAAATCCAAATCAGTGGTATTTATAAAAGTAGTTAGATATCTAACTATTTTTATATCAAAAAATCTATTCAAGGTTCTTACGAATACGATCCATAAGAGTTTCTACAAGTTCAGCTTCTTCAGTAGAAAAACCTTTATAAGCCTTTTCATTTAAATCGTGGCTGATCTTTTCAAAGACAGGTTTAAAGTCCAGTCCTTTTTGAGTCAGCTCAATTAAAGTTACACGGTTATCTTTACTTGAACGTGTTCTTTTAACAAGCTCTAATTTTTCTAGCTTATCAATTAACACTGTTACAGTAGCTTTGGTTCTATCTACTTTTTTAGCAAGCTCCTGCATAGACATAGCACCAAACATTAAGAGACATTTAATAATATCTCCATGTGAAGGAACTATTCCTTTAAGACCAGCTTTCTCTAGTTCATTAGTTAAGAATTGATTACCAGCCTTTCTTATTCGCGATGCGTAAAAAACAGCTAAATATTTCATGTCTTAATAATAGTTAGATATCTAACTAATGTCAACGAATTATTTTTAAATATTTCTGAAACTTTTATGGGCAGGAATTTTCTCAAATAGAAAAATATTTTTTCGATATAAAAGCCGTTTTGTAAAGATCTTATGAGAAATGTAAAAAAAAGTAGTTGACGAATTTTAATCTCATTATATAATGTAACGGCTTTTGAACGAGACCAGTTCGTTCAAGTGTCAGACTGGGGGTATAGCTCAGCTGGGAGAGCATCTGCTTTGCAAGCAGAGGGTCAACGGTTCGATCCCGTTTACCTCCACCACCTAAGTTTTTAGCTTTTTTCCTGAAATCCTTGATCAAACCTTCAAAAAATACAAACAAATCTTAACATGTTGCTCAATAGAGACTAAGTTTTTTGCTAATTTTCGTGTTGCTATTGTTATAATTGCAGTAATTGAAAATTAGATGAATTACTGAGGTTTTTGATGAACTTAAAGATTACTACTCTTGCTGTAGCTTTAGCTACTTCACTGAGCTTGTCTGCCCATGCCGAAGATTTAATGGATATCTATAAAGAGGCTTTACAGAAAGATACTCAGGTAGCTCAGGCAAAAGCTGATGCTGATGCAGCTCATGCAGGCCTTACAGAAGCTACAGCTGCACTGTTGCCTCAAATTGATGTTGTAGGTTCAATTACTAAGACCAGAACAAATACCATCAAAGCTTACAATGCTCGTGGTAGCAATAAGAACAGCTCTGCTGCTTTAACTTTATCTCAGCAGATCTGGCGTCATAGCTCATGGGCTAACAGATCAATTGCAGAAAAAACTGCAACTTTAAAAGATCTTGCATACGCTGATGCACAGCAAAGCTTAATTTTAAGAGTAAGCAATGCTTACTTTAATGTATTAAGTGCCGCTGATACCTTAAAATTCCAAAAGGCTAATAATGCTGCTCTAAAGCGTCAGCTAGCTGAAGCTGAGCGTCGTTTAAACGTAGGTTTAATCGCTGAAACCGATAAGTTAGAAGCTCAGGCTGCATACGATTTATCAAATGCTGCTGTAATTGCAGCAGAAAATGCTCTTATCAATTCATACGAGCAGATCAGAGTTTTAACTGGTCGAAAGATTTCTGTAGAGCAGTTATCAAAACTTGATGAAAGCAAGTTTGATACTCCTCGTGTTGATAAAGATTTATCAAAGTTAGTTAAGAGCGCTGAAGAGAATAACTTAAGCTTACAACAGCAGGTTGTAAACCGTGATATTGCTAAAGACAATATTACTTTAGCTCGTTCAGGTCATGAGCCTACCTTAGACTTAAATGCAAATTTAAGAACAGGTTACACTGACTATACATCTAATGTTCCTGAGGCAAGCTTTGTTGATAACAACGCCTGGTCTAAGTCTGTAGGTTTAACTCTAAGTGTACCTATCTTCCACGGCGGTGCTACATCAGCTGCTGTTGATAAAGCTCAGGCTCAGTACATCGCTGCATCAGAGTCTTTAGAGTACGCTCACCGTTCACTGCTTACTAATGTAAACAACAGCTATAACAACGTTAATGCTGCTATCAGCTCTGTAACCGCTTATAAGAACTCAGTTAAATCATCAGAATCAGCTTTAAAGGCAACTAAGGCTGGTTACGATGTAGGTACTCGTACTATGACTGATGTTTTAAATGCAACTCAGAAGTTATATGACTCAATGCAGAAGTCTGCAGAGTCTCGTTATAACTACATCGAGTCTCGTTTAGCGCTGTTATACTCTGAAGGTGACTTAAAAGTAGAGCATATCAATCAGATCAATTCAGGTTTAAAGAAATAAGATCTAACCTATAGTCTTATTTAAAACTTAAGCCGGAGAGCGGAGATGTTGTCCGGCTTTTCTTACACTTCAATAGTAACTCTCTTCTCATATTTCGCATCGAAATCTATTATTTTGCTACCCCATCAAAGAATGTTTCTTGAAAAGCAGCAGATAACTGCGTCTTTATAAAGAAATCTAAAAAAATAAAATCATAAATATCAAATAGATAAAAAAATAGTCATGTAAGTGACTTGAAAATTAGTCAGGTAGGTACCATAATATAAACATGAGTTAGGTAGGTCAGTGACTTACTTAAATACCACAGATTTTTAGGAGTATTTCTATGTACAAGACCAGACACATACACCAGAGATTAAATCAAAGAGGAATCACTGAAGCTGTATTAAAGATCCTTTTAAATTACGGATTTGAATATGGAGAGAAGAGAACTCTTGATAGAAAGAACTGCCTTGAGTTAAGCGATCTCTTTGCTCATCTTAAAAAAGTAACAGACAAGATGGCTGAAAAGGGAGGTTATACCTTGGTCGCTACCAAAGAAGCTCTGATCACTGTGTACCGTCTGGATAGTTACAACAAGTCAAAGGCTAGAAATAAATAGCCATAAAGTTAAAGGAATATATATGAAGACTTCAAATATTAATTACTTTTTTTCAGTTTCATCTGAATACCGTTTCGATGTAGAAGAGACCATTAGCAAATTACTTCTTCTAGAGAATTTGCTAAAGCTTGGTAAATTGAAAGAAAGTGAAAAGACTACCGCTTATGATGATGTGCGTTTTTTATTCGACCACTATAAGAAGATTGTTCCTAATGGTTTTGACTTTAACTCAAAATCAAGTGAAGAGAGCGAGAGAATTTATGCTGACTTTAAATTAAAGCTCTTACAGGAACAAGACTCTGCAAGTGATGATCTTGAAGAAGAACTAATCACTATTTTTAACAAAAACAGAAACTTCAATTTCTTTTTGTTCAATGAGTTTACTGTTGTAAAAACACTAGTTCATTGGATTAAAGGAAAGAACACTAAAGGTACAGCATATTGTCCTTTTAACAATATTATCAATGCTGAAGCTGAGTTATCAAAAGATGAAATTTCTGTTGATGCTCCGAGCTTTGGGGATAATTGTGAGTTTTTAATCAAAGCTTTAATTTACATGCTAATTGGCAATGTAAAGAATGTTAGGAATTTCTTTACAAGTTTTGAAGAACAGATAAAAAGTCATAATTCCACAAAAGAGGGAGCAGAATATGGCTTTGGTTTTAGCTGTTTATCAATGGGACTCAAAGTAGGACCTACAAAACGATTTGTTGATGCCATGTTTGTTGAGGATATGCTCAATAGAGTAAATGGTCGCTTTGCTGTGATTGTCCCTATGAGATTATCTATAGGAGGTCTTCGCCAGGAGCTTGAGTTAAGAGAAAAGATCTCTGACTCTGGCAGATTAAAAGCTGTAATTTCGCTACCGGCAGGTTTCCTGGTTGGCACTGCAATTTACACTCAGGCTTTAGTTTTTGACGCTGACAATTCTCAGCATGAAAGCGTCTCTTTCCTAGATTTAAGAGATAGAGAATACATTGAAGCTGGTAAATCAGGCCGTAAGCTTGTAAACCTGAACCTTAAGGCAAGAGCTGAGATTGAAAATGTCTTAGCTGATAAAGAGAGTACTTCCTCAATCAAAGTTTCGCTCTCTGAGATTAAAAATAACGAGAACAGCCTTGATATCGGCAGATACATTGCAGCAAGAGAAAGTGCCAAAAGTCTTGATGGTATTGAAACTGTAAATCTTGAGGATGTAGTTGAGATCTACAGAGCTCAGGCTTCTGTAAAAGACAGTGATGGCGACAAGTACTATGAGATTAGTGCTTCAGACATCAATCCTTTAGGAATTATAGAAACTCCTAAAAAAGAGATTGTGCTTAAAAAAGATAATAGAGCTTTGAAGAATCTTGTGCATAAAGGAGATATTGTTCTTGCTATCAAAGGATCTACCGGAAAGGTCGGCCTTGTAGAAGCAGAGCATGATAATTGGCTTGCAGGTCAGTCATTTGTAATCATAAGATTGAAAGATAAAGCCTGGACTCCAGAATTTCTATTCTGGCAGTTAAATTCTAAGAGAATTAAAAAGCAGTTAGGACTGCTGTCTACTGGTGGTTTTATCCAGTTACTTAAAATTTCAGATGTAAAAGGATTGAAGCTCATTCCTCCAACAACTGAGATTTTACAAAAGGTCCATGATGCAAACATCAGAAGATCTGAAATCTTGCAAAAGATCAAAGATCTTCAGGCTGAGTTAGCGAGTCTTGATGAAATTATTTAAATACATGGTGTTGTATTCGAATAATTAAGAGATTGTTCCTCCTTTTTAATGAGAATTAATGCTATAAAAGGGAGGAACGAATAAGAGCAAAAAATGGTGATGCGATGGCTAATACTGCTAATACTGATGATCCGAAACTGACAGAAGAAGATGTAAAGTTAAGATATATTTCTCCTGCAATTTTAAATTCACGTTGGGAAAAGCAAAATGTGAGAATGGAGTATAAAGTTACAGATGGCAGGATCATTATTGAAAACAAGAAAGATCGTAGAGGATCTCCAGAAAAAGCTGATTACGTGTTGTTTGTCTCTGAGACAACTCCTATTGCAGTGGTAGAGGCAAAATCATTTAAAAAGACGAATTATGATGGAATTCAGCAAGCAATTAAATATGCTCAAAAATTAGGAGCTCCTTTTGCTTATGCTTCAAACGGAAAGTCATTTTTAGAACATGATTTTACTACAGGAGTAGAAAGAGAGATCCCTTTGAATCAATTTCCTACTCCTGAAGTATTATTCGAGCGATGGAATAATTCTGAGCATTTTAATGAGGTTCAAGAAAATCTGATTAAACAAAAGTTTTATACAGCTAATGCTAAGGAACCTCGCTATTATCAGTTAAGGGCTGTAAATGCTGCATTAGATGCAATTGCAAAAGAAAAAGACAGACTATTATTGGTTCTAGCAACAGGAACAGGTAAAACTTACATCGCATTTCAGCTTGTCTACAGATTATTGCAGTCAGGACTTAAAAAGAAGATCTTATATTTAGCTGATCGCAATATTCTTGTAGATCAGTCAATTCAACAAGATTTTGCACCTTTAGAAAAAGTAATCCATAAGATTGATGTTTCTAAAGAGAATAAACTAACCATAGGCTCTTATCAGGTTTATTTTGCTTTGTATCAGCAACTAGTAGGTGCTGATGGAGACAAAGACAATTATTCAAAACTATTTGATCCTAATTTCTTTGATCTAATCATTGTAGATGAGTGTCATCGTGGTTCAGCTAAAGAAGATAGTCAATGGAGAAAAATCCTAGACTACTTTAAATCAGCTACTCAGTTGGGCATGACAGCAACTCCAAAAGAAACAGCCTATGCATCAAATATATCCTACTTTGGAGAGCCTTTATATACTTACAGCTTAAAGCAAGGTATTGAAGATGGATTCCTGTCTCCATTTAAGGTAATTAGATTTAATCTAAATATTGGCGACGGATGGCGACCATTAAAAGATCAGAAAGATATTAACGGTGAAGTGATAAAAGATAGGGTATATGACAACACAGACTATGATTACAACATTGTCATAGAAGATAGAACAATTCAAGTTGCTAAAGAAATTACAAAGTATCTCAAATATACAGACAGGTTTGCTAAAACAATTGTTTTCACACCAACAGAAGATGCTGCTGCCAGAATGAGGGGAGCTATAGTTAATGAAAATACTGATCTTGTAAAAGAGAATCCTGATTATGTTGTGAGAATTACAGGGTCTGATAAAGAAGGCAAGGATAAACTTAAATACTTTATTTCTGTTGCAGAAAAGTATCCTGTAATTGCTACAACATCTAAACTCCTCTCAACAGGTGTTGACTGTAAAATGACCAAGGTCATTGTATTAGATTCAATGATCAACTCTATGACTGAGTTTAAACAGATTATTGGTCGTGGTACAAGAATAAAAGAAGAAGCAGGTAAAACTCATTTTGTGGTGCTGGATTTTAGAAATGTAACAAGATTGTTTGCCGATCCTGATTGGGATGGTCCAATAGTTATCGACCCTAATTATCCTCCTAAAGGAACAGATGATAATAAAACATCAACAGATCCTGTAGTAGATGTTCCTACAACTCCAAGATATATCCCACATGTGGATAAAGATGGCTGTAAGGTGGAAGTTCTGCAAAAAATTGTGTCTGTATATAACGTTGATGGTCAACTTTTATCTACAGAGAGCATTACTGACTACACCAAGAAAAATGTCTTAGACAATTATGCTACCTTGGATGAGTTTATAAATGCATGGTCGGCTGAGAAGAAAAAAATCAAAATTAGAGAACTTTTTGACAGCAAGAAAATTAATCTAGAAGCCTTAAAAGAAGATCAAAACATGGCAGATGTCGATGACTTCGATTTTATCTGTCATTTAGCTTATGACAGAAAGCCGCTTACGAGAAAAGAAAGAGCTGAAAATGTCAAAAATCGTGATTTCTTTAGCAAGTACTCAGGAGTAGCAAAGGAAATCTTAGAAGCGCTTCTAGACAAATATAAAAATGAAGGCATCTACGCAATTGAAACTAGCGAAATTCTGAAGAATGCTCCTTTTATTCAATTTGGAAAACCAGCAAAGATAGCAAGTTACTTTGGTGGAATAGACGAGTACTACTCTGCTGTAACAGATTTAGAACAAGCAATTTATGCAAATGGAATGGCTTAATTTATGAGTAATTTATCAAGTTTTGTAAAATCATTACGAGACATCATGAGAAATGATGCTGGTATCAATGGTGATGCTCAGCGTCTAGAACAAATTGTGTGGTTGCTGTTCTTAAAAGTATATGATGCAAAAGAACAAGATTGGGAGTTTGAAGGAAACTACCGTTCTATTATCCCCGAAGAATGCAGATGGCAAAATTGGGCAAAAGATTCTAAAGATGCTTTAACAGGCGATGCCCTACTTAATTTTGTAAACAATACCTTGTTTCCAACATTAAGAAATTTACCAATAAATGCAGATACACCTATTAATCAATCAATCGTTCAGTCAATGTTCTCTGAAGCTAATCAGTATATGAAAGATGGTGTCTTATTAAGACAGATCGTCAATGTCATTGATTCTGTAGAGTTAGATGATTATGACGAAATTCACGCATTTGGTGAAATTTACGAAACTATCTTAAAAGAGCTTCAAAATGCAGGCTCATCAGGTGAGTTCTATACACCTCGTGCTGTGACTGAATTTATGGCAAATATGATAAATCCAAAGATTGGTGAAAAAATGGCTGACTTTGCCTGTGGCACAGGAGGATTTATCACAAGCTGGTTAAAAGAGTTAGATAAGAAAGTTCAAACAGCAGATGATAGAAAAAAGTTTGAACGCTCAATATATGGAATTGAGAAGAAACAATTCCCATATATGCTCTGTGTAACAAACTTGCTTTTGCACGGTATTGATAATCCAACTATTGATCATGGTAATTCTCTAATTCATGATGTTCTAGATTATACTGATAAAGACAAGTTTGATGTAATCCTAATGAATCCACCTTATGGCGGAAATGAAAAAAAAGATGTTCAAAATCATTTTCCTTCAGATATTGCTAGCAGTGAAACTGCCGATCTTTTTATGGCAGTTATCATGTACAGATTGAAAAAGAATGGGCGTGCTGCAGTTGTTCTTCCAGATGGATTCTTATTTGGAACAGATAACGCCAAATTAAATCTAAAGAAAAATCTTCTAAACAAGTTTAATTTGCATACCATCATTAGACTGCCTAATGATGTATTTGCTCCTTATACGAACATCACAACAAATATTCTCTTCTTTGATAATAACGGATCTACTGAAGAGACTTGGTTCTACCGACTTGATATGCCTGAAGGTTATAAGCACTTTAGCAAAACAAAGCCAATGAAGATTGAACACTTTGCTGACGTTGAAAAGTGGTGGAACAACAGGGAAGAGATCTGTATTGATGATGCTTATAAATCAAAGAAATTTACGGCTAAAGAATTATCAGAAGATCTTGGTTATAACTTTGATCAATGTGGAATTCCAAATAAGGAAGAGCAAATCCTACTACCAATGGATCTGATTAAGCAATACAAAGAAAAAAGAGCTTCTTTAGAAGCTGATATTGATAAAGTTCTATCTGAAATTGAATCTGTATTGGAGAGAAAAAACTAATGACTCCAGAACAGTTAAAAGCAAGTATTCTGCAATTAGCAATCCAAGGTAAGCTAGTAGAGCAAAGACCTGAAGAAGGTACAGCTGAAGATTTGTATCAACAGATTCAAGAAGAAAAACAAAGAATTCAAAAAGAAGGAGGCATAAAAAAAGGCAAGAAATTACCTCCAATTTCTAGCTATTACGCACAAAATTTCCCTTCAACTTGGAAAGTTTGCTATTTGGATGATATCGCATTTGTAACAAAGTTAGCTGGTTTTGAGTATACAAAATACATAGCTAATAACTTGACAGAAAAGGGAATACCTTTATTTAAAGGTAAAAACATACAAAAAGGAAAGATAGATTTTACTTTTGAATCATTCATTCCAGAAAGCGTATCACGCTCATTAAAGAGAAGCCAAATAAGAAAAAAGTGTCTTTTGACTCCTTATGTAGGAACAATTGGAAATATTGCTATATTTAATGGTGAGTTTAAAGCTCACTTGGGATCTAATGTTGGCAAGATAGAACTTTATAATGCACCAAATCATGTTTTTGTTTTCGAAGAATTTGTCTTTTATTATTTAAAAAGCAGTTTGGGATATCAAGAATTAATTAAATTTAAGAAAGCGACTGCACAAGAAAGCATATCGATAGATGCTATTAGAAATGTTGTAATTCCAATTCCTCCATTAGCAGAGCAAAAACGTATAGTAGCTAAAGTCGAAGAATTGCTTCCTCTTGTTGAAAAGTATAAGAAGGCTTATTCAGAATTAGAAATCTTAAACTCTAAGTTTTCTGGTGATATGAAAAAGTCTATTCTTCAGTATGCAATCCAAGGAAAGCTTGTTGAACAAAGACCTGAAGAAGGTTCAGCTGAAGATTTGTACCAACAGATACAAGAAGAAAAACAGAACCTAATTAAAGAAGGCAAACTTAAGAAAGAAAAGACTCTAGCACCAATAGAAGATGATGAAATTCCATTTGATATTCCTGAGAATTGGAAGTGGGTTAGATGGGGAAATTTATCAAAATCTATCCAATATGGATTGAATGAACCAGCAAAATCATCAGGTGAGTTTAAGTATGTTAGGATAAGCGATATCCAAGACGGAAAAGTTAATTGGGAAAATACCCCTTATTGTGACATTTCTTCTGCAGAAGCAAAATCTTATCTTTTAAAGTCAAATGATATTTTATTTGCTCGAACAGGAGGAACTGTTGGAAAGTCATTTTTAGTCGAAAATGTTCCTTGTGATGCCGTATTTGCTGGATATCTTATAAGAACTCAGTGTAGTGATAATGTATGTCCTAAGTATTGTAAATTGTTTATGGAAAGTAATTTGTATTGGAATCAGTTACGAGGCGGAACAGTAGCTACAGCTCAACCAAATTGTAATGGAACAACTTTGTCAAAAATGATGATTCCACTACCTCCATTAGCCGAGCAAAAACGTATAGTAGCTAAAGTCGAAGAATTGCTTGCTTTGTGCGATAAGTTAAAGCTCAAATAGTATTTTCTAAATGAGATGTTACTGCCAATTTGTTGTTGAGTACCAACATTTTATTAGACAACAGTTTCATCTCATTATAAAGTTAACCTCCGATAGGACCCTTCCCACTTTGTTTATCAAAGGCGCGTTTAGGGACAGTTAAAGTTTGCCTGTAAAAGAGCTCTTTATTGGCAAACGCTAAACCATCTCAATCTTCCATTTAAAATATAAATTCAGGGAGCTTTTAGCCTCACTTTTGGTCACACCAAAGTAGTTTCATAACCACACTTTTAGCCACACTAAAGATAATTTCTGAGCACTCGTATTATGTCCACAGCAATATTCTACAAATGTTCAATTTGAAAGAAGCCTTGTTCTTACTGGTATTGCAACTGAACAGTGACGTTTATTTTGAGCTCTTGAAAAGGGAAATTGAATGAAATGGAGCGAGTGACGGGAATCGAACCCGCGTCAGTAGCTTGGGAAGCTGCAGTTCTACCATTGAACTACACTCGCAATTAAAAAATTAATCCTGACTATAATTTCCAATGAGATTTTATCAAAATCTACATGTCAGGGCAAATAAAAGAAATACAACTATCCTTTCTTAACGATCCATATGCCTTTTCTTCTACTTCCTGATCTTGAAATTTGTCCTTTTTCTGAAAGTTCTTTCATTATTCTTTTTAGAGATCTTAAAGGATAATTTAAATTCTCAGATAGCTTTTGTTGTGTAATAGAAGGCTCTGATTCCAAAATTGAAATTAATTGATCTTTCAAGATTGTTTCTTGCTCTTTTTTATTAATATCAGAGTTATTAGTGCCAAGATCGGATTTATTAGAGCCAAGGTCGGATTTATTAGTGCCAAGGTCGGATTTATTAGTGCCAAGGTCGGATTTATTAGTGCCAAGATCGGATTTATTAGTGCCAAGCTCGGATTTACCTGTGCCAAACTCAGATTCATTGGTATCATTACTGGTATCATTGACTACATTTTTGATAGTAAATTTATCAATGTTTTTGTCGTCAGAGTTTTCTTTGATTATCGCACTAGGCAATGCTTTAAAGTGGACTCTTAATGTATTGCCTAAAAGTTCATATCTTGGTAACTTGCAACCATATTCTTTGCAAGAGTCGCAGATCTTTTCAATACCACGACCCCAATGCTCAATGAATCCTGCCCTGTAAAATACATTTGCGAAAGTTGGATTATATGGCATAGATGTATGTGATTTCATTAGAGTATCTACAGTCCATCCTTCTGGCAACACGCAAGTATTGCTTATGATCATTTGCTCTTCTTCAATTCTGATTTGAATTGGATAGCCATACATATAGCAATTGTGGACAATTGCATTAAATATAGCTTCTCTGATAGCAGGTCTTGGATAAGGATAAGTCTCTATTCTTCTATCGTGTTCGTATGAGATCTTTGCTTTTAAGTATTTTAAATATATAAGATCAACTATTGTTTCTGCAGTTGATATTAAAGAACCTTCAAGCATGTCGTGGTATAAGACTTCTGCGTGATCTCCAAACATTCCTACTTGAACGTGGCTACCCATTTGCACAACTGAAGGATTTTTGTAAAAGAGAAGAATGGCAGTTCTTTTTAGTTTGCCATTAGATATGAGATCTAACTTTTTAAGCAATTCTTCATTAGATATATTTAGATCAGACTCGCTCATGCGTTTTCTTTGGAGAGCTTCTTTTCTGAAAATTCTAAAACTGTCTTCATCAAGATCATTAACAGAGATATTATCTACTGTGACATCTTCCCATCGAAAACCTGTTTTTCGTGTAATGAACTCGGTTAAAGCTAATCCTGTTAATTGCTGTTTTGTGCTACCACTTCGAACATGAAATTCTCCATGGTAACTAATAGGAAATGAACTTGGGGAGACTTTTATTTCAATATAGTCTAAACCATTCTTTGTTTTCTTGTTAACTTCAGCAAGAATACCTAAGCCTGACTGAATTTTATTAGGAAGATCTTCAAGCAATTTTTTACAGTTGTTTACGCCAACAACATTGCCGTCATCGTCCAAGCCAATATACAGTATTCCACCTTGCGCATTTGCAAATCCGCATAGCCATTTTAAATAATCGTCTTTCCATGTTTCTTTATATTCAATGTTTTGGCTTTCGGACATAAAACAACTCTCTTCTTCAATAACGCATCTCAATCTGTTTATATCTGATTGATGATTAAGATATATCTTTCTCGTGATGCGTTATTTCAACAAGTAAGACGATTTTTTGTAAAGTTAATTGCGCTAAATAGCAAGTTTTCTCTTGATGTACTGAATACTATCTGTGATGGTATTAGTATCTGTTGCAGAGGAAGCTGAGGTTACACACTTAAGACCTGCATGATCACCATCAATTAACTCACCGTAGCAGGTAAGAGGCAATACCTGACCTAAGACCTTAAGTCCCATAGACTTTAACTCTCTGTAAGCTGCTACCGTAAATTCTGCGCCTTTAGTATAAAGAGCCTGTACATCAGGACGTTTTTCAAGAACTTTCTGTACAATCTGACCATAAGCTGTAGAAATGATATCTAAAGCTTCAGTTTGTGTTCTGTTAGTCTTTAACAGCATTTCCTGATATTCAGCTGAGAGCTGATTGTTAACTTCCATATTGTCAGATACAGCAAATGAGATGGTGTAGTTGTTGAACTTTGTGGAGATCTCATCTACTACACGGTTAATCTCGGCATTACGGTGTTGCTGATCTTCTAATAACTCAAGATTATGTACGGTGACGATATTAACTTTCTCTTCAAGTCTTAACAGTTCAACCTGAGCTGAAATTAAAGGATTTACACCACCTACAATACCAAAGATCTTCGCACCTGAGGCTGCGGTGGCAACAGACTTGGTTCTCATCACCTTACGGGCTAATGTAGCTGTAAAAGGACCTGGATCTACAGCTAAGAACTTAATCTTTGAGATCACCACCGCATCAGCAATCTTGTTGATATCTTCCTGAGAAGTGCAATCAAAAACGATAGCTCTTGTACCAGCATCAGCTAACTCTTTAATCTTTAGCGCAAGATTATCTGTGCCTTTTAAGAACTCTTTTAAGTGCAGTGGTTCTGCTTTGTACTGGAACTTTTCTGTAAATAAGTCAGCTACACGACCTGATTCTGCTGGATACAGATCTTCAAGACCTGCTAAGGATTTTTGCAGAGGCTTACCATCAACTAGGATATAACCGCCAACATTGGTTCTGCGCAATGCTGGAAAAGCTGGAACTACAATGGCAACTCTATCAGGATCACCTAGGGCATCTAACAGAGCTTCTGTTTCAGCACAGGTGTTGCCTCTCATAGCAGGGTCAATACGTTTAGCATAAAGCTTTACTTCATCAGACTTTAAAAGTTTAGCAGCTGAGAACACCATCTGATAGCTCTGTTGAGCAGTAAGATTTCTTGAATTAGTTGAATACACAAAGCAGTCATACTTTTGTGTAATAGGATCTTTTAAACCGCGAGTGCTCATTAAAGAGCAAACTGTATTGCCATTTTTCTCTAATAAAGAACCAACAGCTGAGCCGCCGGTGATTTCATCTGCAATCACTATACATTGTGGCATTATTATTTATCTCCTTTAGCCGAGAGTTGCAATCTTTGCACGCAGGGTAAGAATGCTTGAAGGTACAACAGACATTTCATCAACTCCAAGCTGAATTAATTTTCCTAGGAATTTCTCATCTGAGGCAAGCTCACCGCAGATACCAACCCAAATTCCAGCTGCATGACCATTTTTAACCGTAGTTTCAATGAGTCTTACCACAGCATGGTGGTATGGATTTAGATAACTTCCAAGATCTGCATTTTGCCTGTCAGCAGCTAGTGTGAACTGAGTTAAATCATTAGTACCGATACTAAAGAAATCTACTAATGGAGCTAACTCATCTGAGATTAAAGCTGCAGCAGGGGTTTCAATCATGATGCCAAATTCAACATCATCTTTAAAAGGAAGTTCTTGAGCAGTAAGCTCCTTTTTAATGTCATCGATAATTCTCTTGCATTCTATGACTTCTTCAACCGAAGTAATCATAGGGATCATGACAGAGAGGTTACCAAAGACGGAGGCTCTGTAAAGAGCGCGTAACTGTGTTTTAAATAAGGCTCTGTTAGTAAGACAAAGACGAATTGCTCTTACACCCATAGCAGGGTTTTCTTCAGGTTTTAGCATGAAGTATTCAGCAGTCTTATCAGCACCGATATCAAGAGTTCTGATGATGACCTTCTTACCGTTCATGCCTTTTAGAACATCTTTATAAATCTTAAACTGCTCTTCTTCTGTAGGGTAGTCATGAGCCTGCATGTAGATGTATTCACTTCTAAACAGACCGATACCTTCAGCGTCTGAGGCTTTAATCAGATCGATATCAGCTAAGGAGCCTGAGTTTGCATACAGGCGAATAGTGCGACCTGAACGGGTCTTGGTTTCTTTACCACGGTATTCTTCTAAATGGGAGTGCTGAACATCGTCAGTCTTCTTCATTTCGGTAAAGCGCAGAATGGTTGATTCGTCAGGTTCTATGTAAACATAACCTGAATTTCCATCAACAATGGCTTTTTTACCTTCAAGATCTTCAGTTAACTCCTCACCGATGCAGACAATGGTAGGAATACCCATGGTTCTGGCAAAGATAGCAGTATGCGATCTTGTAGAACCTTTAGAGGTGATGATACCGGTAACTTTTTGGTTATCTAGCTGAACAGTCTCTGATGGTACCAAATCATCAGTTGCAAGAATAACAGGCCCTTTGTTATCAAAACTAAGCCCATGTTTTTTGAGCTTACCAGCATGCATCATCAGAATTTCTTTAACACGTCTTGAAATATCGATGACGTCAGCTGCACGACCACGCATGTAGTCGTTATCCATTTCTAAGAACTGCTTTTCAAATTTGTGAGCAACCTTAGTTACGGCATACTCAGCATTAGCATGTTCTTTTTCAATGAGTTTATTAACAGATGATACATAGTCAGGATCATCTAACATCATCTGATGGATCTGGAAAACTACGGCATTTTGCTCACCTAGTTTTTCTAATGATGCATCATACAATGCGTTCAATTGAGAGATGGCATGAAGTCTAGCTTTTTCAAAGCGTTCGCACTCTGCTTTAGTATCTGAAACAGAAGTCTTTTCAAGACCAGTTTTAGCTCTTTTTAAGAAGCTAATAGTACCAAAGGCGATGCCTTTGTTGGCAACAGTACCTTTGAGCATCAATATATTCTTATTTTTGCTGTTCAAGATATCACCTTTTGTCATTAGATAATTCTTTAGATCATAAGGGTATATTCTGATTATATCTGCAAATTCTTATAAGTTAGGTGATAGGTATATAAAAAAATAAGATTGAAGGCTAAATTTTAAGGTGTATAGCGTTAATGTGCCTGAGTAAAAGATCTGTTGGTAATTGAGTTCTAGTTGAATGTGCTGGGGAAAATGATTTTGTATAAAAGAGCTTGGATAAGTTTGCTGATGTGATCTCAGAACGCCTTCAATGCACATAGTGGCAGAAAGAACTTATATTGGCAGAGTTTATTCAGATCGAACATATGGCAAGTGCTCATAGTAAAAAGCAAGAGTTTTAACTAGACCTATGGACAAGACACTTAATATGGGCTATCTTAGCCACGTGTCATTTCAATGTATGCGGTAAATCCGTGCTTTCTTTTTTACGGTAAATCCACGTTTTCTACATTCTAAAGGACACTTTATCGGAAATTATCGATATCCAAATAAACCCCGTTTTACGGTTTACTGCATTACCATGTGGAAACATTACGCATTACTGTCATCTTTATTTGTAGCTCTGACAGCTATCTTTGCAAAAATCGGTGTTAAGGATATTAACTCTAACCTTGCAACCGCCATCCTCACTACTGTAATTTTATTTCTGACATGGGGCATAGTATTTTTTACTGACAGAGTAAGTGAAATTAAAGATATCAGTCGTCATACCTGGTGTTTTTTACTACTCTCAGGAATTGCAACTGGTCTGTCCTGGCTCTTTTATTTTAAAGCGTTGCAGTCAGGTGTCGTTTCACGTGTTGCTCCTATTGATAAATAAGACAGCATAACAGTTTGTTGAGTGCGTTGTGTAAGATAACTTTGTCTAGAGCTTTGCACTTATAAAGGTAGATTATTTTGATTACGTTGTTATGTCATAAATATGTGGAGGAAATATGGCTTTATATAAGACTGTATTAGTTACAGGAGCCTCAGCAGGCTTTGGTTTTGCTATTTGTGAAAAACTTGCAAGTCAAGGTTACAAAGTAATTGCAACAGCACGTCGTCAAGACAAATTAGATGCCTTAGCAAATAAATATGAAGGTCAGATCTTCCCATTAAAGCTTGATGTAACTGATACTGAAGCAGTTGATTCTATCTTAGATAAGTTACCTGATGAGTTTAAAAACATTGATGTTTTAGTTAATAACGCAGGTTTAGCCTTAGGTCAGGACAAAGCATTTACCTGCTCTTTAAAAGACTGGCATACCATGGTTAATACCAACATCAAAGGGTTACTCAATATTACTCACAAACTGCTACCATTGATGGTTAAAAAGAACAAAGGTTATATCATCAATTTAGGCTCAACTGCCGGTGCATGGCCATATACAGGAGGCAATGTCTACGGCGGTACTAAAGCTTTTGTTGAGCAGTTTTCAAGAAATCTAAGATGTGATTTAGCAGGTACTGCACTTAAAGTTACTGTAATTAAGCCAGGTCTTTGCTCTAATACAGAATTCTCAAATGTACGTTTTAAGGGCGACAACGAAAAGGCTGCTGCTGTTTACAAAGATGTTGAAGCAATTTTACCTGAGGATATTGCTAATACTGTAGATTATCTCTTAAGCACTCCAGCTCACATGAATATCAATGAACTTGAAATCATGCCTGTATGTCAGACTTTTGGTGGTCTTTCTGTTACCAGAAATCTTGATTTAGATGAGAAGTAATTAGAGAAAATTGAATAAGAATGTAGGTGTTCCTACATTCTTATTTGAGATCAACGTCTGTAACGACACAGCGTGTAACTATTTTAGCTTTTTACAAGCTACAAGACAGTTCTTTCCAGAAAATGCAATTCCATAGGCGAAGATACTTTGAGTCATGCTGTTTTGCAAGAATGGAAATGCATAGTCTTTATTTTCTACTTGATTTATTGCATTCTCGCTTAATGGAATTAAATCAGAGCCTACAGAAGCTGCTTTTATCTCGATAATGACAGCTTTTTCTGAATATTCACTTTTAAAAGTAATATCAGCATAGCCATCACCTGCTTCATAGTTAGAGTGGTATTCTGTTAAAAAATCGTTTGAGCAGTTAGTAAAGACACCGTTTAAAAATCCGTGGTAATAGTTTTCTTTTGGTGCTTTTGTAGCAGTGTCTCTTATAGATACGAATTTCTTTAGATAAGTACGCAGTTGACTTTGTACATATTCACTGTCACCGATAAACAAAGCATTGGCTATTTTGTCAGCAAGATTATCTTTCTTAAAGAAACTATTAAATCTTTTTTGAATATTTTCTCTAAAACAATCTTTTATCTCTAAGTTAGGCAGTTTTACTGCAATATCATCTGCGCTACTATCTTCAGAATTTAAGGTATCAGTCTTTTCCCAATCTACAGTTAAGTAACCTGTATGCAACAGT
>ENA-OOQP01000446-OOQP01000446.1-human-gut-metagenome-genome-assembly--contig:-NODE-446-length-20050-cov-3.675169_pt1 | contig 20050 bp, 26 predicted proteins | sample MGYA00241266_ERZ501171 | MGnify/ENA primary metagenome ERZ501171 (study PRJEB25962, sample SAMEA2042501) | human gut metagenome | biome: human gut; feature: human-associated habitat; material: faeces...
AGACTCAAACTTGAATCCCGTATTTTCCATTTACACAAAATATTTTATAGTGCCTTTCTCTCCTTTTATAGTAGTGTCTTAGAATCCAAAACTTCTTTCACTGTAAGTTTCGGTAGTCATCCATAAGCAATTACATAATTTAAAATCATACTTATCTTCCAATGTTAATAGGTATGTTTCAAAATCATCATATTTATAGGATTCTTCGATTTGTTCTTTGCTTAGTTTTATCCTGATTACTTACTTCGCCTACTGAATAATCAAGAATAATAATGTAGTTCGTTTCCATAAGATTTATTATTTGTTGATAAATTGATTCTTTACTCTCTGGACTGTTGAAATTCCGATTCCTTGAAGTTTGGCGATATTTCTGATACTATAACCTTTTTTGAGTAGGTTAATGGTTTCCTTATATTCCTCCTTCAACCTTTCATCTGATTTAACACTGCCTTTCTTCCTTCCAAGTTTACCGCCATTCATAACATAATTGGCTCTCCCCGAATTTAGGCGATACTGAATGTTAGACCTTTCGATATTAGCCATCTCAGCTAGAACTGTTACCATTATACTTGCTATCGGGTTTACTTTTCCGTCAGGCTGTAATGTATATAGTCCCAAATTCTGAATATAGACCGATACTTTTGCTTCATGTAGTATTTCCAGTGAACGAAGCACCTGTAACGTACTTCTTCCTAGTCGGCTCAGTTCTGATAAAAGAAGAAAATTCACAGATTCCTTCTTACAGTATTCCAGACAATCCGTTAAAACCTGTCTTTCTTCAATTTTCTTTGCTCCTGAGATATGCTCCTCGTAGATTTTTACGATTTCTATATTTTGCGATTCAGCATATCTTTTTAAATCCTCTATTTGTCTGCTCGTATCTTGTCTGTCATTGGTTGAGCTGACACGAGCGTAGATAACTGCTTTTGTTTTCATAATAGTCTTTGATTAAAAACATAACATAAGGGAACGTATTCAAACAGCTCTTGTAGATTTATTTGAACACATTCCCGATTTGAACACATCACGTTACTTCCTGATGAAATATTCCGTAGCCGAGTGGACTAGTATGTAATATTGCTTGTTCACCCTGCACCTGTTTTCATAAGGATTGTAGAAATTCAAGCATAGCTCCTTATATAATAAAGGTATGTTTTTCCTAATCCGGCATACCAGCCATTTGTAGTTTATTGGTCTGCTGTCTTTCATCTTTTCCTCCCATTCCTCTATTGAGATTTGGGAACAATCACATTCAAGATACATATTGCTTATTCCAGAATTATTTTCACATCTTCTTTAATCCATATTCCTAAAGGGTCGCAGTCAAAACACATTCCGAAATAACATATATGGTAATGTAATTTTTTGTTTTTATAGAAATTGTAAACCTCCTCCTTACCAGTTCCATAATTGAACAGATTCTCGGTATCTCCAAAATATCTTCCTTTCTCGTCCTGAAATACAGGTCTGTTCCAATCGTCTATTCCTATAAATGTCAATTTTAGTTCTTTCATTTTCTTATGTTTTTGATGGTTAGTAAATAAAAAGGAGGACACACCATTTATATATAGTGCATCCTCCTCAGATGTTAGTGCTTGGTTATTCTTTACTCAATAAACCAGTTCCAAGAATCATCCTCCTTATTGATGGACTTTACCAGACCTACCGCCACATCATAAGCGTTGATAGTTCTTTCAAGTGTGGTATCAATATAGTTGTTCTTGTAATTGGTAAGTAACTGATAGAATTGCCAAGCGGTTATTGTTTTTCCAAAACCTCCGAAATTTTCGTCTGTATAATAATCCCGGATAGCTGAATTAATCTGAGCTTCATTAAGTATCAGCTCAGGCAATCCAAGTCTTGTTTTGATACTTTGAGGTAGAGCTTGGTACATTCTCGCCTTTCCTAAAAATTGGGCGAGCGTCCTTACGTCTATGATAGTATCTGTCAGTTGGTGCATTTCTTCAATATGGTTTACATAATCGTAACGGCTGAACAGCTCCATACAATATTTATATAGGTCTGCCGTATTGGTTACTTTTATACATAGCTTTACACCATCCGTTCTAAGTAGAAGATTTGTACATACTTCATTCACAAATCCAATACCTACTCTGAATGTCTGTTTTTGAGAAGAATTACCAAGTAAGTTCGTTTCAGTATAAGTTCTGACACCTACCACCTGAAGATTTAACTTGTTTCCGTTTATCTCATAGGTTATACTTGGTATCTCAATCATAAACATAATTCTCTGATAGTAAGAGCCTGAATCCTCACTTGTCAGATTCTCCACTAGTTTACCGCTTCCTTTTCTTGTTCTCAGCTTCATTTCGTGGCTTACTCTGATTTTTGGCTCCAGAAACTGCTGACCCTGAAAATAAGTCTGGGTCGCATCACAAACAGTATTGATAAAATCATTGTGGCTGATTGTTTCAATGTTATCTCTACTGAATACTGGTACTAGATAATCATCCTGTAAAGTCTGCAAATCCATTTCAACCGTATTTCCCAAGATGAACGGATTTCTCTCTTTTTCAGTTTCCAATAATACCATTTCGTCTGTTTCCATGATTCTGTTGTTTTTGTTAGTTATTACTCCGTTTTAATTTTCGTGGCTTTCTTTTTCAAGATACCACGTAATTTTTTCCAGTTCTTGAAAATCGCCAGTAGCATTTCCAAGATTACGATAAAGGCTGATTCCGCTTTCTCATACTTCATTCGTTCTCAGTCTTAAATCCTTTCACTGTCTTTGGTCGTTGGTAGCCCTTGAATACGTGTCGTAGATATTCTGTTACCTCTACAATGTTCACAATCAGGCTAATCACCTTCATTACATCTAAAATTCTTTTCATTCTCATAATTATTCCTCCTTTTGTTAGTTAGTTTATTATCACTAATAAGGCTTTGGAGGGAAAATAAAAAAGCAGAAAGCCCGGTTTAAATTGACCGTACTTCCTGCTGTACTAATAGGAGATAATAATGAAAATAATCCCTACTTCTGGATTTGTGATATAGCTTGAAGTATATCTTATCCGAAAATAGGGATTATTGTCAGGTGAGATAAGTAGAATGTCCTCTGCTTATCCACTGCTTTCTGTTATTATGTTTTCTCTGCTTATTATCTTTCCTATTCTTTGTTTTTCTTCATATATAAGAGTTTCGGGGGATTTGATAAGGTAATAAGATGACTTGAACTTTTTTAGAGTAACTTTTTTAAATCCTCTATGTCCGGTAGAGCCTTTCGTAACTTTTCAGGCATATCTTCTGAAGCTCGGTAAACTGCTACACCCATAGGTTTGTTATAGTCACGTACTGCAAATTCTACAAAAGTTTGGTTCATTTCTCTGCATAAAATAATACCTATTGACGGATTTTCATGAGATTTCTTTACATATAAGTCTAATGCAGACAAATAAGAATTTAATTGTCCTAAATAGGAAGTCTTGAATTTACCTGTTTTTAACTCAATAGCAACCAAAGCGTTTAATTCTCGATTGAAGAACAATAGGTCTATAAACATTTCTTCTCCTGCAACTTCTAAACGATATTGATTTCCGATAAATATGAAATCTTGTCCAAATGTCATGATGAATTTTTTAACATTGGCTACTATTGCTTTTTCAATTACCCTTTCGTTTATATCTTCTTCTTGTTCGTTTAATTCTTCAATGTTTATAAAATCAAGTAGATATTCATCTTTAAATGTATTAATGGCTTTAATAGCTTGGACTTTATTCGAGATAGTTTGGGTAAAGTTGTTTGGTAAACTTCCATTGTTCCCATACAAATCAGCTTTTAAAAAGTCTCTTAATGTGTATTTGTTCCAGAATCGTGTTGCGCATTCGTGAATATAAAAGAATCTTGCATCTAAACTTTTAGTTTTTGCCAGAATTTCAATATGATGAGTAAAGCCGATTGAGAGAAAATCATCCCAGTTAAATTCGTCAGCCATCGGCGAATTGTAGCCAGTAGTAATTTTTCATTCAATGCTGAATCGTCAGCCATTGGCTGGCGATTTATAACATCACACCATTCCTCATAAAAGATTCGCATATTCTTTATATTAGAAGCTGAAAAGCCTCTCAATCCCGGTAAGTCTTTTTGTAGCAAAGATGATATTTGCTGAATAGCACCTTTACCCCAAAAACCTTTACGGGAGTTTTCCGATACATATTTCCCTATTCCATAATAAAGTGATAATTGTTCTTTATTTGCAGCTAACCCTGCCCGATATTGGCTGCGTAATATAGCTTCTTTTATTATTTTGACAGCTTCTATATATTTTTGAATTTCCATATTTTTATTTTTTTGAAGTAACACTTTGTGATTTCAAGTTATTTATTCACTTTTGCCAATAGTGAAGCTAGTGCTTCAGGACTGAGGCTTTGAAGTTGCTTTAAAAGGTTGTTTTCATCTACCTTAGTATTATTATTCTCAAAAACTTGTTTCATGGTTGCATCTTGGCTTGTTGTATCAAATTTGGCAAGATACGTTTCTGTTATTTTTAAATTAGAATGACCTAATGCTTTGCTGATGTCATATACATTAGCATTTTTCTGTCTGGCTATATTGGCAAATGAATGTCTTGCAATGTGCATAGAAACTTTCTTTTCAATTCCTGCCATTGTTGCAATCTTACCTAAATATTTATTTAATAAGCTATTCTTACTGTTTGTCTGTTGTAGTAATTTCTTTTTTGCTTCATAAGGTAATTGCTCTTTTGCTTCCCATGTAACAGCTTTTGCATACACAGCTTTGTTATCAAGTAATGGAAATATGTAATCTGATGTACGTTGATTTAAATCTACATACTTCTTAATAATCTCCAATGCTTCCGGCAAAAGTAATATATCTTTGGATGTGGCGGTTTTATCCATTCGATAACAGATTCGCCAACTTCCATTTTCATATACGATATTAGTACCTCGTAACTGAATTAAATCTCCGGCTCTCATTCCTGCGCAATAAAAAGCCAACATGAAACAGTTACGAGTGTGCCAAATCAAACTGTTTTCCTCTAAATCCAATGCTTTTATGGATTCCACCTCTTCCCATGTTAGTTTCTCTTTATTTGTGTCTATCGTTTCACATTCAAAGTCATTAAATGGATTGTTTTCGATAATAAGCCCATCTTCTTTGTATTCAATAATACCTTTATGATATAGGCTTTTAAAATTGTCGAACTGTTTACTTATTGTATTTTGGTGTAAGGTCAGTTCAGAGTTTTTTGTGTTTGGTATTTTCTTTAGGTATGATTTGAATCTGTTTAAGAAGGATAAGGTAATTTCACTGAAAAGCAAATCTTTTCTCATTTTTTCTAGGTAGGCTTCAAGTTCTTTACCTCTTTTAGGAATGGAAGGCATTGTTTCGGGTTTAACCCCATTGATAAAAAATTTTAATTTGTTGAGAAATGTAATGTATTTAGTATAGGTACGATAATCTCCGGCTTCTAATGTTCTTTGAGCAAAGTCCTCGGCAAATTGAATAAATGAGAAAATTAGGCATTCTGATTTATCCATTGTTGCAACGACATTGTTAGAACTTGCTTGTCCTTTTTTACCTAACTCATTATAGGTATCTTTAGCTCTGTTGATAATCTCAGTTAGCTCTGTGTTTAGTTTTTTGTATTGAGCTTCAGAAGTCCTAATCCAATTATCTCCCTTCGGAGTGGGATTCCAGTCAGACTTCTTTGTTACCTCTATATTGGTTTTTATTCTTTTTCTGATTCCATTTGCGCTGACACACAATAAAATAGCATATTTCTTATTGCGTGTAGGTTTATTATTTAATTCAAATCTAAAGGTTGCCATATCTTCTTGATTTTCGTTCTTTATCGCAAAGATACTAAAATTACTGGCAATATTTCAAATTTAAATTATTTAAATTACTGATACACAGAATAAAAACTACTGGCAATTTACTGGCAAAAATCTTATATTCTATTACTTTTTATTACTTTGAGCTACTTTTTGATATTTTGTAATTAGTTGGTAATCAGCGTATTTAAGAGAAATGGAATGTAATATAAAGTAGTATTATTAGTCCCGCTTCGAGTACAAGATATTATATTAAAGCCCCTGTAAATAACTATTTTACAAGGGCTTTTCTCTTTTTTCATGACCTAGCAAATCTGAATCTGCGTTTTGACATTATTCTCCATATTATTCTTTTATATAAGGCTTTCTCACCACTTGTTAATAATAGAAGCCCGATATGTAATCGTATCAGCCCCGATAGTCAGCTCAATACGATAATTCTGTCCGACAGACAAATACGAAATCAAATCATAAAAATCAATCGTTTCCGTCAGATTCTCTCCGTTACGGGTGTAGTTAACAGCCAATTTAATTTTCATACAATCCTGAGGAATCAGCAGCATCTTATCAAAAAGGCTTAATTGACTGACAGGCTTCAGCACTCGTTCTATCTTCTTTTGGAAAGGAGTATCGGCCTTACCGACAACAGCAGCAGGTTTCCACGAAGATTCGCCTGAATCCTGTTCCAGAGTGCCTTTAACCGCTATGTCATAAAAAGACGCATCATGAATCGTAGTAGTAACTCCCTGATCAGTTTTAACGATTATCTGCAACTGGGCAAGCTCATGCCTAAACTCCAGCCCGACTTTCTCCGGCTTTTCTTCTGCTTCATATCTTGCCCACCCAACCAGAGCGGTCATCAGATCCACGGCTTCATCACCAGTTCTGGAGCAGTCAAAGTCAGCAACAAAAATAACTCCATCAGCCGTTACACTGACTCTCGTTCCGCTCCCTTCCAATGGATACACCGGAGACACAGCATAGAACCTGTGAATTTTCTCCATTGTCCAGTAGCGTCGTCCTCCTTCATAAGCCCAGGTACCATCTGTCACCTTATCGCCCTCGAATATGGGAACAGGAGAATCCTCAGTAAGATACCATCCCCATAACCGGAAATCACCCATTCCTTGTGCATCGCTCACTGTACCATATATATCCGTCAGCGAAGCCTGAAAAGCAATGGGGTATTCAATCACCTCAAGATCTGCTTCCACATTGGAAGTACAAGCAACCAAACAAGTTGACAGCCAAGCTATCGCCATCAGCCTAACCTTAAGATAAACAGTCTTCATAATCTCTATAATTTATAACAATCAGACTAAAGTTCTGGCTAATATACCCCATGCGGATAAACACATATGGAGCTGCTAAATATACAAATAAAATCCGAATAAACCATGACAAAACGACAATCTTCCGGCATTGAGCGGACGATCAATTCCAATCGAGCAGACGATCGGCCGGAATCGACCGGAGAATCTTCCGGTATCGAGCAGACAATTCTACCGTATCGTGCTGGTGGAACTTTTGTTTTCTCCTGGTGGAACTTTTATTTTCTGCTGGTGAAACTCTTGTTTCGTCTTGATGAAACTCTTGTTTCGGACTGACGAAACACCCGCATCTTGCAGAGAATACAGAGCCTTATTACTGAGAATATCTCACCAAAAAGCGAAACAATTTATCGGCAAGACGAGCATACAGAAACAAGGCTGTCTCACGATTCTGAATCCTGAAACAGCCTTACTTTCACAAATCCAATATTACTTAGGAATAATTTCTATTTCTTCAGCTTACCCAAAAACATGATGTTGTTGTCCTCCTCATCAATGGTATCCAGCAGGGATTGGAGCTTTTCCCGGTCTTCTTCGGTACAGTCACTGTCATTCATACGATCCTGGATATATTCAATGAGATAACTGGGCTCAAAAATACGCCACGCCCAACCGTCCTTGAAATTAAGCATGACTTTCATGCCGCCACAGTAATCATTGATCAGTCTTACAAAGCGGGCCTGTTGCTTTTCCTTATCCACAAAGATGTTTCCTTTTCCGAAAACTATCGCAATATAATATCCGGGTATTTCATTATAAATGTGGATGGGCTTGTCTTCCATTGTTCCAAAATCTAAGGTAAATTTGGGAACAATTCTGTTTTCCGATTTTATATAATGGTACAAGGTATCAACGGATGTTAAATGGAAACTTAAATCAGGAACATTATGATAAGCAAAAACTTCCTGATTGTAATCTTCCACCTTAAAATAAGGTGCTTCTTCCAGTTGAGCTATTAATTTCCCTTCTTTACTATATTGGGAGACTAACGGACTTCCTTCAGATGTCTGAATAGGCAGATGAATAATAGATAGTGACTTATCTTCCCCAAGTTCAAATTTAGGCTTATTTAATTCGTAGTCTATCTGCCTGTCCTCAAGAAAGTTTCCTTTCAGATCATACACCATAATTTTATTAAGAAAGCCAAATGATCCCAGGTAAATTCTTTGTTCCTGCTCATCAATGGCTGCATCATAAATACTCATAGGATATTCACCAGGACCCTGTCCGATCTTTCCGGCCGTACATAAAAATTTGCCATCACTGTTAAATAGCATATAAGGTTGACTTGCAGTTATCCCAATACCAATATAATGATCGGTGATGGTAGGAAGGGTCCGGTAAGTAAATATTGCCTCCGGACTGTTATCAAACCTGACAATTCGGAAATCCTCTACCAGATCACTCAGTTTTATATTGACTGTATCCTTGATATTCGAATAATGGCAGACCGTCAGGCCAGTTTCTTTATTATATGAAACGGTATTGTCTTTTGGACCGCATCCGTATAGAGCGGAGAAAAGGCAAAGGCTGATGAATAATGTTTTTTTCATAAGAACTTATTTTTTATTTAAAGACAACTGTTATAGGGGCTCTTAATTTTGAGTACACATTTTTTCCTTTCACTTGTGCTGGCCTGAAAGGTGGAAGTTGTTTCAATACTCTGATGAATTCCTTATCAATCTCAGGTTGAATTCCTTTTACGATAACCACATCAATTACATTTCCTTTGTCATCAATTATCAGATCTACTTGCCCTTTTCCGTTTACAGGAATTTGTTCACCTTTAGAGTCTATAAGCGGATATTTGAATAATTTAGTATAGAATTCTACCAGCTTTGTACCAGTCAAAGAAGTGAATGCACTTACATCAACTTCAGATTGTTCATAGATTCTGGGGGTATCCTTTTTTGATACATCCTGTAGAGTTTCCGGAGTATTGGTTTCCACCTCTGACTCATCTGCTTTGGTCATTTCTGTTTTATCAGCCTTCGAAACTTCTGCTTTGCTTGTTTCCGCGGTCTCTTTTGCAGAATGTCCGCTACAGGAACAGCAACAAGACAATACAAATAAAAATAATATGTAACGCATAGTGATTAATTTAAAATAAGTATTCTGTATTTATTTGCACCGAAAGTTAAACATTTATCGCTAAAAAACCATAAAAATAATCATGTTATTAGATTATGCCAGAAAACATCCGTTCCGCACTTCTTCCGCAACAGAAAACACACTCCGCAATAAAGGCACAGGCTTGGATAATCACCATTAAAGATATATGAATCAATCATTTACCCAGAGAAAGAGCACCTTCTTCTCATCATCTCTGCCAGCTTTGCCAGCCTATATATAAACTTATAGGGAAAGTGCGGACAAAAGTCCTAAAAAAGATTTAGAATATCTGTCCGCACTAACTATATAGGTTTAAAAAGGGATTGGCAAAGCTGGCAGAAGACAGATATTTCCCCAGGGGAACTCACTATCAGTCAATCAGATAATTCTTTCCCGCATTTTAAATCATCTTTGCGGAACTTATGAAAGCGGAAACAGTTTCAGTAAAATCCGGAAATATTTGTACATTAAAAAAATCACTTTCTTTGTGTAATTTTAAAATAATCTGAATTATGAAACGCATATTACTTCTTGGATCATTCATCTGTAACCTTTTGGGAATGGAAACAATCGCACAGAACATTACAGGGAGCATAATCAACAAACAAAATAAACGATAGCTGCGTTTCTGTCATTCAGTAATACATCTTCAATACCTACAATGAGGAATTCAACGGAATAATAATGAAATCAAGCGGCGTTTACAATAGTTTTTCCTATCTTTGCACACATAACTATTTTGATTTTCCAGTCCATATGAAAAACCTTTTTCTTACCCTCGTATTGAGTTTGTTCTGTATGACAATGATCGGACAGGACAATACGTCTGCATTAATCCCAATGCCAAACAAAATCATTAACGGCAATGGAGCTGTATTCACTGTCAATGCCAGACATTCAGCCATCACTTTCGACAACAAAGAGCTAAAGTTTGCGGCTGAGAAACTTCAGGATATATTCAAAAGAAGAATGAGCGAAAATCTCAATATATCCCCGACAGGCAATGGCACCATCAGACTTATCATTGACAACAGTCTTGAGCACAAGGAACAATATTCACTGGAGATCAACAATAAAGGAATAACCATAAAAGGGGCTTCAAAAGGAGCAGTTCTTTATGGTGTTATCACTCTTGAACAGATTCTGATGGGAGATATATGCATGACTTCACAAAAGAAAATCCGTGAAATCTATATCTACGACAAACCCCGTTTCGAATACAGGGCTATGATGCTTGATCCTGCCCGCAATTATCTGCCAGTAGAAAGCATCAAATTCTTTATTGACAAAATGACACTATTCAAATACAATGTATTACAACTTCACCTTACAGACGATCAGGGATGGAGAATATATATTGAGAAGTATCCACAATTAGCCAGTAAAGACCACTATACCAAAGAAGAACTCAAAGATATCATTAAATATGCAGAAATGCGCAATGTTACGGTTATTCCGGAAATTGATATTCCAGGACATACCTGTGCCATGCTTTCTGCCTTTCCTGAGTTCAAGTGCGAACACAAGTCAGCCACTCCCATTGAATTAGGGAAAAGCGTAGATATGATGCTATGTGCTTCAGTCGGGAAAGTATATACAGTTATTGATGATATTATAAAGGAAACTTCGAAAATATTCCCTGCACCATATATACATCTCGGTGGAGACGAAGCTGCCATAAAATATAACTGGGCTGAATGTCCACGCTGCCAAAAACTGATGGCAGAACTAAAATACGAAGATCCTTCCCAACTTATGATACCATTCTTTAGTAAAGTTCTCAAAAGTGTAAAAGAGGCTGGGAAGAAAGCCATATTATGGTGTGAGCTTGACAATATATATATGCCGGCTAATGATTACCTCTTCCCCTATGATCCGGAAGTCACACTTGTAAGCTGGCGTGGGGGACTTACACCCAAGTGCCTGGAACTTACCCGAAGACATGGGAATCCGGTCATCATGGCTCCCGGTGAATATGCTTATCTTGACTATCCTCAATACACCGGAGATTTCCCGGAATTCAATAATTGGGGAATGCCGATAACCACACTGGAAACATGTTACCAGTTTGATCCCGGCTATGGAGAACCTCTTTCCGGTCAGAAGCACATAAAGGGGATTATGGCAACACTCTGGGGAGAAGCCATCAAAGACATCAACAGAGCAACTTATATGGCATATCCCAGAGGTCTGGCCCTCTCCGAAGCCGGCTGGACTGAAATGAAAAACCGTAACTGGGAGTCTTTCAAAAACAGAATGTATCCTAACCTGATGAACCTCATGAAGGAAGGAGTATCAATACGGGTACCCTTTGAGATCGAACAGAAGCTGGAAAATTACCGATAGTCAGATTTCCCGGACCGGCATTCCGATGCCGGACGGGTATCAAAGCAAACGGCGGCTGAAGTAACGGACCGGATAACGTACCGAAAGAAAACCTACAACCAGAACGGTAGCCAATACCAGCAATACATCGCTGGCCAGAACACGTACCGGATAGGCATCGACCACAAAACTGCCGGATGCGCCCAGAGAAAGCAGTCCGTAGGTCTGCTGGAGATAGCAGAGGCCGACTCCCAGTACCACGCCTGCAATGGCGCCCAGAAAAACGATCAGACAGCCTTCATACAGGAAGATGCGTTCTATCTGACGGTTGTCTGCTCCCAGATGGCGCAGCGTCTCTACATTCTCACGCTTGTCGATGATCAGCATGATCAGCGAACCGATGACATTGAAACAGGCAATGATCAGAATAAAAGTCAGGAAAAGATAGGAGATCAGCTTTTCTACCCGCATGATGCGATAGGTATCTGCCTGCTGTTCATAACGGTCTTCCACCCGGAAACGGTCGCCCAGATGTTCTTTCAGCTTACGCTTGACCACGCCCGGATCGGCATCCGGCTTCAGTTTCAGACCGACAGAACTGACTTCCGTGGTGTACTGGAACAGGCGACGGGCAAACGACAGGGAGGTCAGAATGTAGGAAGCATCGTATTTTTCCTGATTGACGGCAAAGGTCAGCCCCGTAGAGAAAAGACGTTCGCCGGTAAAGGCCGTAGCCGGATTGGCCAGGTTAACTTTGGCACCCCGCTTGGGGGCATAGATCTCAAGAGGATCCAGAAAACGGATTCCCGAACCCAGAACGGAAAGCAACTGGATACCGGGAATGGCATAATCGGCCACTTCATCGTGTAGCAGCAGATCGCCGCGGCCAAACAGAATGCTGTCAATCGGGGTCAGACGGTCGAAATTGTCTTCCACACCCTTGATGACAGCCATAGCCTGACGTCCCTTGTACTGTACCATCGCATTATCTTCGAGGGATTCCGATACAACCTCAATCTCGGGCATGCTGCGCAATGCCTGAATCTTCGGATCCTGTCCGTCGAAAACCTTGCCGGTGACGGGAGTAATCTTCAGTTCGGGATCGAATGCCGTAAAGTAATCTGAAACCAGGCTCTGGAAGCCGTTGAAGACGGAAAGGGTACAAACCAGTGCCAGCGTAGCCAAAGCCACGCCACACACGGATATGCCTGAAATCACATTAATGGCATTGTGTGATTTCTTCGAAAAGAGATATCTCCGGGCTATGTAAAATGAAAAATTCATTTCTTGAGCAGCTCGTCGATATGCGCTGCATAATCGAGCGAATCATCTACAAAGAATTTCAGTTCGGGAATGATACGCAGCTGATGGCGTACACGGTTTCCCAGTTCAAAGCGGATAGCCTTCATGTTCGCATTGATGTTTTTCACGATTTCTTCGCTGCGTTCCGACGGGAACACGCTCAGGTAAACTCGTGCATAACTCATATCCGGACTGATACGTACGATACTCACCGATACGAGAACTCCCGGCATCGCCTTGGTCTGCAACAGGAATATATCGCCCAGTTCCTTCTGGATCAGGCGTGCAATCTTATTTTGTCTGGTAGTTTCCATTCTTACTCTCTGTTCTTAAATTATCTATTTCTTACGGATGATCGTCAGCCCGTCACGCATCGGAAGAATGACCTTCTCTACCCGCGTATCGGCTGCCACCAGATCGTTGAAATGCTTGATGCCGATGGTCTGAGTATCCGTATGATGTGGTTCCTCCAGTACATGACCGTCCCACAGGGTATTGTCGGCAAGGATATATCCTCCGGGGTTCAGCTTCTGGAGAATCATCTCGTAGTACTCCACATAGAAACGCTTGTTTCCGTCCATGAAAGCCAGATCGAACATCACGTCCATCTTCGGCACCATCTCAAGGGCGTCTCCGATGTAGAACCGGATCCGGTCGGCATAAGGAGAATTTTCCAGCCACGGACGTGTGAAGTCTTCCTGCTCATCGTTGATCTCGAAGGTGTGGAGCATCGCTCCGTCTTCCAGCCCTTCTGCCAGACACAGAGCGGAATATCCGCTGTATGTTCCGATCTCAAGGACCTGCTTCGGGCGGATCATCCGCACAAACATTTTCAGCATCCGCCCCTGCAAATGTCCCGAAGCCATGCGGGGACGCAGCAGTTTGACGTGCGTCGCCCGGTACAAGGCTTTCAGATAGTCTCCTTCTTCATCGATATGCTGGAGAATATACTCGTCCAGAGCATCCGTTTCCTTCATGAATTACAGGTAACGGTTACGGTTGGGAAGTACATAATCCATGGCATACTTCAGTACGTCTCCCACCTCGTTGATTTCCAGGAAGGAAGTCTGCGTACCTCTCTTTCCGCCGCTCAGGTAGGCCACCATGTCGGTTTCGCTCAGCACGCCGTCGTCCAGCAGTTTGCGCAGGGCAGCGAAGTAATAAGCCTGTCCGTTGGCTTTTTCCGGCATGAAGATAGCTTCTACACCGTATGACAAAGCCAGATGGCGCATGGTCTTTTCCTTGTAGCATACTGCCAGCACCGGATATTTTCCACGGAAAGCAGCCAGGTTGCGTGCGGTCAGTCCGCTGAAGCTGTCGGTAATAATGGCACGGATCGGCATCAGGTTGGTAGCACGTACAGCCTGCTTGGCAAGGAAGCTGGTTACATCGGTATTCTCCGGAGTCAGAGGAATAGGAATATCGTTTTCTTCCATCTTGTCCTTTTCAGCCTGTGCTGCAATCTTGGCCATTGTCTTCACGGCTTCCACCGGATACTTGCCATAAGCTGTTTCACCGCTCAGCATCAGGGCATCCGTACGGTAATAGATTGCATTGGCAATATCCGTTACTTCAGCACGGGTAGGACGCGGATTGTTGATCATTGTGTGCAGCATCTGGGTAGCAACGATCACCGGCTTTCTGGCCAGGATACATTTCTTGATCAGCTGACGCTGGATACCCGGAATACGTTCCTGAGGCACTTCGATACCCAGGTCACCGCGGGCAACCATCACACCGTCTGCCACTTCCAGGATTTCATCGATGTTGTCCACACCTTCCTGGTTTTCAATCTTGGCAATGATCTTGATGTCGCTGCCATACTGATCCAGGATCTGACGGATGTCAAGCACGTCCTGACGGTTGCGGACGAAAGAGTGTGCAATGAAGTCAATATCCTTTTCGATGGCATAAAGAATGTTGTTGCGGTCTTTATCAGTCAATGAAGGCAAGTTGATGCGTACACCCGGAACATTCACACTCTTGCGGCTTCCCAGGGTAGCGTCGTTCATCACTTCACAGAACAGGGTATCATCGGTCTTTTCTGTTACAGTCAGCGCCAGTTCTCCGTCGTCAATCAGGACAGAAGCGCCCACAGAAAGGTCACGTACAAAGTCAGGATAAGTTACGGCAATGCATTCACGGGTGGTTTCCTGATCGGGTTTACCCACAATGCGTACCTTGTCACCAGTCTTAAAGTCAATCGGTCCTTCCGCACTGGCCGTAGTACGGACTTCCGGTCCTTTGGTATCCATCAGGATGGCAATACGGTTGGAAACTTCGCGTACATTGGCAATCAGCTTTTCAAATCCTTCACGGTTGGCGTGTGCCGTATTCATACGGACTACATTCATACCGGCTTCGAAAAGTTCTCTGATAAAATCCACCTCACAACGCAAATCCGAGATGGACGCAACGATCTTTGTCTTTTTCAACATCATATTATATATAACTAATATTATTCTAAATCTTTCAGCGTCTCTCCTTATATATAAAGGAAATCAGATATATAAAGAGTCTGCCTTATTTCACTCCTTTGGCCTGCAACAGAGCTTCTACTGCCAGACGATAGGAATCCAGCCCAAAGCCACAGATAACTCCCAGACACGCACAGGAAATCATCGACTTATGACGGAACTCCTCACGCGCATGCACATTGGATATATGCACTTCAATGACCGGAGCCGGAACAGCCCGGATGGCATCCTGCAAAGCAATGGAAGTATGAGTGTAAGCACCTGCATTCAAAACAATTCCATCCAATGAAAAACCTGCTTCCTGAATCCGGTCAATCAGCAGCCCTTCCACATTCGACTGGAAATAATCAAGTTCCACGTCCGGATACAAGGCTTTCAGCGTGCCTAAATAGTCCTCAAACGAAACCGAACCATAGATGGAAGGCTCCCTTTTACCCAACAGATTGATATTGGGACCATTGATAATCAGTATTCGCATAACCGTAAGTTCTGAACTTTTTGTACCTTTGTTGGAGATTTGGGCACAAATATACAAAAAGAAATGGAAAATCACGCGAAAAATGGAAAGATAATAACAAAGTATAAGCAATACCTCAAGCTGGAAAAGTCATTCTCAAGCAATACGATAGATGCCTATCTGACCGACCTGGACAAGCTGATGGCTTATCTTACGCTGGAGGGGAAGGATTGTCTGGAAGTGACGCTCGACGATCTGGAAACATTCTCTGCCGGTCTGCATGACATCGGGATCAATGCCCGGTCGCAGGCCCGCATCCTGTCCGGCGTACGTGCTTTCTACCGTTTCCTTTTACTGGAGGACTACATACAGCAGGATCCGTGTGAGCTGCTGGAATCTCCGCAGACAGGCCGTCATCTGCCCGACGTTCTGACGGTGGAAGAAATTGACCGGCTGATCGGAAGCATTGACCGCAGCAGCCGGGAAGGACAGCGCAACCGGGCCATTCTGGAAACACTGTACAGCTGCGGACTGCGTGTTTCCGAGCTCTGCAACCTCAAGCTGTCGGATCTTTATCTGAACGAAGGCTTTATCAAGGTGGAGGGGAAAGGGAGCAAACAGCGCCTGGTTCCTATTTCCCCCAAAGCAATCAGCGAACTCAACAACTACTTTCCGGACCGGAACGCCGGACTGATCAAGCCCGGATACGAAGATTTTGTATTCATCAGCCGGTTCGGCAAGAACATTTCCCGCATCATGGTATTCCATATCATCAAGGAACTGGCCGGAATGGCCGGCATCAAAAAGACAATCAGTCCGCATACCTTCCGGCATTCCTTTGCCACACACCTGCTGGAAGGCGGGGCCAACCTGCGGGCAATCCAGTGTATGCTGGGTCATGAAAGCATCGGGACAACGGAAATCTACACCCACATAGACCGCAACCGCCTGCGTCAGGAGATCATCGGACATCATCCCCGTAACTTATTGGAACAAACCCGGAAAACGAAGGATATGACCGGAAAATGAGAAGAAAAAGACTTTTTTTAATCTTTTTTTTAAAAGACGGCTAAAAAAACGATAGAAAAAACTAGTACCTAATAGAGTTTTTCATATCTTTGCCACAAAATATACAAAAATACGAAGTAGAAACAATTAATTTATAAACCTAATAATTAAAATCATGATTAAGAAGTTGTATTTGCCCTTAGTGGCATTGTTGGTCCTTGCTTTCTCTTCATGTAGCAAGATGGGCGAATTGTCTGCTGACTACTTCACAACGAACCCTGAAGTGTTAGAAGCTGTCGGTGGTAAAGTTCCTGTAACCATTACAGGTAAATTCCCGGAAAAATACTTCAAGAAAAACGCAACTGTTGAAGTAACTCCGGTTTTGAGATGGGAAGGCGGCGAAGCTAAAGGTCAGCCGGCTATGTTCCAGGGAGAAAAAGTAGAAGGTAACGACCAGACTATCTCTTACAAGACTGGTGGTACTTATACTATGAAGGCTTCTTTCGACTATGTTCCCGAAATGGCCAAATCTGAACTGTACCTGGATTTCAAAATCCGTAAAGGTAAAAAAGAATACACCATTCCTTCTGTAAAGATCGCTGACGGTGTAATCGCTACTTCTGAACTGCCGACTGTAGGTTCTGCTAACGCAGCTTACGCTCCGGATGCATTCCAGCGTATCATCAAACAGGCTCAGGAAGCTCAGATCATGTTCTTGATCCAGCAGGCTAACCTCCGCGCAAGCGAACTGAAGTCTGAAAACCTGAAAGACTTCCACAAGAAAGTGGTTGCTGTTGCAGGTGACACCAAGAACTACAAACTGGACAACATCGAAATCTCTGCTTACGCTTCTCCTGATGGTGGTGTGAAACTGAACACTACTCTGGCTGAAAACCGTCAGAACAACACTGAAAAGTACATGAACCAGCAGTTGAAGAAAGGTAAGATCGAAACTACTGTAGACACTAAGTACACTGCTCAGGACTGGGAAGGATTCCAGGAACTGGTTTCTAAATCTAACATCCAGGACAAAGACCTGATCTTGCGTGTATTGTCTATGTATCAGGATCCGGAACAGCGCGAATCTGAAATCAAGAACATTTCTTCAGTTTACAAAACTCTGGCTGACGAAATCCTGCCGCAGTTGCGTCGTGCTCGCCTGACTGCAAACTATGAAGTAATCGGCCGTAGCGACGAAGAAATCAACGCTGCATTCGATGCTAAAGAAGATTCTATCAGCGTAGACGAATTGCTGTATGCTGCAACTCTGACTAACGACAACGCTCGTAAGGAAGCTATCTACAAACGTACAATCGAAAAATACCCGAACGACTACCGTGCTTACAACAACCTGGGTATGATGGCTTACATGGCTGGTGACAAGGCTGCTGCTGAAAACTACTTCAAACAGGCTGCAAGCAAGAGCTCAAGCGCTGCTGAAGTTAACACCAACCTCGGTCTGTGCGAATTGGTTAAAGGTAACGTAGCTGAAGCTGAAAACTACCTGAGCAAGTCTACCGGTGCTAACACTGCTAACGAAGCTCTGGGTAACCTGTACATCAAACAGGGTCAGTATGACAAGGCTGTTGCTGCATTCGGCGACACTAAGACTAACTCAGCTGCATTGGCTCAGATCCTGGCTAAGGATTACAACAAGGCAAAGAACACTTTGACTGCTGTTAAGAATCCGGATGCTTACACTGACTACCTGATGGCTATCGTTGGTGCTAGAACTAACAACGCTGATCTGGTTAAATCTAGCTTGGCTAAAGTAGCTCAGAAAGATGCAAATCTGGCTGCTCACGCTAAGATTGACCGTGAATTTGCTAAATATGACATCCAGTAATCATTGAGATACTGGTTCTCATTTTGAACAAAGAAATTCAAAAGGGCATGTCGGCCGACATGCCCTTTTTTTATTCATGAAAAAAGATTCATAAAATCAGCCGGTTCACCAAAAAATTGTGTACTTTCGCAAAAAACAAATCGGAACAATGAAAGGACGCCATTCGCTATTGTTGATACTAGCTCTTACTCTGCTTCTTCCCGCCTGCCGGAAAGAAGTCAAATTTGAACTGACAGGAGAACTCACCGGTCTGCAGACAGACAGACTGTTAGTCATCTATGACGATCCGGTAGCCAGACTGGACACAATCTTTCCGAAGAACGGAACATTTACCTATACATTTATTCCTGATACATTCACCAATTTCCGACTGGTGAACGACTCTGGTATGTACATCCCGATATTTGCAGGAAAAGGCTGGGAAGTCAGGCTGAAAGGAAGCTTCCGCCACCCTGAGACAGAAGGTGACGGGCCCAACTCCGACTACCGTGATTTCCTGAGCAGCATCAGCGGCCATGAGAATGATACAGCCTTCCTCCGCAAGCAAGCTGAAACCTTTATCCAGAGCCATCCGGAATCCTTCGCCTCGGCCTATGTGCTGGAACAATACTTCATCCGTACAGCCAACCCCGACCGCGACCGGATCAGCCGTCTGATGGAGCCTCTGACAGGCAGGGTGAAAGACTGCCGGGTACTTGCCCCCGCCACTGCCCTGCTGGGTGAAAAGAAGAACGACAGCCGGTTTGTCAACTATTTCTCCTGCAAGGACCGCAACGGGAAATACCTTTCCTGGAACAGCGGCAAGGAAGCATATACACTGATCAGTTTCTGGGCCAGCTGGGATGCAGCCAGCATCAGCGAACGCGATTCGCTCTTCAGCCTGCTCAGCGATTTTCCTGAAGAAAAATTCAGGGTGCTGAATTTCTCGCTCGACACCAGCCGCGAAGACTGGCTCAAGGCCTGCCGGGAAGACAGCAAACAATGGATGGAGACCTGCGACTTCAAGGGATGGGACAACCAGCTTGTCAGGCAGAACTCCGTCGCCCGCCTGCCGGCCAACCTGCTGATTGACCACAGCCGCAGAATCCTCGGCACCGGCCTTCACGGAGAAGCCCTCAAGGCGAAACTGAAGGAACTCATCAAATAACCGGAAAAACATACAATAAAGAAAAACACACCATGCTGGTCAAAACATTCGGTGCCGCCGTACAAGGTATCGACGCCACCCCCGTCACCATCGAAGTCAACAGTTCCCGCGGCATCCGCTTCTTTCTGGTCGGCCTGCCCGACTCGGCCGTCAGGGAAAGTCATGAACGCATCGTATCAGCCCTCCAGGTAAACGGCTACCCGTTTCCCGGCTGCTAGCTGGTGGTCAA
>ENA-OOQP01000472-OOQP01000472.1-human-gut-metagenome-genome-assembly--contig:-NODE-472-length-19337-cov-2.228503_pt1 | contig 19337 bp, 10 predicted proteins | sample MGYA00241266_ERZ501171 | MGnify/ENA primary metagenome ERZ501171 (study PRJEB25962, sample SAMEA2042501) | human gut metagenome | biome: human gut; feature: human-associated habitat; material: faeces...
AGAGGCAGCGGGCTACGGCGTTGGCCCATTCGTCAAGGTCGTGCTGTGTGTGCAGGATGACGGTGGGAGTGCCGGTGGTACCGCTGGAAGAATGGAGGCGTACGACCTCTTCCAAAGGAACGGCAGAGAGTCCGAAGGGATAGTTGTCGCGCAGATCCTGCTTGGTGGTAAACGGGAGTTTCCGTACGTCGTCGAGGGTTCGGATATCTTCAGGCCGGAGTCCGCAGGCAGCGAACCGTTGTTTATAGAAGGGAATGCGCATACAGCGGGCAAGGGTCTGCTGCAGTCTTTCCATCTGCAGCTTCTCCAGTCGGGAGCGGGAGAGCGTCTCCAACTCGGGGTGTAAGTACAAATTGTCGTTTTTCATAAGTTTTCATTAGTATTTGCCCGCAAATATAGCAAGAAGTCGGAAATATCCGCAATTTTTCTTTCATAATTTCCGAATGTTGTACAATCTTTTCCTATTTGGCAGCGTTCTGTAAATTAAGACAGGGGAGAAGGCAAAGGGAGGGGAAATATTGCTAACGAATATGTCGAAATGTTACAGAAATGTAATATAAATTGTTTATTTGAAAGTGTTTTCTTGATGTTCGTCAATAAATGACGCATTTCTGTGTTTTTATCTGTTAATTACTTTTCTGTTTGATTTCCGGTGCTTACCTTTGCGAAGGTAAAAGAAAGTTTTTAAGGTAACAAGATTCTTATTTTAAGGTTTTTAATTCAGGTATTAATTAAATTTTTAAGGTAAAAGATGAAAAGAACAGGATTAACATTGGTAGCCGCATTGGCTTTTTCCGCATCTGTATTTGCGGGAGGAACTCAGGGAAATGAAACGAAGTCAGCTGCACGTTGGGACGCCAGCATCAATAAGGTGAAGCTGAGCCGCTATTTGCAGTTGACTTCTGACCAGCACGAGGAAGTAGAGAACATCTGCGACTATTTCCAGGGCGAGATGAGCCGTGCCTTGCGTGCGAAGAAAAACAGCGATGAGAAAGTGCGCAACGCTGTTTACGGAAACCTGAAACTGATGAAGCAAACGCTGAACGAGAAGCAATATGCTGACTATGTGCGTCTGATGGCTGTTACTCTGCGGAATAAAGGCATTGATGTTGCACAGAAGTGATTTAGATTAGTTCTGCCGGACAATCCTGTCCGGCGGTGTTGTTTTTTGGCCCGTGCAAATGCATGGGCATTTTTGTTTTCATTTCTCCCGTGGCAATGAGAGATCCGCAAAATTATCCTATATTTGCAGGAAACATAAATGACTGTCATATGAAAACACTGAAAACTGGAAGAAAATGGGTTGCCTGCCTGCTGATGCTGGGCGGCGTCGGGGGAATGAATGCACAGAATGAATGGATAGAACCGCCTGTAATGGGGTGGAGTTCCTGGAATACATATCGGGTGAACATTGATGAAGCACTGATCCGGAAGCAGGCTGATGCCATGGTGGAACTGGGACTGAAGGAGTCCGGATACCGCTATGTGAACATTGACGACGGATTTTTCGGCTACCGGGACGAGAAAGGACGGCTGCATACGCATCCGCAACGTTTCCCGAACGGGCTGAAGGGCGTGGCTGCCTATATTCACTCACTCGGACTCCAGGCCGGAATCTATTCGGAGGCCGGGGCCAATACCTGCGGATCGATCTGGGATGCCGACAAGCATGGCATCGGGGTAGGGCTGTACGGCTTTGAACGCCAGGATGCAGACCTGTTTTTCAATGAATGGGGATTCGACTTTATCAAGATAGACTATTGCGGGGCCGGCCAGCAGCTGGAACTGGACGAACAGGAGCGCTATACGGAGATCGTACGGGCGATCCGGGAAGTCTGTCCCCGGAATATCTCCCTGAATATCTGCCGCTGGGCTTATCCGGGGACCTGGGTACGGAATCTGGCCCGTTCCTGGAGAATCAGTCCTGACATCGCTCCGAACTGGGCAGCCGTGAAACGCTGTATCGACATGAACCTGTATCTCTCGGCTTATGCGGGAGGCGGGCATTACAACGATATGGACATGCTGGAGATCGGACGCGGCCTGAAGCCGGAAGAGGAAGAGACGCATTTCGGCATGTGGTGTATCATGAGTTCGCCGCTGCTGATCGGATGTGACCTGACCCGGATTCCGGAGGAGTCGCTGAAACTGCTCCGCAACGAGGAACTGATTGCCCTGAACCAGGATCCGCTGGGGCTGCAGGCATACATCGTGCAGCATGAAGGAGGCGGCTATGTGCTGGTGAAAGATATCGAACAGAAACGTGGCAAGGTGCGTGCCGTGGCTTTGTATAATCCCTCGGATTCGGTCTGCTCCTTCCGGGTGCCTCTGGAGATTCTGGAGCTGGCCGGAAAGACACGGGTGCGTGATCTGGTGAAGCGGAAAGACGAAGGACGGGTGACGGGCAGTTTCCAGTATGACGTGCCGGCCCACGGAGTCAAAATCCTTCGCGTGGAAGGCGAGGAACGGCTGGAGCCGGTGCGCTACGAAGCAGAACAGGCTTATCTGCATCAGTTTGACAACCTGGCCAAGCGTCCGCGGGGAGTGGCATATCTGCCTTATGAGGGGGCTTCCGGAGACATGCTTGTCACCAATCTGGGCGGTCACCGGGACAATTATGCCCGTTGGAACGAGGTGTTCAGCGAAGAGGGCGGCCGTTACAGGATGACCGTCTGTTATGTGCCGGCAGCCAAGCGGGAACGCGAAATCAATGACCGGAGACTGGAAGTGACGGTCAACGGAACCCGGGTAAGCCTGACGGAGCTGGAAACGGACCGTTCGAAAGGAGTCTGCCGCGCGGAACTGACCGTTGACCTGCAAAAAGGATACAACACGGTGAGCATCGGAAGCCGTCTGACCTGGACACCGGATCTGGACTGCTTCGTGCTGGAGAAACTCTGACCGGTCCGTCTGTTATCCGTTCGTCTGCTATCCGTTCTTCTGTTTGAGAATCTCTTCGAGCCGGATCAGTTCGTCGCGGTACTGGGCAGCTTCGATGAAGTCCAGTTTCCTGGCTGCTTCCTGCATCAGCTTGCGGGTGCGGTCGACACTGCGTTTGAGCTGATCCTTCGACATGTATTCCACAATCGGGTCGGCAGCCATCGTGAGGCCGTCCGGCATATCGGCATATTCCTTTGCCTTCTTTCCCTGTCCTGCCTTTGCCTCCTGGTTTTCCAGCAGGATGTTGGTGTGACTGCGCCTGATCTGGCGGGGAGTGGTTCCGTTGGCTTCGTTGTAGGCCAGCTGCTTCTCCCGCCGGCGGTTGGTCTCGTCGATGGTCTGGCGCATGCTGTCCGTGATCTTGTCCGCATACATGATCACCTTTCCGTTGACATTCCGGGCAGCACGTCCGGCAGTCTGTGTCAGGGAACGGTGAGAGCGCAGGAATCCTTCCTTGTCGGCATCCAGAATGGCTACGAGGGACACTTCCGGCAAATCGAGTCCCTCACGCAGCAGGTTGACACCGATCAGGACGTCGAAAATACCCTGACGCAGTTCTTCCATGATCTTCACCCGCTCCAGGGTTTCCACATCGCTGTGGATATAGGTACAGCGGATGCCGTGGCGTGACAGATAGTCCGTCAGTTCCTCTGCCATACGCTTGGTCAGTGTGGTGACGAGCACCCTTTCCTGAGCCTCGATGCGCTGCTGGATTTCTTCCATCAGGTCGTCGATCTGGTTCAGGCTGGGGCGTACTTCGATGACCGGATCCAGCAGTCCGGTGGGGCGGATCACCTGTTCCACGACTACCCCTTCACTTTCCTGCAATTCATATTCGGCAGGAGTGGCACTGACATAGATGACCTGACGCGCCATTTCCCGGAACTCGTCGAAGGTCAGCGGCCGGTTGTCCATGGCAGCGGGGAGGCGGAAACCATATTCCACCAGGTTGGTCTTGCGGGCCCGGTCGCCTCCGTACATGGCCCGGATCTGCGGTACGCTGACATGGCTCTCGTCGATGACAATCAGGAAATCCTTCGGGAAGAAATCCAGCAGACAGTAGGGCCTTGTACCCGCTTCGCGTCCGTCGAAGTAGCGGGAATAGTTCTCGATGCCCGAGCAGTGTCCCAGTTCGCGGAGCATTTCCATATCGTAAGTGACCCGTTCCTTCAGGCGCTTTGCCTCGTAGAACTTGCCGATCTCCTCAAAATGCTGTACCTGCAGGGTCAGATCGTCCTCAATCTGATGGATCGCTCTCAGGGTGCTTTCCCTGGTCGTCATGAAAAGATTGGCCGGATAAATCTTGTATTCATCGAAGGTGGAGATACGGGCTCCCGTGTCCGGATCGACTTCCTCAATGCCGTCAATTTCGTCATCCCAGAACATGATGCGCAGGATGTGATCCGTATAAGCCAGGAAGATATCCACCGTATCTCCCTTGACCCGGAAATTCCCGCGGTTCAGTTCGGCATCGTTGCGGGTGTAGAGACTGTCCACCAGCTGGCGGAGCAGGACGTTGCGGTCCATGCGCTTGCCCCGTCTGACTTCGATCACATTATTATAAAAGTCGGCCGGATTTCCCATACCGTAGATGCACGATACGGACGAAACCACGATGACATCCTTCCGGCCTGAAAGCAGGGCAGAGGTGGCCGCCAGCCGGAGCTTGTCGATTTCTTCGTTGATGGCCAGGTCCTTTTCAATGTATGTATCCGTGGAAGGCAGGTATGCCTCCGGCTGGTAATAGTCGTAGTAGGAAACGTAATATTCCACCGCATTGTTGGGGAAGAACGCCTTGAACTCCCCGTAGAGCTGGGCGGCCAGCGTCTTGTTGTGGCTCAGGATCAGCGTCGGTTTGTTGACGTTGCGGATCACGTTGGCGATGGTAAAAGTCTTTCCGGAGCCTGTCACTCCCAGCAGTGTCTGGGCGGGCAGGCCGTTCAGTACTCCGTCAGTCAGTTGTGCGATAGCCTCCGGCTGGTCGCCGGTGGGCTGATAGTCGGATTTCAGTTCAAAGTTCATAATCAGTGAAATTGTGATCAAAAGTGAGTGTAAAGGTACGTATTTCTGTCGGAAAAGCCACGGAAGCGGACCTTTTTTGCCCCGGAGAAAGCGAAAATAATATTAAAATATCCGCGGGTATTGATTTATTCACTGGAAAAGAGTAATTTTGCACAACTATATTGATTGACATGAAAAAGTACATAGCAATGGCCCTCCTTTCCGCGGGAGTCTTAACTTCGTGCGGAGAGTACAACAAGGTGCTGAAAAGCACGGATTATGAATACAAATACGAAGCAGCAAAAGAGTATTTTGCCAAGGGGCAGAACACCAAGGCCGCTACACTTCTGGAAGAACTGGTCAATATCCTGAAAGGTATGATGAACGGGGAAGAAGCCCTGTATATGCAGGCTATGACCTATTTCAATCAGGGTGACTACGTGACGGCTTCGCATTATTTCAATACCTATTATACAACCTATCCGCGCGGAACCTATACGGAACTGGCCCGCTTCAACTGCGGACGCGCGCTGTATCTGGATACTCCCGAACCGCGTCTGGACCAGAGCAGTACTTACAAGGCTATAGAGGAACTGCAGATGTTCATCGAATATTTCCCGATGAGTTCACGGAAGGATCAGGCTCAGAGCATGATCTTCGAACTGCAGGACAAGCTCGTGGAGAAGGAGTATATGTCGGCCAAGCTGTATTATGATCTGGGCTCCTATACGGGTAACGCCGTGTACAGCAGTACCGGTAACAACTATCTGGCAGCCGTGATCACTGCCCAGAACATCCTGAAGGAATATCCTTATACCAAGATGCGTGAAGATCTTTCGATCCTGATCCTGCGTGCAAAGTATGGCATGGCCAGGGAAAGTGTGCTGGAAAAGAAGGAAGACCGTATGCGCGACACCATCGACGAATATTATGCCTTCATCAATGAATTCCCCGAAAGCAAGTACCGCAAGGAGGTGGAATCCATTTTCAAGGAAGCGAACAAGTATGTGAACCCGGATGAGGACACAACAACAACTGAAGAATAATTAATCACATTAAATGTATAATTAACAATAAGTTATGGATTACAAAAAAACAAATGCCCCTACTAACACCGTTACCCGTGACATGATGGAACTGTGCGAAGATACAGGCAATGTATACGAAACCGTAGCAATTATCGGCAAACGTGCCAACCAGATTGCTGTGGAAATGAAGAACGATCTTTCCAAGAAGCTGCAGGAATTTGCTTCATACAGCGACAACCTGGAAGAAGTCTTTGAAAACAGAGAACAGATTGAGATTTCCCGTTACTACGAAAAACTTCCGAAGCCGACTCTGATCGCTACTCAGGAATACATCGAAGGAAAGGTGTATTACAGAAATCCGGCCAAGGAAAAGGAAAGACTGCAATAAGCCGGAACTATGATACAGCGCATTCAGACCGTTTATCTGCTGGTTGTAGCCATTCTGGCAGTAGTAATGATCTCACTGCCGGTAGGAAGTTTCGTTACGCCGGATTATCACATGAGTGAACTGACCAATCTGGCGCTCGTGTCTGAAGAAGGAGTTTCAGACTATGCTCCGTGGGCTTTGTTTGCCTTGCAGACCGTTTCTGCCATCCTTGCTCTGGTGACGATCTTCCTCTACAAGAAGCGCATGCTTCAAATCCGTCTGACTCTGTTCAACATGCTGGTGCTGGTGGGCTATTATGTCACACTGGTCATTTTCGTGCTGAACCTGAAAGGAGATGCCTCTTTCGTTCCGTCATGGACTGTATGTCTGCCACTGATTTCGATCATTCTTTCGTGGCTGGCTATCCGTGCCATCGGCAAGGACGAAATGCTGGTAAAAGCATACGAGAGACTGAGATAAGCCGGAAGGGCTGGTCTGAGTCTTTGAGAACTGATACATATCATTGGAATATGACCGACATCCCCCTGTTGCCCCTTCAGGTGACAGGGGGATGTTGTGTCTCAACAGACGGAGGTCTGTTTATTCGTAAAGATTTTTTCTGTAAAAAAGTGTGACATCCTTTGAATTTTTATTATTTTTGCCTGTGATTTTGAATCTTTTATATAAAATAACTATAAAATGCACAGGTTGAATCATTACTATTTATTCAAAGTGCTTCGCTTTACTGCGGTCTTCTTTCTGGCCTGCTGGGCCTGGGGATGTGAAGACCATGATGAAAGCGGGCCTGGAACTGATTCGGGGAAAGTCTTGAATATCAGTGGTCGTATAGAACAGGAATGCCTGACGCGTGTCGATGACGGCGGTTTTGCTGACGGAGACTGCATGGGCGTTTTTGTGGTTGATTATGAGGACAGCAAGCCGGGAGTCCTGCAAGGTTATGGCAATCGGGCCACGAACTTTGCACTGACTTATGAAGCTGCTTCAGGTGTGTGGAAGGGAAATTCTTCCATCTACTGGAAAGATCAGTACACTCCTGTAGACGTGTATGGCTATTATCCGTTTGAAAACGGTTTGACAGAAGTCAATGCCTATCCGTTTACGGTAGCGGCCGATCAAAGTGTGAAACGGGAAGGAGAGATGGGGGCCTATGAACAGAGTGATTTTCTGTGGGCCAAGAGTGAAGGTGTACAACCGACAACAGATGTGATTTCTCTTACCTATCATCACCGGATGGCAGGTGTGAAGGTTATTTTAACTCAGGGAGAAGGATTTACCGGAGATGAATGGACCAAACTGCCGCGTCTGGTGACAGTGGATAATGTACTGCGCAATGCAACCATTGACCTGGCAACGGGAACCGTGAACCCTACAGGATCTTACGATACTCCCGTAACGATGTCTCCGGAGTCAGGAGATTCCTATCGGGCTGTTACCGTTCCCCAGACTGTTGCTGCCGGAAAGTCTGTCATTGGAATCACGATTGACAAGAAATCCTACCATTTGACCAAAGGTGCCGATATGGTCTATCTTTCGGGGAAACTTCATACCTTTACGATTGAAGTCAACAAAACAGCTGAATCCGGCGATTATGAGCTGAGTCTGAAAGATGAAACTATTGCTGAATGGGAAAACGACGAGTCTTCGCATAACTTTGAACTGGCTGCCTATGTGAATGTTGATGTGAAAACAGCCGGTACACTTGAGGCCTGTCTGAAGGAAAGGGGAACCAATGTGGAGAATCTGAAGAACCTGAAGATAACCGGTCAGCTGACAGATCAGGATTTTCAGTATATCCGGGAAAAAATGATCCAGCTGACAGCATTGAACCTGCGTGAGGTCAAGATGGTACATGTGGAGACAGACCCGATCAACGAGCCGGGTATCTGTCAGGATGATATGCTTCCTAACTATGCCCTGAACAACAAGAGTTCGCTGCGGACTCTTATTCTGCCGGAAAGCATCGTCCGCATCGGAGTATCTGCCCTCAGCGGCACTCAGCTGACTCACCAGCTGGTGATACCGAACCGGGTAAAGCGTCTGGATGAGAACGCAATCAGTTACATAAAGGAGATGAACCTGGAGGTCATTCTTCCGGATTCGCTGGAATACATTGGCAACAGGGCCTTGTCCCATACGGAATATACCTGTGAATTCAAGCTGCCGAATACGGTGCGCTATATCGGATACAGTGCTTTTGAGGAAGCCAGACAAGTGTATGGAACTTTCCGTCTGCCGGATAATCTGGAATATCTGGGGGAAGGTGCTTTCATGAATATGGGGCATGACATGACGGGAGATATCGTGATTCCGCAACAGTTTAAAACCGTTCCGGCCAATGCTTTCAACAACATTGGATTTGCCAAAGGCACGAAGCTTACGTTGCACGATGGAGTCAGCATTATCGGGAAGGGAGCCTTTTACAAGCTGAAATTCAGCAGCCCGGTCAGTTTCCCGGCATCGTTGACCACCATTCATCAGGATGCCTTTGCCGAATGTCTGATGCTGGGTACGCTGAATCTGCCTTCCAGACTCAGTTTTATTGGCAAGAGGGCTTTCGGTACTTATGTGGAAACAACGGAGGTAACCGGTCTGAACGGTGAACTGGAACTTCCTTCCACTATTTCTGTGATCAGCAATGATGCTTTTTACGGACAGAGCTTTACGTCTGTCACCCTTTCGGATCAGATAACCCACATCAACGAGCGTGCTTTTATGAACGACAAGTTCATAAAAACAGTCACAACAGGAAAGAATCTGGATTATATCGGTCCGGATGCCTTCAGCGGATGTGGAGCACTCCAGACCTTTATCTGTCTGAATCCAGAGCCTCCGGAACTTTCATCTGGTGCTTTTGGAGGAATTTACTGGGACAAGGTCGTACTGGAAGTTCCCGAACAGTCTGTGGAACGTTATCGTAATGCCTCCGGCTGGAATCAGTTCCAGAACATTACGGCGCATAAGGAACTGGCGTTCAATATACCTTCTATTACTTGTCTGCAGGGTGGCATTACGCGCGAAGGAGTAGTCCGCAGCGAAGGAGAGTGGGAGATAACCGAACACCCGGACTGGTGTACCGTTACGCCTATGCAGGGAGGAACGGATCGTCGGGAAGAAGTCACAGTGAAGGTCAATCCCATGAACCAGGGAAGCGGCACTCGCAGCGGACGCATTGTGTTCCAGTTGAAGGGTACGGAATATACGACTTATGCAGAGGTCACCCAGTATGATTATGAGTACAATGAAGATCAGGAAATTGTGTTGCAGGATGCTACGGCCGGAGCTGCTCCTGTTTCACTGTTCATCATCGGAGACGGTTTTGATGCCGGGGAAATAGCTGACGGAACCTACCTGAAACTGATGAAGGAACAGATGGAACATTTCTTTAATGTGGAACCTTACCGGACTTACCGTTCTTACTTCAAGGTTTCTACGGCAGTTGCCGTATCTCCGGAAAAAGGCATTTCAACGGCAGGAGAACCGGGAACGCAGAGCAACAGATTTAATACGTATATGGATATCTATGGTCTCCATACAGATAATACTGCGGTGAGAGACTATGCAAAGAAGATAATGGGCAGTGCTCCTTCCACTCTTCTTCTGCTCTGTAATTATCAGGGATTCCTGAGTACGACCGACCGCAGCGGAGAGGGTAACCTCAGTGTCTGTACTTTGAGTAATGATACATATCCTTATGACCAGCGCGGACTGATCCAGCATGAAGTGGGCGGACACAACTTCGGTGGTCTGGGAGATGAATCAGTCGGACATTTTGAATTTATTCAAGCCTGTACCTGTCCCAGCTGTAATGCGCTGCGTGAGTTTACAGATGCCAAGTCGAGGGGCGAATTCGAAAATCTGTCTCTTTCAGGAAGCATAAATTCGGTACCCTGGAAGCATCTGATCTTTGACCCGCGTTTCAGTAAGTATGTGGATGTGTATGAAGGAGGATATAACCATCTTCGCGGTGTGTATCGTTCAGAGCCTCAAAGCTGTATGGGAACATATATTCCTTATTACAATGCCATCAGCCGGGAAACTATTGTACGGCGGATTATGAGTCTTTCCGGACGGACATTCAATTTTGAAGATTTTGTAACCAAGGATAAATGGGATGGGAGGCCGGAAGAATGAATGGAATAAATAACCGATCAATTGGAAGCAAGATGACCAAGAATATCAGTAAAATAAGTTTGTTCCTGCTGACATTCCTCTGCATGCAGTCGTGTAGGGAAGACAATCCCTTTGGCGGAGCCACAGGAACTGAAAAGGATATTATAGAAATCAGCGGGCAAATTACCCAATCGGCATCTGCTCGTGTGACGGAAACAGGATTTGCAGACGGAGATGCCATAGGTGTCTATATTGTGGATTATGTGAATGGTCAGCCGGGACAGCTGACGGGGCAAGGTAACCATGCAACGAATGTGAAATTTACTTATGACGGAGTTGCAAATGTCTGGGAAGGGACAGCCAAGATCTATTGGACTGATGATAAAACGCCGGTGGACGGCTATTCCTATTATCCATTCCGGGAAGTCATAGAAGATCCGAAGAACGTAGACTTTTCCATCTCAGCCCGTCAGGACCGTCAGGAAGAGACTCAACTGGTCACAAATTATGAGCTGAGTGATTTCCTCTGGGCCAAAGCGAATAAAGTGGCCCCGGGACAGACCATTGCTTTGAATCATACCCATCTGATGGCCGGAGTGGAAATCAATCTGATTCCGGGAACCGGATTTGACGAAGCAACCTGGGATGAAGTGGAAAAGAATGTATTGATAGAGCAGATTCAGCCGGATGCAAAGATAGACTTGTCAACGGGAACAGTAACACCGGGGGAAGGGACACCGGTTACTGTAGTTCCTTATGACAAGGGTAACGGCACGTACCGGGCTGTTCTGATTCCTCAGTCAAAAGCAGCCGGTGAGATATTGTTCACCCTGACTGTAGATAAAACCTCTTACCAGTTCAAACGTGAAAACGATATGACTTTCGCTGGAGGCAAGTTGCACCGGTTTACCATTGAAGTCATTCAGCGGTTGCCTGAAGGGGATTATGATTTTAAACTTACAGACGAAGCCGTAACTGCCTGGGATGATGATGGAATATCACATACAGGAACAGTGCGTGAGTATGTTGTAGTTAAGTCTCCGGAAAAGGGAAAACTGGCAGAAGCTCTTCAGGTATCAGGACGTGATCTGGACCAGTTGCTGAACCTGAAGGTGGTCGGAGAGATGAACCATCAGGACTTTGTCGACATGCGTGAGCTGTTACCCAATCTGGAAGCGATAAACTTACAGGAAGTCAAGCTGAGAGATGCTTCCTTGCAATCAGGAAGTTCAGATTCCTACCCGTCTGAAAACCTGGAAGACGATGTATTGCCTTCGTATGCTTTCTACTGTTGCAAGTCACTGAAATATATTGTCTATCCCAAAGAATTGAAGAAGATCGGAGCATATGCTTTCCGTGGAGCAGGTCTGGTCGGTACTCTGGAGATACCGGAAGGAGTAACTTACATCGCGACTTCAGCCTTTAACAACTGGGATGCGGGTGAGGGTGCACATATGTATTTGAATTCACTGAAGCTGCCTTCTACTCTGGAATATATTGGTGAATCTGCTTTCCGTAACAATAAGTTCAACTGTGAACTGATTCTGCCTGAGAAATTAAAAGTAATAGGTCCCGGTGCTTTTAGTGAATGTTTTTACCTGTATGGTACTCTGAATTTGCCTTCAGGTCTGGAAGTATTGGGAAAATCGGCTTTTGAAAATTTGAGCAGGCTGACCGGTCCGCTGGTAATCCCGGCCGGAATTAAGGAAGTCAGTGGTTTGGCAGGGACAGGATTCTCCAGTCTGGTTCTGCCGGATGGGCTGGAGGTTATCGGTGACTATGCTTTCGGAGGTAGTCATTTGGGAGGTCAGAAAAACAATCTTCAAGGAGATTTATATATTCCTCGAACAGTTCGTCAACTGGGAGTAGAAGCTTTCTGTGGAACACAGTTCTCTCATGTCTATCTACCGGAAGGTTTAACAGAAATATCGAAAAACCTTTTAAACGGATGTAATAAACTGATTGATACTTTAAAAATTCCATCAACGGTGAAGCAGATACGTAGTGGAGCATTTGGCGGATGTTCCAGCCTGACAGCTATTGTTTTGCCAGCAGGACTGGAGCAGATAGAAGGCGCAGATATATTCAGTACCTTTGGTGGATGTTATGCGTTAAATCTGTTGCGCTGTGATGCCAAAGAACCTCCTCTGATTATCGGTGATGTTTTCGGTGATCTCCCCAAAAACAATTTCACGGTTCAGGTTCCTGCTGAATCAGTTGAGAAATATCGCAATGCAGAAGGTTGGAAGGAATTCAAGCGTATTGCGGCTTACAGTAACTTTGTATGCCGTCCGCAGTCTGCCAATCTGCTCAATAAAGGACATGAATACAACATCGTGCTGAATGCAGACGGTAACTGGAAGGTTAAATCCATTCCCGGATGGTGTAGCATATCAGCTAATTCGGGATTTAAGAAAACCGAACTGACTGTAACAATTGATGAGTTGCCTGACGGACAGGGAAACCGTGAAGACAGCATTGTTTTCAGTCTGGACGGAACAGAATATACAACCTGCTACTATATCAAACAGTATGATTCGGAACGAAAAGAAGATGCTTCATACACCTTGCAGGCAGCCAAGCAAGGAAAAGGAGTCAATATTGTGTTGTTGGGAGACGGATATGATGCTGAAGATATTGCGGACGGAACCTACCAGCGGGATATGGAACAGGCAGCTGAACATTTCTTCGGTGTGGAACCCTTTAAAACGTACAGGAATTATTTTAATGTATATACGGTCTGGGCAATGTCTGCGGAAAGTGGCATCGGAACCTTGAACACTTTGCGGGATACGAAATTTGATACCCAGTATGGTAATTTTACGTATGACAGCCGTATTCATTGTGCTGCAGATTATGCCATGAGCTATGTAGCCGAATACAGTCCGGTGACCAAACAGGAGATAAAAGAATCGCTGGTAATTCTTATACCGAATTCTACGATGTATGACGGAGTGACGTATATGTACGGGGACGGTTCCGCACTGGCACTTTGTCCGAAGAGCGAACTGGATTTTCCATACGATGCCCGGGGAGTGATACAGCACGAAGCTTGTGGACACGGATTTACCAAGCTGGCAGATGAATATATTTATCACCGGGCCTGGATTCAGACCTGTAAGTGTACCTGTTGTGCGCATGTGGCAGATCTGCAAGGCATGCAGGCTTCCGGATGGGGACAGAATCTGTCTTTGAGCGGCAGATATGAAGATGTTCCATGGTATCATCTGATTCATGATGCCCGGTATAACGACATTGTAGATATTTATGATGGAGGATATTTCCATTCAGACGGTGTTTACCGGTCGGAATACAACAGTGTCATGAACAACAATGTGCCTTATCTCAGTACGTGGAGCCGTGAACTGGCTGTCCGGCGTATCAAAGAGCTGGCTGGTGAGACCTTCAGCTATGAAGAGTTTATTGCCAATGACAGCCGTGAGTGGGGTATTGACTTCACCCGCAGTCAGATGGAAAACATTCCGGCTTCCGGAACAATGCATGGAGCACCTCCGGTAATCATTAAAAGAAGTCCTAACTTGAATATCAGAGAGAAATGAAAACATACAGTAATATAGTCTCATTATGGGCCGTATCTCTAGCCCTGCTTTTTAACGGTTGCAGGGAACAGGATGATATGAAAGAAGCCCTTACACGTACTCCCATTCAGATTGCAGCTGATTACAATACGACTACCCGTGTCAGTGATGCCGGATTTGCTGATGGTGACCGGATGGGAGTTTTTATTACAGATTATGAAAATGGGGTACCGCAGCCGATTGGAGTAAGCGGTAACCGTGCGAATAATGTACTTTTCACTTATCAGGAAAGCGGGAATACATGGACGGGAGCGGCGACTATCTATTGGAAGGACAGTCAGACTCCGATAGATGTTGTAGGTTATTATCCTTTCAATGATGAACTGTCTTCAGTGACTGCATATCCTTTCTCTGTACAGACACATCAGGAGGCTGCAGCTGCCAATGGCGGGATGGGAGGATATGAGGCCAGTGATCTGCTCTGGGCCAAGAATGTGCAGGTTGCTCCGACGGACCAGACCATCCGGCTGCTGTATCATCACCTGATGGCCGGGGTTACCATCCGGATAGAAAAAGGTGAGGGATTTGCAGAAAATGAATGGGAAAGCGCCGTCCGTCAAATCTGGATTGACAGCACTGTTCCTGATGCTCTGGTGGATCTGGAAAAAGGTACGGTTACAGCCGGAAGCGGTGAACCGGAACTGATTGTTCCTCTCCCTTATAAAGATGAGTATCGGGCTGTGGTCGTTCCGCAGGAAGTGGCTGCCCAAAAGCCTCTGATCGGTCTTACCGTGAATGGAACGAATTATGCCTTGTCGAAAGAGGAGGTTATGACCTATACAAGCGGGAAAATGCATACGTTTACGATTCAGGTGAACAAACGGACGGATAATGGCGATTATGAATTTTCTCTTATGGGAGAAGCTGTTACTGCATGGATTGATGATCCGGATTTTCACGACGGACTGATTCGTGAGTATGTGACGGTTGAGGTAGAACAGCCTGGAACATTTGAGCAGTGTCTGAAAGACAGAAAGCTGAATGCAGAAAAACTTTCCAGTCTGAAAGTAACGGGATCGGTAAGCTGGAAGGATCTCCAATATATGGGAAGTTCTATGCCCGCTCTGGCTTATCTGAACCTGAAAGATGTGCGCATTGATGATGAAGAGGATGCAAACGATGATGTCATTACTGGATTTCAGAACTGTGCTTCTCTGACCCGTGTCATTTTGCCAGACAGATTACGCGGAATTGGAGCGCAGGCCTTTTATCGTACGAATCTGACCGGTTCACTGGATATTCCTGAAGGAGTTACTTTTATAGAGTACGGCGCATTTATTGATTGTCCGTTTCATGCAGGAATAGAGCTTCCTTCTACCTTGAAACGAATTGACTCTGATGCCTTTGCGTATGCAGACCTAACGGGAGAGTTGCATTTGCCGGAAGGAGTGGAGTCCATTGGAGGAGGGGCATTTAATGAAGCTGCATTTTATGGACAACTGACTCTTCCTCAGAGTCTGAAAGATCTGAATGCTTCTGCATTTGCCAGTTGCAACTTTTCCGGAGATCTGGTGATCCCTCAGGGAATCAGACTGACGGGAAGTTTTTCAGGAAATGAATTTACGCATCTGGAGTTCCCTGAAGGATATGAAACGGTTACTTCCCAAATGTTTGACGGAGTTCCTTTGCAGGGTGAACTGCTGTTGCCGGCTTCATTGAAAAATCTGGAGTATGCCTGTTTCCGGGGAACTAAAATATCATCCGTTGTCCTACCGGAAGGTTTGCGCCAACTGGAGAAAAGCACGTTTGCTGATTGTTCTCGCCTGGAAGGAACCATTACTATACCTGACAATATTGTTGTCGTTCAGGAGGAACTGTTCTCCGGCTGTTCCATGTTGTCGGGAATACATCTGCATGATGAAATTGTATATATCGGAAAAGGGGCTTTCAGGAACTGTTATAACATGAACTCTATTGTATGTGATGCTTTAACTCCTCCGACAGTAGAGGAAGGAGCATTTGACGGAGTTCCTAAGGATAATTTCAGTGTGGAAGTGCCGGCTTCAGCGGTATCAGCTTATAAGACTGCAGAAGGATGGAAGGAATTCAAGCGAATCACACCTTACAGCAATTTTGTCTGCCGTCCGGCGACAGCATGTGCCCTGAACACCATGCATGAAGAAACACTGATTCTCAATGCCGACGGAGCATGGGAAGTAAGCTATCAGCCTGACTGGTGTAAACTGTCAGTAACTTCCGGAACAGGAAGAACAGCCATCCGTCTGACGATCAATGAAATGTCACATGGAGCCGGTGACCGGAAGGATAGCATCGTCTTTGCATTGAACGGAACTGAGTTTACGACTTACTGTACCGTCCAGCAGAAGGACTATGAATATGAAGAAGATGAACTGGTTGAACTGCAAAAGCATACGGCAGGAAAAGGAATCAATATTCTCTTCCTGGGTGACGGTTATGATGCAGAAGCATTGGCCAGCGGTGCTTATCTTGATCTGGCCCGTGAAGAAATGGAGCATTTCTTTGCCTTGCCGCCTTATGACCGGCTCAGAAGTTATTTCAATGTCTATGCAGCCGTTTCTTTGTCTCAGGAAACGGGTATCAATACAGTAAACACTTACCGTAACACACGGTTTGGAACGATTTACGGCGGTTCCGAAATGTGTGGAGGTTCCGGTCCGAATCTGATTCCGGATGACGAGCAGATTTTCCCCTATATTACGGAAACCTTAACAGATCTGCCTTCCACTGAAAATGATCTTCGGCGGATGCTGGTGATTCTGATCCCCAATACCAGTGAATATAACGGAGTCACTTACCTGTATGAAGACGGACGGGCTATCTCGATCTGTCCACGTAGTGAACAAGCCTATCCGATGGATACACGGGGAGTTGTGCAGCGTGAGGCCGGCGGCTTCGGTTTCGGGAAACTGGCTAACGAGGCGGTTACGAAAAATGCTTATGCAACAGTTGGTGTTCTGAATACAATCGAAGAGGGACATAGCCGGGGCTGGTATCAGAATATCTCAACTACCGGTAAACTGTCAGAGGTGCCATGGGCTCATTTTATCTTTGATCCCCGCTACAGCGATTATGTGGATGTGTTTGAAGGTGCGTTTGAATATACCCGTAATGTATATCGTTCTGAGGCCAGCAGTTGTATGAATACTGGTATTCCTTATTATAATGCCATCAGCCGTCAGACCATTACGCAACGTATCAAGGAATATGCCGGTGAAACATTTGATCTGAACGAGTTCTATGAAAATGACACTAATGCATGGGGAACAACCCGCGGCCGGTCGGATAACGGTTATATTCAGACAGATGTAACAGCCACCGGTAAATTTAAAATGCCTGTAATTGTAAAAGGGAAATATATCCCTCATAAACCTAAATGCAAGAATAAATAAAATAAAAGAATAAAGATATGAAAACAACGTATTGTATGTGGATGGCGGCTGCTTTTCTGACTGTGGCAGCGTCATGCAGTAATGATAAGACTCCTGTGGTTGAATCAGATGAATTGGAAGTTAAACTGAATCTGGTACATCCGGCCAGTCGTGTTACAGACACTGATTTTGAGGCTCAGGACAAGATCGGTGTATATATGGTTGCCGAAGGAACTGATCTGCAGATCGGTGGCAATGAGGTGAATAACGAGCTGTTCAGTTACAACGGAACAGACTGGACTTCAGAACGGAAAGTATACTGGAATGAAGGCTTGCATGATATTTATGCCTACTATCCGTATGTGAAGAGTATCAGTGATACAGATAACTATCCATTTACGATCAGTCTGGATCAGTCATCAGAAGGTACGGACGGAATTTCCGGATATGAGGCAAGTGATTTCTTATGGGCATCATCAAAGGGAGTGAGTGCTACGGCTGATGCAGTTCCACTGCAGTTCCGTCATTGCATGAGTAAGCTGAAAGTTGTACTTGTGAAAGGCAGTGACTACGAAGGTGAAATTCCTTCGGACTGTGAAGTCTATATTCACAATATGAAGCCCTCAGCCTTAATAGATCTGCAAGAAGGCAGTGTGGAAGTCAGTCCCTATGCAGCTGTTGAAACCGTGAAGTGCCGCAAGCTTAATAATACGGAGTTTACAGCTTGTCTGGTGCCTCAACGTCTTGCTTCCAGAAGACCTTTTGTAGAAGTTGTAACGTCCAATGTTTCTTATATGCTTGAGGGAACAATCTCTTTGAAACAAGGTTATCAGAGTACAGTAACGGTGACCTTGTCGCAGAGCCCGGAACAAGTGGAAATAACAATAGGTGGTGGTATTGAGAATTGGGAATAAATGAATCAATAATAGAGTATGACGTTAAAAAAACGATTAATAATTTGTTTGTCTGCTGTCCTTGCCTGTTTGCTGTTTGCCTGTGGCGGAGGTGAGGGCGGTAAGGAAGATCCCGTTCATATTGGAGTTTCCGGTGTGGAATTATCAGAAACTTCCTATTCAATGGTGGTCGGTGATTCCTTGCTGCTGAAGGCAGTAATTACTCCTTCGGATGCAACGGATCAAACCGTAAACTGGGATTCTTCAGAAGAGTCTGTGGCTGTTGTGTCAAGTTCAGGACTTGTCTCGGCAGTCGGCAAGGGTACTTGTGTCATTACAGCAAGTGTTGACGGGAAAAGTGCAAGGTGTGCGATTACCGTACAGGATAAAACGATAGCAGTAGAATCTATTGTATTGTCTGAAGATACTCTGTTGCTGGGAATAGATGATACGGCAACATTAATTGCTACAATCAGACCGGAGAATGCGACAGAACGTGAAATAACATGGACTTCCAGTAATCCGGAGATAGCTACCGTTTCTGATCAGGGTGAGGTTGTTGCCCTTCAGGAAGGAACTTGTACTGTTACTGTTTCAGCAGGCGGGAAATCTGCTGAATGTGTGGTTACGGTAAGTCGGAATGTAATCCCGGTCAAGGAGGTTATATTGTCAGAGACCTCTCTGACCTTGAAGGAAGGTGAGTCATACACTTTGACGGCTACAGTTACTCCGGCAGATGCAACGGAACGGACCGTGACCTGGAAATCAGGAAATCCAGATGTAGCAACAGTTTCAGATGAAGGAAAAATAGAGGCTGTTCATGCAGGAACCTGTATAATTACAGCATCAGCTGGTGGTAAGGTTTCGGAATGTATGATAACGGTTACCAGCGAAACGATTGCAGTAGAACAGATTACTCTGTCTGCAACTTCTCTATCCTTGAAGTTAGGTGATTCTCGTACCCTGACAGCTACGGTTATTCCCTCGGATGCAACCGACAGCCAGGTAACGTGGAGCTCCAGTGATCC
>ENA-OOQP01000482-OOQP01000482.1-human-gut-metagenome-genome-assembly--contig:-NODE-482-length-19087-cov-4.496480_pt1 | contig 19087 bp, 26 predicted proteins | sample MGYA00241266_ERZ501171 | MGnify/ENA primary metagenome ERZ501171 (study PRJEB25962, sample SAMEA2042501) | human gut metagenome | biome: human gut; feature: human-associated habitat; material: faeces...
GAACAAACTTACAACTGAATCCTGTTTCCATTTACACAAAATTTTGGACAGTGTCGAGAGAAAGTTAAAATCTCTCCTTTTCTTCTTTTTCTCCACTTATGAAACAGTTAAAAGCCTTATATTTGAAAGAAATAATACTCACCTAAGGGCGTAATATTGAACAAAAAACGTATATTTGTATCGTCCAACCGGAGAAATGGTTGGATATATAACATAAGAAAGCGTTTTTTGCTTTTATCCTGAAAACGAAATCGCCAATTTCAATAGTAGAAGGATAAAGGACAATATTACGCTCATTTTCTGTTTGTATATGTTTTTGGTACAGCCCATGTTGTATCAACTAACATAACATACAGGCATGGGAGTATTGTTTCTTTTTATTCATTTCTACTAGGTGTTTGGCGATACCTGTTTTCAATGAATAGCAGAACAAGCCTCATGCCTTTCTTTTTTATTAATCTAATACTGACTTCGGGGGCTTATAGGATGGAGATAAATTAATATGAAAAGTAAATCAACAGCAGTTTTATTGGCTATTCTTCTTGGCGGTTTAGGTATTCATCATTTTTACTTAGGTAATACAACAAAAGGCTTATTGTATTTAATTCCTTGGATACTTTTTTGTTGGACTATGTTTGTTCCCGTAATTCTTTGGATTATAGAAACAATAGAAGGTATTATTCTAGCAAATAAAAGTCAAGACGAATTTGATGTAGAATATAATCTTAATCAATATAAAAATAGACCTTCATCTTTTATAAACAACTCCTATACAACTTCCCCTAAAGAACAGCAGCAATCTAAAACAGACCAACTTATTGATTTGAAAAAGCTATATGATGCAGGCGTACTGACAGAAGAAGAATTTAATAAACAAAAAAGTAAGATTTTAAACTCGTGATATGGACTATTTATTTTTTATTGCCATTATCCCTATTACAGTAATAGTTTTAGTGATAATTCTTGTTTTTATACTCCTTAACCGAGATAAGTCTAAAAACTCTCAGCAATCTAATATTTCTACTAATGGTCATACTTCTTATAATCGAAGTAACGAAAAATCCCAAATAGAACAATTATTAGATTTAAAAAAGCTATATGATGCAGATATATTAACGGAAGAAGAATTTAATGAGCAAAAAAACAAAATCTTAAATTCTTAATAAGATAACTATGATTATACTAAGTTTCATTATAGGGATTATCTTATTTTATGTAACAATAATTCCATCCATACATAAGCTATCAGGTATTCCTGCTAGCCAGAAATTTACTCGGAGAATATTATCCCTTCCTTTTTGGCAGATTATTCTTTGTGATTTAGTATGTCTTTATGCTTTTGAAATAAAACCTGTACATAAACAGTTTGATGAAGATGTAAGCTCATTCGTTCAGGAATATTCAGGACTTGGAGATTTGATAAGTGAATATACTGGTATCAATGCGGCTTCCAATTTCTACTATTTAATGAGTGAAGCAGAAAGTTTACATACTTATGCTATCATTTTTATAATAGTAGCCATTATTTTATCCTTAGCAGCGGCAATAGGTAGTATAAATAAGAAACTAGATAAGCGTATTGTGGAGGGTATGTCTATAATAACAACATTAGGATGTTGTTGGATAGCCAAATCAAGTACAGACCTGTATGAAATGATAATCCGTGATGGAGCTACTTTACAGGCAATAGCTTGGATAGGAAGATTATTAGGTACAGACATCTATTTGATGATGGATTTAATAATCAGAATAATCTGGCTGTGTCCTTTAATCCTTATAATAAAACACTTTTTCTATCATAAGGCACTAGATGAATACTATGCTTTGTCTATACCAAAATCAGAATCAACAAAAGAGAATAACTCACAAGACCAATCCAATATACAATCAGAAAAGAAATTAGTAATAACAGAAGAACAACCACAACCTAAAATAGACGAAACAGATAAAAAAACATCTATTCCTTTCAATCTTTTGTTTGGTATTGGACTGGTGGTATTAATGGGAGTGGTAGCTTGGTGGATTTTACAGAGTAATGAAAAAGAAAACTCTATTCAAAATATAGAAACAATATCCCAACAAAATCAGAATACAGAAAACTATACTCCAGAAGTTGAAGGTAACACAGGAGCTACACCTCAACAACAAAACGAAAATACCGAAGCTCCTAGCACTACCAATCAATTTGAATATATCAACGAGAAAAGAGGTAATTATGAGGTTGATATAGAATTTCCTGTTTCACTGGCTGGAATGAAAGATGTAAGTGGAATACAGTTAGCCATAGCTCAAAAAGCATTTGATTGCAATAGTAATGATATAAACAGTTGTGTTGAGAAGTATTTTAAAGAGGGAGCAGAAAGTGTTTCACTTGGAGAAGGTGAAACTGCTGGCAAGGTTACGGTAAAATTCCAGCAAAGGCTCAATAATCTTTATGTATTTAAAATTAATACTTATGCTGATTTAGGAGGAGGCACTGGACTGTCTGTTATTTATAGGGATGAATATATTTATTTCGACAAAGATATGGATAGGAGTTTAGTAATCAATGACCTGTTCAATGATTATTCCCAAACTTTATCTTTGGTGAATGAGCATATTTCTTTAGATGAATATGCTAGTAAAGCAAAAGAACTACCAGAGAACTTTATAATTTCTTCATCTGGAATTACATTCATATTCCCTAAATATAGTATTGGCTATGGTTATCAAGGAGAAGTGGAAATAGCTTTAACTTATGAAGAACTGAATAATGTACTATCAGACACTTTCAAAAATGCAATAGGAAAATAACTTCATCCTATTTAATTTCTAATCATAACGCACTAGGAACAATAAATCTTAGTGCGTTATTTTTTTTGTCTTTAAATGACGATTTTGCCATTCTCGTCCAGTGAAATCCTAATATCTGAAATCAAAAACATATTAGCCATGTTTGAGGAATTTATATCAAGGATATTAGGAGCGGAAAAAGTTTCCACCCTTAATCGTCAGGAAGAAGTTACTACACCTGATGTTACCGAAAAAAGTAGTATAGCCAAACCTATCCCTGAAAAGTATAAGAAAGATATTGAAGCCTTACGGGAGAAGTACGGTGATTCTTTTTCAACCAGATTCTCTATTGAAGTTACATTGAAGGAACTTCTGGAGATTTGTCCGAGAGAAAGGAAAAGAACGGATGCTTATACAGGATTAGTATCTTATCTTTCTAAAGAGCTGGGAATCAAATTAACTATTAAATCACAAAAAACGAAACTATGAAAAACTTTTTTATTGCAAACAGAGCTATCGTTGATACTACAATGACGATAGGGGAAATTGAAGAAGCCGTAAATGATTCTTTGGAGGAAACAACTGGTGGAATGGTATATTTGGAAGTTATGGAGTTAAGCGAAAATCATGTAATTATGAAGTTTGTCCGTGATTTTGACATTAACCCCGACAAACCTGTTATTTATGATACAGACGCAAATATAATTACAGGTATTGGTATCAGAGCTTTCATACCTAAGAAGATGGGCGGTTATCCATTAGTAAGCCCACTGTGTTTTAATGGGAAAAACTTCTATACTGACATAACTACCTTCATCCAGTTCTACAAAACTTTATTGCTGTTCTCTTGTGATGGAGAAGGTGGGTTTGTTGATGAAATCGGTATAAGATGTTACCCGGACTGCATCTTAATGAAAATCACATTTTAAAATTAGAAGGAGATAACAATGAAAAAAGAAAAGAAAATATTCGTCATGGGTAAAGTATATACCATAACTGAAACAAACACTAGTGAAATTGAAAAATCGGTACAGAAAAGCATTGATGATTGTATTGGCAAGGATATTATAAAATTCAGGCTCTATACTTTAGGAAATGTAGCAGCCATGTACTTTTATAGGGGTATTGATTATTCTATATTGGGAGCTGACCCTGAAAAAGATATAATTGACGGGGACGCTTTCTTACTTACAGGACACGGTTATAATAATTTCTTCATGCCAGAGCCTTTCCCTATCATTCCCGGAGGTTATTCCTATTCAATGCTCCAGACTGATTTTCTGGACGCTTATAAGGAGAGTGCTAAAATTCTTGGAGCCAGTAAGATAAGGGATTGTTGGCTGGAAATAAGCTCAAATATGATTGTTCTGAGGGTACAAATGAAATAATATATAAAAAGACTGGAAACCATAAAAAAAGAGATAGGTTTCCAGTTTTTGTTTCTCCCTATTATCCGTTTATCTCCAGAAAATCAGAAAGACAAGTAATGTAACCTTTTTTTCTTTTTTTCTAGATATACCATTATATAGGATATGAAAAGTTTTTGGTTATCACTGTAATATACTGATAATCTGATATATAATCAATTAATAATAAGCAGAATGTACTATCTTTCCTATTTCGTCAGAAGTGAATCCATTCTTAATATCACTATAATAGGCTATCAGATAATCAATAGCAACCCTTTCCGGAATACCATCATTATAAAAGAAACTGGCCAATATCAGAAGGTTATTGTTCCGAACACCGGGGTACATACTGTAATATTCCTCAAACAAGGTATGTGATTCCAGTATCTTATCCCTTATTGCTTTTGTAGCCTGAATTGGAGTTATATTACTATGAAGGACAGGCGTAGCAGCTTTTCCTTTCTTTTTTGGAGCTGGAGGAATGAATGGAAGATTAGCCGTGTCTATATTCAGTCTATCAGCGTTTTTGTTCAGATAAAGCCCTGAATCATAAGACCACATACAGGGATGGGAGATATTGGAGCATGATAGGTCAAACTTCAAATCACTTCTTCCTGTTATTCCTAATAAATTTCCGATATGATGATATAAAGCCTTATGATAGGATAAATCTTGTAAATCATGCAGGACAAGCACCTTCAAACCATTACCGGAAGGAGATTTGAATATGGATAGCACATAAGGATAAGTTTTTAATCGCTCCTTTTCAGTTTTCAGGTCAGCTACATTATCAAGGTCAATGCAGATAACTTTCGATGAGGTTATAATCCTTGCATCCTCCATCCTATCAAACATACCCGGGAAACAGATGGCAGGCAGTAATATCTTTTTAAGTTTGTTCCTCTTGTTATGGTCGCTTTCTTTTCTCACTCTTTCAACCCTCACTTTCAAATCGCCTTTCCTTATGCTTTCCAACACTTCAAGCAGAGGGATATGCTGAGGATTTACCTTTACCAGCACATTTGGAAAGCAGGACACCATTATTTCTTTCAGTTCCATCTTTATATTGTTTTTTAGTCAGACAAGTAATGTAACCTTTTTTCTTTTTTTCTAGATATATCATTATATAGGATATAGAAATTTTTTGGTTCTATGTTATATTCATATTTATTCCTCTATCATTCAGATATTTACAAAGTTTATTATATCTATCCTTAGCCTTTCTTTTTTTAGGAATCAGATTATATAGTTCATCCAAAGTAATATCAAATGAATAGGGAGTTTCATTCTCTATACTATCCCTTATCTTGAGGTCATAGAAATAAAGACTTATCATATCCATAATACAATTCTTTTCAGGCTTGCTATATCTCTTACATGGCTTCATTACACCACTTATTTTACAGGTAGAAGGTGAGTTTTTAATGAAATACTCCTGAACTTCTTCCATGAGATTATAGTCAATATCAGAAGAGAAATAAACCTTAATCGGAAGTCCGTCATGCTTCCTTATCTGGATTCTGCATATAGTCTGGATTAACAACGACTTCATGTAATCCTTGAAGCTGCAACGACAACCGAACATCCTGTTTATATCTCCTACAATATTATCAGGAATATGCCATTCGCCCAAGAAAACAATATTACTGTAATCTCTGTACTCATTTGAACCCCTGTCAAGACCGCTCCCCCTGTAAATGATTGAGAAACTGTCCGGGCTTATTCCTGCTTCCCTCAGACATTCTTCCAATAGTTTAGGGAAATTATACTGTACCTTATCTCCGGCAAGCTCATAAGAATCAGTAACCCCCTCGTTCCTTACCCCCTTGAATATATCCAAAGACTTCCACGTTACGATAAGGCTCTTTCCTGTATTGCAAACTCCTTTCAGCATATTAATAACTCCTTTTCCAACAGCCATAAATTCATTTCTGTTCCAATCCTCGTTGTTTTTTCTCTTGAACGGTATATCAAACTGGATAAACTCTATATCACTTGAATAACGGAAACCTTTAATACTGAGAAGCCTTTGGTCTGTTTCCTTGAATATGTTATCAGCAGTACCATCAAACAATATACAGCATAATCCATCAGCAAAATCATTCACCCTTCCACGAATAGGAACAAGACCATTCTTTAGGATATGGTGAAAGATATATTCAACCTTATATCTTGCAAGCTCATTCTTGGTACGAAACAGTTTATAACCACTTTTTCTATAAGCAGTCCACATCAGATTTATATCCTGATAGCAATGCTGATAAAACCCTCCTTCACATTCCACACCTGATTTCCCATTATGGCTCTTGTGTCTGTCAATGAAGGTTACAATATCCCTTATCTCTCGTGGTATCTCAAAAGGTTGCGGATAATAGTTAATCATTTCATCAATCAGCATGAATCCTCTTTTCCCTGTCTTATAGGAAATGAAAAGCTCGTAAGGCTCTATGATAATTCTGGCAGAAGTTATAACCAGAATATCATAATCAGCCAGAGAGAGGGGACTATCTTTGTAAGCTCTCATTTCGGTTATTCTGTTTGTATCTGAGTGCAATACCATTAGCTTTGGACGATAAAAAGAAGATACACCGCCAATCCATTCTTCTGTTTTTCTCCCAAGTTCCTCAGCGGCTTCAATCGTTGCCACCACCACCAGAATCCCTTCACTCCATTTCTCTTTTGTTATCTCCAGAATCATAGTTGATTTTCCTGAGCCACAGCCGGAACTTACTATGTGAAGCCCATTGGTGGTTGGAAACGGAATACTGCAACTTATAAACTGCATCACCCCATTGCTAAATTCAATCTTACCCATACCTCAGTCGTTTTTTAAGGATGAGAGCCATAAAAACAACTCCCATCCTTGTTAGACATTAGAAACTCCACCTCTTAGCTCGTGGTAAATCATTCAGAATCTCAACCACTACATTATCATCCTCCAGAAGCATCTCTTGTTGAAGTGCAAGATATAAGTTCAAGTCCTCAACGATAACCAGTTTCTTGGGTAAATCAGAATCCAAGAGAGTAACAGAAATACCGTCAGGGTCAGTAGCTTTATAACCCCTTCTTAGAAATATTTCGGCAGATACGGCTTCCAACATCACTTCTCCTGTATGGACTTTGAGATTGCATCTATAAGAACCGACCATCATCATATCCACTTTCGGATTTACAGGGGTACAGAATATATAATCTTCCGTAATCCATTGTTTATAAGTCTTTCTCATTCTGTTCTGGTTTTAAGTGGGTTAGTGTTTAAAAATACTTGGTATGACCGTTCAAACTGTTCCTTTACAAATACTTCCTTCTTCTTTCCACAGCCACGTTTATACCCGCTTGGAGATACCATTTCCTTTAGTTCATCATTTCCAATTCCTTCGATAAAGGAGATGATATACTTTGTTGCATCCTTCTGGCTCAGTTCCTTACAGGCGGTACACCATTTTTCTATGACAAGCTCAGGAATGGTCTTGTTTTTCAACGCATTCTCATTAGCTCCTGAGAATTTCTCCAGTGCAGCCTTATGAATTGCCATTCCAGATTCAGAGTATAAATAGCTTAGATTGGGATTTGCTTCACTCATGGCTTTTACGAGAGGTGTCTTTCTGACAATCCCTTTCGTGAGAGTTATCCATTCACAGGCGGAAGTATAGTTATATCCCCTTGATTCCAGCATTTGAATATACTCCAGAGCAGACTTGGTGTCTTTGTCTATACTGGTATTTCCCAATACACCTGTCATAAAATCACTGTTCATCCAAGTAAACACCTTCAGATTGATAGCCTGTAACATCTGGTCTAAAGCTATCCATTGCAGAGGAAAATAAGCATATAACTGCAACTCCATATCGGGAGATTCTTTTCTGATTTCTTGAATTGCGGAATATCTTGTCTGACCGTCTATGATAACCACAGTCCTTAAAAGCTCATTCTCCGGTATGGGATTTCCTTCAAAATCAGTTACAGTAAATCCAAACCTGACAGCAACGGTAGCAGGAATAATCACACACATAATTTGCGCTCCAACTTCCAAGATTGTTTCTACTAGTGATTCGACAGCTTTGGCTTTTGGTTTTCTGTTCATTTTAAGCCTTGCTATTCTGATTTTTCCGTCTTTTTCCGCACCAAGCAAATCAACAATATACAAGACTGAAAAAACTTTGGCGAACATCTTGGGAGACAAATCAGCTATCTTCTGTGTTTCCTCTTTGCAGAACTCAATGTCAGCAGGGGACAATTCCCATTTTAATAACTCCCTTTGAGCAATGGTCTTATCTTGCTCGTTTTTAACATTTGCAAGATTCAAATAGTCTTTTTCCATAATATAAAAGATTTATTATTTATGAATATTTATTTTATTCCTTTCCATAAAATCATTTAAATCAGAGCGTTTCACATATATTTTTCTTCCAAACTGTGAAAAAGGTATTTCCCGTTCATCACGATATGTCTGCCAAGTTTTAGGACACACACCTAATAATCTACGAGCTTCACTCCCAGTAATCCACTCGTCATTTTGGCTTTTACTAGTCTCATTATTCATTAGAAATTCACTAATAGCAGAAAGATTCTGCTCAATTCTTACATACTGTTCTTCTGTAAGAACTACAAATTTAAAATTCTTCATATCCTGTTTTTTTTAAGATTTGTGCGAATTTACCAACTAAAAAAAGCGAAAAATAAATAGATAAAAACAATAAATATGCAATAATAAAAAAGAGGGATTTACAGCAAAAATGCTAAAGAAAACACTAAAGAAAATGCGACTAATAATGAAGTACCCTAGAAAATAAAAACAGAGTGAATAAAATCTCTATCCTATTCACTCTGCAATAATACCCATAAAAATCAGCCTTAATTAAAGTTTCTGCTTAGTACGAAAAATAATATCATACAATTCATCAATAACTCGCTTTCTTTTTTTGCTAAGTCCGCTAGCTATTGCACTTAAATTTAAATCCTCTATACTTTGTTCTCCTTCTATGACAAAAATCTGTTTTGCTATTTTGAAAGGAACTGTTGTTAATAGTTTATTCTTATATAAAACAGTAAGCAAATAGGCTAATTCATTTTTTGGAGCAGTCCACAATATAAAGGATAGATTATCGGGCTTACATTTCCCGGAAAAATAGAAAACAAAAAGATTAAAAGAAGTAAACTGGTCTATCCACTTACGCTGTTTTAATTCTTCATACATCTTCTTAATTTCTTGATATGATATACCTAACTCAAAATGAGGGTAATTCTTTTCCAAAGGAGCTTTATTAAACATTTCCTCTGAGGTATAAGAAAGTGTACCAAATTGAAAAGCAGGCTCTATATGTTCTTGAATACAATATCTAATATATTCTTCGTAAATTTCATTACTATATATACAATCATCAGAGGCAAGTCTTAAAATCTGCTTCATCTTACGTGTACGAAGAAACTTAGATAATTGCGTAAAATTAAAGGTATAATTATCATAAGTCAAATAATAATGAAAAAAAATATTCTCCACTAAAATTGAAGGATTAGTCTTATATAAGTATCCAAAGTCTTGAAGTAACACCGTATTTTTAACTTCAATCATTCTTTCTAAAATATCATTTGGAGAAAAAATATTTAATCTCTTCCAATCATCATATCGCTCTTTATACCGTATGACAATTTTTTTACATGACTGACAATAGACTATAACATTGTTTATCCTTTCCTCTTTCTGTTGTGTCTTTTCTCCCCCTAGTAGTAAGTATTTGTTATAGGCTAACATAAACAGATATTTATGTTTTTTATTGTTCAGGTCAAAATTACACTCTAAATTCTTATATAAATCAACACTTTCACTTGATTCATCCATTAATAATACTTCATGAGCTTTTTGAGGATTGACAAAACCTAGCTGTGTCAAAAAGTCCAAAGGTGAACCCACTGATGATAATGCAGATTTTAATATTCTAAAATAATCTCTATCAGAAAACTGATAACTATGACTGGAAGCAACTTTATCAACGACTTCTTCTAAAGTCTCATCATTTTCTTTAACCTGATGGATATAATCTCTTACCATCCCTGCATACTCCTCAATGGGAGTATGCAGTTGTTGATAGTAATCTATATTAGAAGACCAAACTTGTATTTTTTCTCCAATACAAGAAGGTAACAAATTTTCCCTAACAAGTTCTTTTTGATATTTGAGCCAAATATCTAGCATTTCTCTGGATGGCTCATCTTCCAAAAATTTAATATCTTCCATAATTTAATTTTTGCCAGTAAATTGCCAGTTAAAAATGAAAAAGGCTTCATAAATCATTGATTTACAAAGCCTTACAAATAATATGAGTACTCGAAGCGGGACTTGAACCCGCACAGCCATTACTGGCCAAGGGATTTTAAGTCCCTCGCCCAATTCCACCATTCGAGCATCCTTATATTCAGTTATAGTGTTATAAAACAGGCATTTATATTATCTCGTTTATATATAAAACGATGTAATAAAAGTGTCTGGTTTAACTCACAGTTTAACTCTGTTAAAGAAACCAAGATGTTTGACAATAAATTAATAATCTCTTGCAGTTTTAAAGCTGCTCTACAAATATAGCGATTAATATCCACATAGGAATCAATTTAATATATTTGATGCACGATATATGAAAAACAGCATAAGAGTTTTTTAGGCTCAAATGCTATCTCATTTAAAACAATAAACAGATGAAATCCAAGGAATCACTAAAGCTATTAATATGAGTAGCAAACAGTAATTCTTTACTCTTTTTTCCTTTATATTATAAACAAGGGGTGGTATAAGTATTAATATGCTAATTATTAATAGACAGTTCTCAATGGTATTAATGCATTCCAGTCTTTCCTTGAAGATGGTATTATATAAATGGCTATATCTTTCTTCTTCTGTTATCAAGCTATGTATAAATGCTCTGACCGCACAAATACTCATTGATAGACAAACAGGTATTTTTATATCTTCCAAGAATCTCATATTCCCAATAATTGAAAAATAAATGAACTGACATTATTACCAACCATTACCAATAGTTTAGGAACTATAAACAGTAGCAACAAAAGTAGGCTTTGCATCCAGTTCTTTTGGGTGATATGATATATAGCCATTCCTGTTATAAGTGCTCCAATAACCCACCATGAAATCTCATATTGCTTTAGTAGATATTCATCATAGTAGGGTAATGGTTTACTTATAAGGATAAACCCCAATATCCATATAATATAGATAGCTTTCCAGTCTGTACAGTATGTTAATAGTTTCACTTTTTCTAATTTTACAATGGCTTTAAAACAACTTTATCTGGGCTTCCATTAGTTTTATGGCTTGCTTAAATAAAATATAATATCATTTAATAAGTCATTTATAATTTATATTATATCGCCAGATTGTTTCACTATCGAAGTTTCCATTTATTGTCATAGTACTTCTATGTTCTGTACAATTATTGTGTAAATCATATTTATTGTCAAAATTGCATTTAAAGTGCTGTGTATAATGAACTCCTTCTCGATATATGCAATCTCCTAAGTGATTAAATGTAGAATCTTCGGTATATATCGTTTTGACTCCTTTTTCTTTTACACTGCCATCAGAATTAGATATAATATTTATTGTTTCAATTTTTTTTATGCAATATCCTTTATTATTATATGTGTATGAAAACTCATGAATTTTATGTAGTTGTCCATTGTTTGAATCATAATCTTTCCATCTCATTTTAGTGCATCTATTATTAACATCATATTCTTGTTCTATTATATATGATAAATACTCTTTATGCTTACCAATAGATGTTTCAACGACTCTCGCTTCTTTTCTTACTAATGAATTTTGTTGATTATATTGTAATTTATATGTATATGAATATTTATTATTCAAACTATAGTCTTCTACAAATTCCTTATAGCAGTCACCATTATTGTTTAAGTATCTAATGCTTATTTTTTCTAATTCACCATCACGATATTCTTTAATTGTCCAAAAGAACTCACCATTTTCATCTTTTGATTTGTTTCCATAAGTTTTTTTATATTAGTATTGGTGATTTTATTAATTTCTTCAAATGAAATTAATTCTCCATTATCATAAATATCTTTTCTTTTAAATTCTAATTCTTCAACATAAACCTTTTTAGATTTGAAGAATCCTTTTTCTTCTTTTTCTCTAATGATATATTTTTCTGTGATTATTGATTTAATATCATTGTAATTACGAATAATAGCCATAGTTTATTCTCCGCTGCTTAACATAAAACCATTTAACTCCGAATATTGCTTAAGTGCATATTTAGCTTCGTTAGAAATATTTTTCCCTTTAATGATTAAAGTATCAAATCCTAGAGACATTAATTGTCTTACAAAAGGTCTGTTTGATAATATGTATTGTCCTATTTCTCTAAACTCTGAGATTTTTATATTATTGTCATTTTCTATGCTAATTTTAAAACCACTTCTAAAGACAAATGTACTCATTTCATGGGCAAAGCTACTGTCTCCTATTGTAATAGATACTTTACATAATCGGTCTAATTCTCCAGAATAATAAGCTTCTTTGAAACTATCGTTCATTGCATTAATTATTCTCATTCTTTCTAAAGAGCCACTTAATATTGAATCAAGCAGGCCTTTTATAAAATCTACTATTTTCATAATTCTTTTTCTATAGTATTTTTTAATTCAACTAGTGCATCATAATTATATCTATTTTCATTAATTAGGCTGGTTATTTTTTGAGCCAGTTCTTTTTTATCAGGATGCTTGTCTGGGTGGGCTTGAATGATTAAACTTTTATATAATTGTTTAGCTTTAGAAATGCTATTTACGATATTAGTTATTTCTTTATTTTTTGTCTTATAGAATTTTCTAATGAATGATAGTTTTATTTTGAGAATAAAGTTCATAGTAAGATGCTGGATAATTTTAAAATGGGAATGGCTTAATATTAATTCTGTCAATAGATATAATTTGATTATTTTCAACTTGTATTAGTGTACTGAAATATTCTATTCCATTTGAAATTGAATCTCCCGTATTAGAATCAAGTATATTAAATTCAGCCTTTCCTTTTACTTCATAATTGTAATGATTATGGAATTTCCCTTCTTTATAATCAATATTCGAATGTATTATAATATTTTCAACTTGAACAAGTTTACTCCCTTTATAAAAGTTACATTTCTTATCTTTAAATAATTCTCTAAGCTGTTTGCTTATTTCATCTTTGTTCATAGCTATATATTATCTTTTTTATTTGTTTATATTATCAAGTAACTTTTTAAGCTCATCTTGAAGCTCGAAGACGTTGTGGGTTTTAGCATATTCTTCAATTACCATTCTTATTGGTCTAAAATCAGATTCCCATTTGTTTGTATTATTAGTTATATATGTGTCTTCATCTCCAATACCAAGCCAGCCCCATTTCTTTTGTGATTGCGATTTTGCTTTAGCTTGTGCATTAGCATATGAATCCCATTCACTTGCTAATTTTGTGTAAGCTTCTTTAGCTTGATTAAATAAATTAGTTATTCCTAGATATTCTGCATAAGCAGCAATTAGCACTAAGTCACAAAGTCTATCTGTTACTTCTTTGGGAGCTGATGTAAAATGAGTTCTATATGTTACTTTCATTGTGATAAAATATTTTACTTATCTGTTCCCTTTGATAAGCTATTAATAAAAAACATTGGAGAACTCATAACCAAGCTACCACTTGATTATCAATGTTTAAATCCTTGCGCAAAGATATTAATATATTTCCCATTAAAGAAATATAAAAGGGATGAAAGTATATAAAACTTTGATTTTTAACAGTTGAGAAAAAGCTAAGAGCTTATATACTCTTTATACGGCTATATCTTTGGCTATTTACAAACAGCTATCTCCAGTATGGATTATAAGAGTTGAGATAGTTCTAAAGTCTAAAAACTTATGGATTTGACCTGTTACTATAAGGCTGAAATGCCAAACACAAATAATCAGATTTTAGGTATATCTGGAGTTGAAAATTAAGGTAGGACAAACTCAGATTAGGGTATATAAAGCTAACCTTGTTCTTGATTTGTCCTACCTTTTTAGATATTCATATCATTAAAACGGTCTGTTACCATATTTATAATCTAGTATAGAATTACAGATTCTATCATAAAAAGAGAATCCGCAGCCTGTATAGAAATATCTATGATAGATTGCTTGATATTCACGCTGCAATTCTTGGTTATTTCTAAGCATATCATCCAATTTATCAAAGGAATGTTTCAATGCCTGTACTACCTTTATATATCTAAGGTTGTTATCCACTTCACCTAAACGGTTTTCTAAATCTCTGATATGGTTTATAAGTTTATCTATCTGTTTATCCATGATTGTAAATTTTAGATGTTGGTAGAAATAAAAAAAGGACAACTACTTAATAGCTGTCCTTTCTTCAATATTAGTAATATGTGTGTTATTTCTTGGAATAATGGTATCTCATAGAGAATATATAAACCTCTATTGTATCATCATGCACGGAGTAAACAATTCTATGCTCTGCATTGATTCTTCTTGACCATTTTCCTGCCAGTTCATATTTAAGCGGTTCTGGTTTTCCTATTCCTGTGTATGGGTGTGCGGCAATATCTTCCAATAAAGTTTTGATTTTATTCAATATTGCTTTGTTCCCACTTTGGGTAAAGTATAGGTATTCTTTTCGTGCCTGTTCTGATAATGTTATTCTGTACATGCTACCCGTTTTAAGAAGTCCTCTATGCTTTCACCTTCATTCTGGGATATAGAATTACCATTCTTAATATTCTCTTCACCTTTATGTATTGCTTCCATTGTATCGGGTGACGACATGATGTATTCTGTTTCCTTTAGAGAATTGTATTCATCCAGAGAAATCATTACTACTCCTTTGCCATTCCCACGATTGACAACTACGGTATCATAATCGTCAATGACCGCATCAATGTAGCTTTTCAAGTTGGCTCTTAAATCTGTGTAATTGGCTGTTCTCATAAATCCTCCTTTGTTATAGTGCAAAGATATGTACTTATTTGCGTACTTACAAATATAAACGGTTAATTATTGGATATTTAAGAAAAGGACACTCATTAAGAATGCCCTTTTCTCTCTCAATCAATAAAGCTCATTTAATCAATGAACCATTTATATCTTTCATCACCATGTAAAGCTGAATTAATTCCTAAAGCCATTTCTGTAGCATTAAGAGAACGGTCTAAGAATGAATCAATATAGCTTGACTTGTTAGCTCCAGTCAATAAATTATAGAATTTCCACATATTAAGCTCACTTCCAAAACTGCCAAAGTTTTCATCATTAATGTATGCTTTAGCTACACTGTTTATCTGTGTATCAGTAAGCAACATTCTGGGTAGTGCTTTCTGGTAGCCTGTTGGCAAGCATTGATAAAGTCGCATTCTACCTATTATCTGGCAGAACTGGTGCTCACTCATAGTAGTGTTACCTAACTGTTGCATAAGATAAAGATGTTTGGCTGGATTGTAGTTACTGAATAGTTCCAGTGCTGCACGATATAGCTCTGTAGTATTGCTTACTCTCAAATCATCCTTGTAACCATCTGTAAAGATGCACATGTTACAGCAGACTTGGTTCTTGAATCCAAGTGCAAGACGGAACAACTCTGGCACTTTTTTGCTGTATAAATTCATCTGGTTGTAAGCTCTCACACCTACGATAGAAAGATTCAACTTATTTCCACCTACTGTTTCATAAATGGTTGGAACATCAATGCTAAAAGCACATCTTTCATAGTAGATAGTCTTATCAGATTCCAAAAGTTGATTGGCTGGTTTATGGATTGCTTCAGGGATTCTGCCTTTAATAATGTGGCTTGCTCTGATTGTGGCTTGTTCCACCTTTTCACCACTGAAGAAAGACTGTGCTGCATCCTGTATTGTTTCCACAAACTGCGCATGATTGATTGTAAGTTCATTGTCTTTAGAGAACACTGGAGTAATGCAATCATTCTTTAAATGATTCAATGTTACTTCCTGTGTGTTGGCTTCGATAAAATGATTGGCTGGCTTTATTGGCTCATCCATGATAATGGTAGCTTCTTCTGCATATTCACCCAAATTCATTCTCTCACGATTCTGTGCCATAGCTGGCATAATAACTAAATTTCTCATAATGATAAATTGTTTAAATGATTATTGATTGAATTAATTCCAGAGCAATGAATCGCCCATGAAGCAATGAATTGCTTCGATTCCCTCTTGGTACGATTACAAATACTCTTGGTACATTTATAGGTGTGATACGATTAGGCTATTTATATTATCTATGTATTTGTGTATCATCCTATAAAGTCTATCAATGATGTGAGGTGAATAGTAAAATTTATAATGAATCTGGGGGTGGGCAGTGTCTGCCAATTTTCATTTTTCCTTTGCTTGGTGTGAGGGGGTATAAAATTGGGGTATAAAGGCTCTTGTATTAATAGAAATATATCTACCAATGAGAATCAGGAGAAATATTGAGGTTTATATAAGTATCAACACTAATTTTTCATTTTGTCCAGTTTTTATTATTTTATGATATGTAAATTGCCTACCTTTATAGTATAAATAAAGAGGAATAGTAATGGTTAAAAATTTCAGCTATTGCTCTAAATCCATATATTAAGCGCGTACAGATTCCAAAATAAGACCAGAGAATGCTCTGGTTTTATTTTATCCTGAGTGTCTAATTTTTCTTCCACATCTTCCTTAATATCAAGATGAAAATCCATTAAAATTTGGACAAGGCTTTAAGATGATTTATTATCAAACAGCTTAATCGTAATTGAAGAAATGAATAAAATTGAAATCAAAATTGATAAAAATATCAAGTATTTAGGAGAAATTAAAAATATAGAACTTCCTTATGGAAAATATGATAGATTTGAACTGCCTAACGGTATATTAAATAAAGATATACCGAATTGTGGAGCTACAACAATAGCACTTGAAGATGATTATAAAACCATTATTTGCAGTCCAAGAAACAATTTGTTACAGAACAAAAAAGACCAATATCCTGATACCCTATTGGTGATTGGTGGAGTAAATATTGATGAAGTTAAGGCTTATATAGCAAAGACTAATGTTCCAAAGATTTTAGTATCGTATGATTCCATGTATAAGTTGATATAGTGTATTACCGATAAAGAAAATTGGAAAGTTGTAGTAGATGAGTTTCAGTATATACTACAGGATAGTAGTTTTAAATCAGAAGTAGAAGTAAAGTTTTTGAAATATCTTAAAGAGTTTCCGTATGTAACTTACTTATCTGCTACTCCGATTTTAGACAGATATTTAGAGCAAATTGATTTTTTTAGTAATATGAATTATTATCATCTGGTTTGGGGAAACAAAGAAGTTGTAAAAGTGTATAGGGAACGAACTAATAATCCTATAAGTGCTGCTATAGAAATAGTAAGAGCATATCAAAAAGGAAATTTCCCCTCTGTTTTCTTAGACGGAGAAACTTATTACTCCAAAGAATGCGTGATTTATCTTAACAGTGTCAGTAATATTATCAATATAATTAAGCAGACTGAACTTTCTCCAGAAGATGTAAATATCATTGTCGGAAGTTCAGAGGATAATGATAAATCAATAGCCAAACTGGGAGACGGATTCCAACGTGGCAGGATTCCTTTAAAAGATGAAATTCACAAAATGATTACTTTCTGTACCTCAACAGCTTTTGCAGGGTGCGATTTTTATTCTACTTGCGCTTCTACGTTTGTGATAAGTGACTGTAAAAAGATTAACACCTCAATAGATATATCAACAGACCTTGTACAGATTGCTGGGCGTCAAAGATTGAATTGTAACCCTTTTAGGAAATATCTTACTTTTATATATAATGTAAATAAGGAGGAAATAGATGATGAAACTTTCCAAAATTACTTAAATAAAAAAGTTTCACTTACGGCTAAAGAAGTTGCAGCAAATAATAATGAAAAAGACTATTTATTAAAAGCCAAACGTATAAAAGATTGCTTACGTGAATAGAAAATGCTACAGTATCAGGATTCATATACTATGTATGATAAAATATCAGGTGAATTTATTTTCAATAAGCTGGCATATATTAGTGAACAGTATGCTTATGAATTGCAGAAATATAACTATAAGAATGGGCTGATTATCAAAAAACAATTATCTGAAAATAATTTTGATGTTACAGAAAATCAGGTGTACGGTGTTTATCGGGAACAATTGAAACATATAGTTAAAACAGAAACATTTGTTGATAGAATGGCTCAATATTGTGAGTATAAATCAAAAGGTCTATGTTTTGACATGGTATCATTCACTCTGGAGCAAAAATATCCTGAACTAAAGTATTATTATGAAGAGCTGGGGGGAGATAGAATAAAGGCACTTGGTTATAAGGAAAAGGAACTAAAAAATGAAATCAGTATCAGACATTCAACTGCAAAAATCCATTATGAACTAAATAAAATATTCAAGCTCAATATGGAATTTACTACTGAAAAAATAAAAGAACTGATGAATGAAGTTTACCTAAAATTAGGAATAGATAAAAAAGGGAAAGCTTCTGATTTAGAAAAATTATATGGATTTAGAATCCATCCATGTAAAATACCGTTAGATAATGGAGATAGAAAAAATGGTTATCGAATTATAGGAGTATAAAAAGAAAAGGGTGTTCCAACGGTTCACCCTTTAGCTTATTATGTACAATCTAATCTACTTAATTCTGTTTTACATTATTGTTCAACTTTGCAAGCTGTTCAATAAGTAAACCTTGAAGACACTGTATTTTGTCTTCACATTTGGAAGCATCCAGCTGCAATTTTTCAGTAGCTCCAATCACTACTGTCCCGTTAAAAATGGGAATTGGTCTTTGAAATAATTGAAATATAGTCT
>ENA-OOQP01000492-OOQP01000492.1-human-gut-metagenome-genome-assembly--contig:-NODE-492-length-18830-cov-2.730013_pt1 | contig 18830 bp, 19 predicted proteins | sample MGYA00241266_ERZ501171 | MGnify/ENA primary metagenome ERZ501171 (study PRJEB25962, sample SAMEA2042501) | human gut metagenome | biome: human gut; feature: human-associated habitat; material: faeces...
CCGGTCATATTGCCGATTGGCTTGCCGTTACGTTCCAGAAGGTCCTTGACCACCTCTGCCACCGGAGGCTTCAATGTGCCGAACACCGTCTGTTTAGGCTTGTAGTACCGTCCTTTGGCAATCTTGCATATAGAGCCTTCTGCCACCAGACGGCTGAGTGCCTTGACCAACGCAGGCTGGTACTCCGGCAGCACATTGAAATCAGCAATGGTAAGCACCTTGCCCGGAGGCGTGGCGTCCAGTATTTCCTGTACCTGTTTAGTAATCACCATAATCGAATCGTTTTGTTCCGGATGCAAATATAAGAAAAGTCTTGTTTTTTACTGCAAAAACATGACATTTATTTTCGTCTGAATCAAAATAATCAAGTCCAACAATATCCGAGGCGATCAGAACCACAACTCAATAAAAAAGCTATAAAAAAATGGAAGAAAGCAAAGAGTTACAAGGATTCTACAAGATATTCCGTGCAGTCGTCTATGTGTCGGTTCTGCTGGAGTTCTTCGAGTATGCCATTGACCCGGCAGTATTCGACCAGTGGGGCGGCATACTGACATCCACGGACGTATCAAGCGATGGACGATCTATCAGGACGGCCATCTCGTGTACAGCAAGATAGCCACGATACTGCTGATCTGCATCACCTGTATCGGTACGAGGAACAAGAAGCATCTGGAGTTCAACGCCCGCAAGCAGGTGATTTTTCCCCTGACTGGCGGACTGCTTCTGCTTGTCCTGTCTGTGTGGCTGTTCGGACATCCGATGGAAATGCGGCTCTATACGCTGCCGCCGAACCGTATCCTATACATGGCGGCTTCGCTCGTGGGAGTGATACTGGTACATATAGCCCTGGACAATATCTCCAAGTTCATCAAGGAGGGCTTGATGAAGGACCGCTTCAACTTCGAGAACGAGAGTTTCGAGCAGAGCGAAGAGATTCAGGAAAACAAATACAGCGTAAACATCCCCATGCGCTACTATTACAAGGGGAAGTTCCGCAAGGGATGGGTCAGCATCAGCAACCCTTTCCGCGGGACGTGGGTCGTGGGAACTCCCGGCTCGGGTAAAACATTCAGTATCATTGAACCGTTCATCCGTCAGCACAGTGCAAAGGGATTTGCGATGGTTGTATATGACTACAAATTCCCGACACTCGCCACGAAACTTTACTACCATTACAAGCTGAACGAGAAGCTTGGAAGAGTTCCCAAGGGGTGCAAGTTCAACATGATCAACTTCGTGGACGTGGAATACAGCCGTCGTGTCAATCCTATTCAGGCAAAATACATCAACAACCTGGCGGCAGCCAGTGAGACGGCGGAAACCCTGCTCGAGTCATTGCAGAAGGGCAAGAAGGAAGGTGGCGGCGGAAGCGACCAGTTTTTCCAGACATCCGCTGTGAACTTCCTTGCTGCCTGCATCTATTTCTTTGTCAATTACGAACGGGAACCGTATGACAAGGACGGAAACATGCTGTACGCGGAGAAACGTCAGGACCCGGAAACCAAATTCTGGAAGCCGACCGGAGTCGTGCGTGACAAAGAGGGCGGCAACATCGTGGAGCCGGCCTACTGGCTGGGAAAGTATTCGGACATGCCGCACATATTATCGTTCCTGAACGAAAGTTATCAGACCATCTTTGAGGTACTGGAGACTGACAACGAGGTGGCACCGCTGCTCGGGCCGTTCCAGACTGCCTTCAGGAACAAGGCCATGGAGCAGTTGGAAGGTATGATCGGTACGCTGCGTGTCTATACGTCCCGTCTGGCGACCAAGGAATCGTACTGGATATTCCACCGTGACGGTGATGACTTTGACCTGAAGGTGAGCGATCCAAAGAATCCGAGCTACCTGCTCATCGCCAACGACCCGGAGATGGAGAGCATTATCGGTGCGCTGAACGCCCTTATCCTGAACCGCCTTGTCACCCGAGTAAATACGGGCCAAGGGAAGAACATCCCGGTGAGCATCATCGTGGACGAGCTGCCGACGCTGTATTTCCACAAGATAGACCGACTGATAGGAACAGCCCGAAGCAACAAGGTGAGCGTGACCCTGGGATTCCAGGAGCTGCCGCAGCTGGAGGCCGACTACGGCAAGGTAGGTATGCAGAAGATCATCACGACCGTGGGTAACGTGGTCAGCGGTTCGGCCCGCTCGAAAGAGACACTGGAATGGCTATCGAATGACATTTTCGGTAAGGTCGTGCAAGTGAAGAAGGGCGTGACCATTGACCGTGACAAGACCAGCATTAACCTGAACGAGAACATGGACAGTCTGGTGCCGGCATCAAAGATTTCCGATATGGCAACGGGATGGATATGCGGGCAGACAGCGAGGGACTTCGTGAAAACCAAGACCGGCGTAGGCGGCTCGATGAACATTCAGGAGTCGGAAGAGTTCAAGACCACAAAGTTCTTCTGCAAGACGGACTTCGATATGGGAGAGATAAAGAAAGAGGAAGCCGCATATGTGCCGCTGCCGAGATTCTACACTTTCAAATCGAGGGAGGAACGGGAACGCATCCTGTACAAGAACTTCGTGCAGGTGGGTCAGGACGTGAAGGAGATGATCAAGGATGTGTTGAACAAACGGGGTGCGAAATGAAGCACGTAAGGATGTTTGTCATCATACTGCTGGTATCTGCAGTGACAACAGTCTATGGGCAGGAAAGGCATGGAACAGAAACGGGAACTGCCCGACTGTCCATATACAAACTGCCCCCGGTGGAGAGGGCAATCAGATGTACGAAATACTATGAGGGCTGGCATGGTGAGAAAAAACACTGGCCCTATGTGGGATGGGGTCATAAGGTTCTTCCCGGAGAGAGCTTTACCAACGACATCACAAAAGCTCAGGGAGACTCTATCCTGCGAGCGGACATGATGAAACTTTGCCGTCTGTTCAGCAGATTCGGGCGTGATTCTACGTTGCTCTCGTGTCTTGCCTACCAGGTAGGCCCGTACCGGCTTTTAGGCAGCAAAGACTTTCCCAAAAGCAAGCTGATACAAAAACTGGAAGCCGGGAACAGGGACATTTACAAGGAGTACATTTCCTTCCGCTGCTATAAAGGCAAGGTAGTTCCGAGCATCGAGCGGAGAAGGAAGGTGGAATATCTGCTGCTTTTTGAAGAGTAAAAGAGAAGGGAGAACCTTTCGACATTGAGCCGATTGGTTCTCCATTTTATTTCAGTCATGAACTCTGTAGTTTCTTGAAATAGTTAAAATTATTTTTACATCAATTTGTCACCAACAATATTTTCACACCACCGTTCCCAAAAAATAAGCAGATAAATTGACAGCAAAGTGAAGGGCAACAGAAGTTCCGAATCCATGCTTGATTCTCACATAGCTGAACATCAATGCACTCGGTATCTTGACAGCCTCTTTTAGACTACCCGAATCCATCCGTCTATATCCATTGTACTGAGGTCATAATTGATAATATGCAGTATGGAAAAGGAAAGTACCAAAATCCATAACCAGGTTTTGAAGTTTACCTTTGAACCCCATTTATAGCCCCAGAACCATGTGGCCAATGCTATAATCGAACAAAAAAGAAGTCTTTCCCATGTAACATCGTAAACCTTGGAGGAAAATATGATGGCCGATATAAAGAACATTACCGCTGCACTTGACAATGTAATGTATAGTCTCTTGCGTTTGAGAGGCAGACGGAAGGCTGTTTCTTCCAGTACAGGCGGCAGTATAAGGACTACCCACAGCGGCAAGGTTTGTATGGAAACGCCAATACTCGTTTCTGCACTTTCTGAATAAAACATCAGATCCGCAAAATGATAAACTACGGTAATGGATACATGTATCAAGATAAGCCAAAGGGCGGTTTTTATGATACTGGTAATTTTGAAATCCAATACCAAATCATCTTTGGGAGAAACGACGAACTGCACCATGTCACGTAATCTGCTGCTCTTTCTGTAGGATAAATAGACAGCTGCAATGAAGCAGATTGTAGTCAGGACAAGACATAGAATAAATCCGATATATGACAGTGGCTGGTTCATAAGCTTTTCTATTTGCTTGTGTTCATGTTTTTCAGCAGTCCCATCTTTTTCATTTGACGGACAGTAAGTTCAGGATCGTAAATTACGTCACATCCAGCCGTTGCCTTAAGGACTTGGATATATGTTTCAATATCACCGGTACCAATTTCATTACGAAATTCATTTAAATTTTCGGCATCTTCTACAGGCCAGATATATATAACCTGTCGGCCGTCCACTGTGACGGTATAAGATTGTGTTCCATATTTCTGCGGCTTGCCTTCCCTCATTCTGATTCTATCTGTCAAAACTGCATAATCACTTGCATTTATCAGTTCTTTCCGCACAGCTTCTTCCATTACAGGGAGATGCTTTTTCTGGAATTTCAGACCGGCATGATCTACTATCAACCATATAGCCTTATAGGATTGTGCTGACAAACCTTTCGGCAGTCCTTTCTTCAATATTGAAGCAACAAGAATCTGGTTATTCTTGTCGATGACCTTTGTTTGTTCCTGAAGCAGCATAAGAGAATCTATTATGGAGACTTGAACATTATCAGCTCCGGTGCTGGTCAGCTTATTCATCAGAGTCAAGGATTCAGTCCGGACTTTCTGGTCTCTCTCATATGCTCCAGTCAGCAGGGAATCTATTTCCTGAACACTTTGAGCTTTCAGGGATATGCTTAATATAAGCAAAATGGATAAGAATATTTGTTTCATAAAAACTTTATTAGAAATTACAATGATTTAGCTGTTAACAATTGGTCAAGTTGATCTCCAACTCCTGCATGGCTTTCATTGAGCATGTCGATGAAGTCCGTATATTTCAACGGATACTTTCCCGCATACTCCTTATAGAATCTGGATATGACGCTCATCAGTTCACCGTATCCTATCTGTTCCGCAATACGGATCAGCGCCAGAGAACCTTTTCTGTAAATGACGGTATTGTTGTTGTTTGTCACGACATTGACGACAGGTTCATCCTGCGGGGTTCCTTTGATTTTCTCGTATTCCGCCTTGCACCAGTCAAGTTGGGTTTCGTAGTATGCGTTGCCACAGACATACCTGATAAACATGAGGGTCATGAATTCATTCAGTGTCTCTTTGATGAAATAGGCACCAGGTTGTCCGTCATCAATGAGCAGCGTCCATTCTCCCAGCCACCGGTGCCCGATTTCGTGCATCAGCGGATATATGTCGGGTTTTGTGGAGAACTTTTCCTGCGAAGCTGAAATGAAACCTATGTTGTATCTGTTGCTGAACCCTTCTCCGTTATGGAACAGATACACGGGAAGAGCCGTCACATTCCGCTCTGCGGAAATATAGTCTTCTCCATAAACTTTGCCAAAGAATACGATAGCGGCTTCAGTCAGTGCAAGCAGTTCGTCATATCTCTCCTTGCCGCACTGCATGTCCTTGATCTGGTAGATAGGCAGCTTGCCCGGGATGTATTCATCTGTCCGTTGATAAGCTTCATCGCGTATAAAGGCCAGCGTCAACGACTGCGACAGGATACGGCTGAATTTGCCGCTGTACTTCATAGTATCGTCCGAATCCAGCGGATATGAGCAGATAAGAGAAAGTGAATCTGGTGTTTCCACATTCAAGGCTACATCCATGAAGGTATTCGGCACATAAGGATAGAAATATTCTCCGAAACTTGTCTCCCACAATTCCGCATCCCCTTTCCCATAAATGAAGAATGAGGAAAGGTTTGTATAGCTGTAGTTCATGTTGACGAAAATTTTCTGCGAAGACACTTTTCGGAACACGATACTCTTAGATTCCAGGTATAGTTCATATTCGAACTCTCCACTATTGATATTCAGGTTGTCTATGGAGAACTCCTGACCGCCTCCGAAATTCATGGATACGCTGTCCTTGCCCTGGAAATCCAGCAAAAAAGAACATTTGACATGAAGATTGGAGGCTTCCTGATTCACCTTGCTGATGTCAAGCGTATAATTTTTGATTTCTTCTGCCATAGTAAGATGGCAGACCATCATCATCAATGTTGCAATGAAAATTATTTTACTCATATGCCTATCCTGCACTTTATGCCTCAAAAACGGATTAGTCTGATCCAATTACATTGTATAGAACATTTTTTTGTCAAAATCAAAAACAGACACTGATCCTTCAAAGAATTTAAGACCGACACTTCCTTCCACTGTAAATTTAGGTAAGGAAGTGGTTATGGCAATAACCTGCTTTTCAAAACCTCGATTACACAGACTGGCCTTTTCTGTAGTAATTGCTTCTGCAACAAGCACTCCTTTCTTGTTATATGCCTTCTTTAACTCAAGGTCTGGATTATTATGAAGGAAGTCCTGTACAGCCTGACTTTGCTTCATCAGGAAAACAAAAGACGCATTCCCCAAGTCAAGCAAATAATTACCGGGGATAGAATATTTTTTACCTTCTGTCTCAAAGTCAAGGTGTGTCTTGACGGCAGGCATCCCCATATAGCTGTCGTAGTTGATGGCAGTAGCTTTATAATCTCCAGCCTCAGATTTGAATTGTTTTCTGCTCATCGACTGAAGTTCGAGTTTTTCCATATCAAGTTTAATAATGCGGCTGCCGTCCTCCGTATTAAATATATTCTGTATCGGTATAGCTATTCCGCTGTAGGTATTATATTCTGAGAGAATGAAAACCTCACCACTGTACTCCATATTGTTTCCTAATCGGACCTTTCCTTTTGCCTTGTGGGTTATATTATAGGCTTTCCCACCAAGATTCATTTTTTCATTACCATCTGTTCTGACATAGTCCAGATTGATGGCACCCTTGTTTTCAAATGCATAAAGAGAATCCATCACCATTACGAAAATTCCGGATTCCAACATCATTTTAGCCGGGACCTTATCGTTAATTTGAGTTTCAAAATAATAATGGCCGTTCTCTTCCTTCAATTCAAAAGAGCCATCGCTATTTGATTGGGCTAAAATAGTATTATAACCAAGTAATAGAATCGACAAAAGTGAAAATATGTTTTTCATATTTTATAAATATTCTATCTTGAAACAAGCTTTATTCGAGAAAAATTGTTTATTCTTTTTCCGTTAATTCCAGTTGAAGAATCGGGTGCCATTCTTTCACTGTTTTCAAAATGTCTTCTGCTGTTTTACAGGAGCCGTTAGTACGTTTATTTGCCTTCTCAATAAATTCCTCATCATAGATATTGATAAGGTGTATTCCATTAAATTCTGAAACAGGTTTGATAAATACAATACCATCACATATATCACTTAATTTTTGTTCTTTTGAGTAAGGCGAACCTTTCTCACCATAACCTGACAGTCTTATTGTAGGATTAGCGAAATATGTTTCGGTCCTTAGTAGAGGGAAATCATCTTTTAAATCAAATCCAACCGGCTTATTGCCATTTTTCTGAAATGCTTTATCTATTACACCGTCCGCTATAAGATTCCACCGGGTCTGACTGTTCTCGATATATCCTCTGCTTCCCATTTGGCCACCCCATAAATTAATTATGAATACATCTTGAGGATAACATTTTTTTAGTAAAAATCCGGCTGAAGCCCAATTATAGTAGTAGTCCCCTTGACGTGTACCATTTATACGAGCCAAGGTATGTGCTGCTCCTGCATAAAATACTATGTGCGAACGTTTAATGATATAGTTTCTAATTATATCAAACATATTATCATCCCTTGAGCCCGTATATACATAGTCTTTGCCATCAAAATAATCTTGTATATACGCCGGATCCACTAAAAGAATACGTGTTCGGAGACTTTCAGGTTTCTTTTGATTGTTTTCCCATACAGATTCACTGCTGGGCACTTAGTCCCAGCTGATTTTCAATTGTTTATAATTTAGTTCTTTGACATTTTTGTAATCGCAATTGGTAAGTATCTCTCTTACAGGCGTTTTATCCAGTAGAGAAAAACTCAAAATTTGTAGGATTTCGTAGATTGGACGGTTAACTTTCAATTTGTAAGCGACAATGGCAACCAGACAGTATGTTATGATGGCACAGTAGACTTGTGTCTTGACTGCATTCATCGTGGTTCCCCAAAAAGATTTTACTTTCAGGTGTTGCTTTATCCATTTGAAAAATAGTTCCACCTGCCAACGGTTCTTGTATAGCAAGGCTACTTCCTCTGCTGAGAGTTCCATGTTGTTGGTGATGAACACAAATTCTCTGCCCAGTTCTTCATCGTAGTATTTAACCCGCCGAAGTTTGTCCGGATATGCTTTGAGCGATTTATACGTTTCAAGTATTCCAATCTGGTCACATTTTATTCCGGTTGTTTTATCGACTTCACGGGAATACATTCTACGGAATCTCATATTATCCTTTGCACGTGTAACGAAGTAAGCACCACAGGTGTGAAGCTTATGCAAACGGGTGAAGTCAACATATCCTTTATCCATGATATAGAAACTTCCCTTTTCATAACTCAACTCATCCAGCATGTTTACGTCATGTACTTTAGCATTGGTTACCAGTACGATTGTCGGTATGGAAGTCTTTACATCATACAAGGTATGAAGTTTGATGCCTCCTTTGTGTTTCCTAAATTCCGCCCACCAAAAAACATTCAGACAAAGGTCTATGGTGGAGGAATCAAAGGCATAAACATTACCGTCAACTTTCACCTCGAAGTCATTTTTGTTGTAGCTATTACGGGCTTCCGCAATCAGGGTATAAGCAAATTCTTCGTAGATACGATAATCTCTATTCCGGTTTGCTTTCCCCAGATTGGTACGGCTAACTGTTGCACCGAATCCCAAGTGATAGTACTTGCTCTTGTGTGCCTCAAGGCTGAGCATAAGCTCACGCATACTATCTCGGGCGGTCAGTTGTCCGAAAATCATGCACAGCATCTGATTCCAACAGGTGAATGTTCTGATTTTCTTATTCCCGGAATACTTCTCTACCAAACGGTCAAAGACACGACGGGGAAGAAAATCTGTAAGTTGAGCGAAGATATATTTGCCTTGGTTCATTGTTTTTAGCTTTTGGACAAAGCTAAAACAACTTTTCAATTCAAATCGTCACGCTCCAAAAAGATATTTAACTATGCGATTATCAAAGATTTCAAAGAACGATGTTTAATTTAAAGTGCCCACTAGTGATACAGATTTAAAAACATCTGCATATTCTTTATACGGATTACCCAAATCATCAGGTGTATATTGCAATATCTTAAAGACCAAGTCTTCTCTGTAAACTGGGGATTTTATCAGGCTGTCTGCGAGATACTGATATCTTTCAGAGCCAAATTCAACTGCTACCGCATCAATATTCGCCGTTGAATCCTGTGCCGAAGCAGTTATCAGTTCGCACAAAAATTGAGGATGTGCATCTATCCAATGGTCTTCTCCAATTGCAACGACTGAATGTGAACGTATTTTATCCAGTACATATTCCAAATGGGGTTGTCCATTATTTTTAATGTATTGATAATAAGATTCAGTGTCAAGACAATCTTGTGCTGTGGAAATATTACTTGAGACTATCAAAAGTAAAATTAAAAGATAAATTCTATTCATATTATGTAATGTTATTGTTGATTATAAATTTGCGGTTTACTATCGGTTCAGCAATTCATAACAATGGCAATCGACAAACTGACCGTTTTTAAAGCAGGCTTTCCTAAGAATGCCGCACTTATGGAAGCCGGCTTTTTCGAGAACCTTCATCGATGCCAGGTTGTTTTCATAAACATGGGCATGGATCCGTACTGTATCGGAATGGCTTAGATAATCTTCCACTGCCAGCTTTATGGTTTCGGTCATGATGCCCAGGTTCCAATATGGCTCTGCAAGCCAATAGCCCAGTTCAGCGTTATATCGTTCTACGTCCGTACCTCTGAAGAAGCTGACATTTCCTACCGCCTCGTGATTGATCTCGATGCAGTAATTATTTTGTTCGCTTTGTCCTTCAACAAAACTTATGAATTGCTCTGCATCCTTTTCCGTATAGGGATAAGGAAGAGCATCACGGCAATTGTCCCAAATCTTTTTATTGTTCAGGTATTTTGCCAGTGCCGGTATGTCCGCTCTGGTCCAAGTTCGTAGTTTGAATGATTTAATTGCTTGGATTTTATTGTCAGACTTCAGGTATCGGATCACTTTACATGGATTCCCGACAGCCACACAGTTTGCCGGGATTGATTTTGTCACAACACTTCCGGCACCAATCACACTTCCTGTTCCTATTGTTATGCCGGCAAGAATTATACTGCCGCCACCAATCCACACATTGTCCTCTACGGTAATCGGAAGAGACCGTGTACGGAAAAATAGTTCGCCCGAATTTTCATCCCAGTTCTCGACGAATCTTTCGTTGTAGTCTATCGGATGTGTAGCCGTATAGAACTGTACATTGGGGGCTATCAGAACCTGATTCCCTATACGGATATGATTCTCGTCCATCATTGTGCAGTTGTCATTGATGACAGACTTATCCCCAATGAAAATATGCTTTCCGCACTGACATAAGAAATTACATCCTACTGCTGATCGTTGGCCTATGCTCCCGAGCATATTCCTTAAAATACCGGTTCTCTCTGAATCTTCCAAGTCCGGGCTGTCAAGTCTGGCAAGACAGGCTTTGGTATTGGAAATCATTTCAAGTACCTCCTGGTTCAGACTGTTGCAATATTCTCCGGACATGAATCGGTCGTAATTGCTTGTATGATGTTGACGGTGTTCTTTCTCCATGTTTTTCTTTATTATGCCCTAAAGATACGCATAATCCACAAATTCACTGTATTAGGTTAACATTTATTTCTTGGAATCATAGATTAAACAACTAAGAGGGAGAATTCTTAGACATATTATAAGTTTTCAATATTTGAAATAATGTGAAACAAATAAAGAAATGTAGATATATTTTTTTCATTTTAAAGTTGTTATACTAACTTTGTTGTTCAATTTATAATCATCTGTTGTAACGATGAGATTTAATAAAGTATTTTTGTTTGTACTGACAGTCATAATACTACCAGTCAGTATGTAGTCCAGCTCTATTTTCACAATAAAAGTTATCGATAAATTTGTTGGAGTATTAATGTAATGAAAATATAATTTAGAACTTTATAATATGAGATATTTATTGCTTTTTGTTTTTTGCGCTTTGACAACCATTACATTAAAGGCACAAACACCTTCTATTGAGGCGTTGCGTACATGCGCAGCTGAAAAGGGGATGCCTCCCAAAGAATACATATTCAAGCTGTTCGAGAAATCGGATATAGTCGTGCTGGGTGAGCGCGACCACCGTGACACGGTACAATACGACCTGATTCAGGACATCCTGGCCGATCCCCGTTTTGCCGAGCAGATAGGATATGTCTATACTGAAGTCGGCTCGTACAACATGAACGATGATGTAAACCGCCTGCTGCAAGGCAGTTATCCGACGGAGGCGGCCTTCATGGACAGCCTATATGCCTATTACAGGAAGTCGGAGACCTTCTATCCGATTTGGGAAAAATACAACCGTGTGAAGTTCTTGAAAGGTATATATGAAATAAACCGTACCTCTCCGAAGAAAATCAGGCTCGGACTGACTGACCGCAAGTTCTCATGGGATGAAATCCGTACTGTAGAAGACTACAAGAAATTCTGGAAATCCCGCACGGTGAACTATCGCGACAGTTTAATGGCTGCCCATATTTCGGAAATGTATGCCCGCCAGACTCCATTGAACGGTAAACGCAAGGCCTTGGTGATAACCAATCAGCCTCATGCCATCAACGATTCGTTAATTCTCAAGAAGAGCAATACGGTTTATGGAACACAGGGCTGGTGGATGAAGAGAATCTTTGGAGAAGAACGAGTCAAAATCGTGGTGCTGAACTGGTTTGATTACAACCTGTTTGACGGGAGTAATTTCCCGATGACCGGTGACGGACATTGGGATGCGGCCTTTGAACTGTTGGAATGCCGCCCGTTCGCCATTGATTTGAAAAATACACCATACGGAGAAACGGCTTACAACGGTTTCGTCGGAGGTACCACGACCAATGTAAAGAACAAGTGTTGGCAGGATGTGGCAGATGGAGTTATCTACTATGCCCCCCTCTATGACCATGTCGCGGCATGGGGCATTGAAGGCTTAGTAACCAAAGAGTTTGAACCTGAAATCAAGCGCCGCCTGACAATATTTTTCGAGGCGACACAACCCGGTGCAGAAATACCCATGGAGGCTGCCATCGATGAATATAACGTTTTTCACACTTATCCAGCCGCTATTAAAAGTAGAAATGAGGTTAAAGAGTTGATTAAAAGTGTGTTGGAAAATAATAATTAACTTCACTAATTAACCTATATATCTCTGGAATATGCAAGAAAAGTCGTATTCTAACTTTAAGTAGTATATATAATTAGAGCCAAGTCACAAACCTGGCTCTAATTTTACATTATAGAATGAATAAGTACAGCACTTCATCAATTGCCAAATCCGAATGACATGGCTGCCTGTTCACAGAAGCGTGCATATTCCTCTTTGTCAGTTCCGCTTTCAATATGGCGGTCTATCAGTTCTCCCAGTTCATCGAAACAGACTTCGTCACTGAGGCATTCTATGTCTGTCCCGTTCCGGAGATATACTTCATAATAGTCCGAGCCGTTCAGACAGATCAGCACTTCCCCTTGGAAGAGTCTTCCGTTTACATGGAATTTCAGTCCCGGGAGGTCATTGAATACTGTTGCCATAAACTCCCCGATGCCCCATGACATAAGGACCGGCGTGTCGGTCATCGTTACCAGCGCGAATTGTCGCAGCCACTCTCATTACATACTCTTTATCCATAATCTTGATTTTTAATAGATTTATATATTCATTTTATTCAAACCATTCCGGGTTGTCTTCTTTCAGCATCTCAACCAGCTCGTCATCCGGCAGCTCGAGACTTCCGGCATCGGTGAAGAAGAAAATCTCATCGTATAATTTCTCAGCCTCCTTACTCGCAAAGCCCTCGTTCTCGCTGTCGAAACTACCGGGCTGGAGTGCGTCAAGCAAACCTGTTGAGCCGATAAGGAGTTCTTCACCTTCATTTGATTTCACCACACGGCAAGAATAAGTTCTGCCGGCAAATTCCACCTCTTTCTTTTTCATCGGTCTATCACTTTAATGGTATGTTTCTCCCGTGTTCTTTCAGGTACTCCATGATACATTTCGCTTCCTCGTGCGAAGCCATATTGCGTTCGTCGTACCTGCGGCTGTCACCCGCCATAACCTTGATGCACTCTTTAATCAACCTGTACAGGCTTTGCTGCAGTGTCGGGTGCATGGTCGGTATTGCTGCTGCAAATCGAGCCGGATTGAAACTGTAATTGTTGACTGCCATTTCCCAGTCTTTAGCGAGACGGTACTCTCTGCTTTCTTTGATGTCCTTGTCCATAATTCTGATATTTAACGATTTTGTTTTTCTTCCCTCTGTTCGGCCTCCTTTTCGGAGGAGCCGCTTCGGGATTTACGGTGCATCGAGAGACGGTCGTCAAAGCCTCTCCCGATGTTTTTTCCTGCCAATTACTCTTTCAGAGAAAGGAAGAATTTGCAGGAAATGCACTTCAAAACGGAGGGAACAGGCTCGACCGCCTACATTCGCACCAGTAAAGTCCACACGGCGACGGGAAGGACGACGAAAGAAGAAATGACTCTCATGTCAATACAAGAGGGAAAATAGAAAGGGATAAGGGTGGTGGCGGGGGCTTATGACGGACGGCGTTAAAACAGGTGCCGCTATAAAGGTTCCCGGAGCGGCCGATGGCAGAATACGGCCCGTGCCGGATTCCGTCATCAGCCACAGATCCGGACCGGAGTGCTTACAGCAGCCCAGGGCTGCCGTCGTACATGAAGGTTTTATAACAGTCTTCGCCTGGCGCACATGAGGGCGGCAGTATAACGGGATTTGCCGTGAAAAGAGATGCTGTCAAAGCATCCCTTCGTCCGCGTAGCTCAGATAGCCTGTATCCGAGAGGATGATATGGTCAAGGAGAGTGATGTCAAGGATTTCGCAGGCTTTCTTGAGTTTGCTTGTGATGGCATTGTCACTGGAGCTGGCCACCATGTTGCCTGACGGGTGGTTGTGGCTGAGGATTATGCCCGAGGCATGGGCCAGAAGAGCCGTCTGCAGGATGATACGGACATCCACAACGGTCTGGCTGATGCCGCATTTTGATATGCAGGAGAGTCCGAGAAGCCTGTTGGCTTGATTGAGGAACATCACCCAGCATTCCTCATGATGCTGCATACATTCATCGTATGCCTCCTTGAAGATGTCGTAGCTCACCCTGGAGGAGTTTACCAAGGTACGTTTTGCAGCATCGGCATCCTTGTAATTTACTGAAATCTGAGGGAAAGAAAATGTATTCATAATAACGAAGATTTAAGGTGAAACAATTTTTTTCGCCCGTGCACAGCTCTGTCTGGACTTCGTGCAAGATTTTGGGAAAGAATACTATCCGCAGGATTGGAGATTGTTTCCCAAATTCACCCGGATCTTGCGTTTGTCCGGAAAGATGCTGTAACTTCGCTGAAAACAAATGTTGAGACTACCGGGGTATTATAAGAGGTCCGGCTATAAAGGATATCCGGGCCGGCCGATGACGGAAGACCGCCCGTGCGGCCTGTAGGAATCAGCCAGAACCCGGTCCGTACTGTTTCAGCAGACGGAGACTGCGGAACGACAGGTAGGTGTATAAAAAAGGTCAGGCGGCGCCGGTCTGCCTCCGGCACGCAACAGAAAAGCAGGACGGATTTCTCCGCCCTGCATCTGAAATCAACTATGAATTATGGTCAAGCAGCAACCTCTTGGGATTGAGGTTGTTTTTCGTTGTCCGCATCGTCTTCCGTCTGCTCCGCTTCCTGTTTGGCCTGTTCCTGCACCAAAAGGACGGCTTTCTTTTCTTCGATGCGCTGATGTCTTTTTTCGTAAACTTCATTATGTCCATTCTCGATGTCGGCAAGTCTTTCCGGCATGTGTTTTCCTGCAAATTCAAGCAACATGTCGGCTATGGCGTTGCTTCCGTATGCGTTCTTGAAATTCTCAATCAGGAAATCCCTGCGGATGACGGCTTTTGCCTTTGGGGTAAGATTGGCCACAATATTTGTCTTGTCCTCGTTGGACAGATAGGGCGAATGTTCTCCCTCTATACCAACGGCGGCAAAGTGTTCCTTTCTCAACGATGAAAGCAGGAAGAAATAAATCATCTTTTCTTCGTCAGCCCCGAACTTGGTTTCGGTCATATCCACTTCCAAAATCTGTTTTTTGGTATCTTCCACGGTCTTTTCCCTGGCAATCTCCTTGTTTCGCTTGTCCTGCTTGTCCAGTTTTTCAATCGGGGAAAGCTGTTCCTGTCCTGCCTGTTGTCCACTGACGGCATTCATCATGGAATTCTCCACATAACATTTGACAATGTCTTCGTTCCCAATCCGTGCGAAGAGCGATATTTCGCCTGCTTCTGCCCTGCGTACAAGTTCCTTGCCCTCTTCCATATAATCGTTCATATCCTGCTCATACTCAATCTTGGCTTCCTTATATTCGTCTTCCGTCTCATATTCTCCGGCTTCAGGCTCTTCGGGAAATGTCGGGTAGTCTTTGTATCTGCATTGCAGTGCCACAACCTCATAGCCCATTTCCTTGAGGCGATTTACCGCATCCGCATTATAGCAATATGCGTCATGGCTTAGAGAGAGTGCAGGATAAGCCTTAATGGTCTCTATTGCCTTTTCCGTCAAAAATGCTGCATTCATTTCATCAAGACAGCCTTTGTTGGCGCATTTTCCGCATGTTCCCTCACAGAACAATGTCATGTTGTTGGTATTATGGGGACATGACAGGCAAAGGGTCTTGTCAAAGTTGTAGCGTTCAAGGTCTGTCGTGAAGTGGCGCTCGATGTTCTTTGCCACCTCGGTCGCTTTCATGCCTCGCCAACTGCCAAACATGATACCCTCTTTCAAGTGCTTGTCGAAAACCTCTCTCTGGATGTCCTCGCCATATCGGCAAATTTCGCTTGCCACGCTGATAGTGATTTCGTCCTTTTCCAACAATTCTGCGATTTCGGGGATAAGGGAGACGAACTTCAGTCGGGTGCGGATATAGGTCTCGTTCTTGCCGAACTGCATGGCCAAAGACTGGATGTCGTGCCGTCCGCTTTCTATCAGCCTCTGATAGGCGTTTGCTTCCTCGATAGGGGTTACATCCTTGCGTTGCAGGTTTTCCGTCACCGCCATTTCTTCGGCGGTCTCGTCCGAAACATTCAGAACGATTGCCGGAATTTCTTCCAGTCCTGCCATGAGTGAGGCACGATACCTGCGTTCCCCGAATATGATTTCAAAGCGGTTCTCCGCAATGGGGCGCACCCCGATAGGCTGGAGGACGCCCTGCTGACGGATGCTTTCCGCCAATTCCGCAAGGCTTGCTACATCAAAATTCTTGCGTGGGTTATAGTTACTCGGCTGAATATCTGCCAAAACTACTGATACGATGTTCTTCTCTGCTACTGATTGAATGTTCATTGTTTCCATAATTCATAAATTTTGATTTGTTATACATTGATTTTCTGATTACTGCTATTCCTGTTGGTTGGTGTCATACTCGTACATCTGCGTATTGTCGTACCCCTCGAACGATAGCCGGAACGTGTCGAAGTCTTTCCTGCCGGCCAGCCTTACGGTATCGTTCTTTCCGATGAAATAGGGTTCAAGCATTGTCCGAAACGGTGCGCCGAGCGTAGTCCTGTCTGCCAATGTGCAAACCTTGTCGGGTTGTTGGGGCATGATATAGCCCAGTGCATATTCGTTGTAAACTACCAATCTTATTTTATCCATGTCGATGTCAATTTTGAATTGTTTTTTTATTTCCCTCTGGTCGGTTCTTTTCCCGTTTGAACCGCCTTGGGGTTTTATGGATGCGGTTTACAGCTGTCGGTACAGCTTCATACGACGGCTTTTCCTGCCAATTACTCTTTCACAGAAAGGAAGAATTTGCAGGAAATGCACTTCAAGCCGGAGGATCAAGCGCGACAGCAGACCTTTGCATCTGATAAAACCAAGGCCGGTGCGGCGGGAATTAAGCCGGAGAATAATAAGGTGAAACGGATAGAAAAGGAAGAGCCTGGCTGATAGTAAAGGGAGCCTGTTAAAGTTGTTATAACAGGACTATGCGAGCAGGCTAAAAATGAATAGAGCGAAAGGTTCGCCATTACAAAAGGATGGGCTTATCCGGAATAAAATCTGGCCAACTGCCTGTTTTTATGGAAAAACACATTATCTTTGCAGTAGAGAAACAGCCATTTCCGAAACGGGCGTTTCGTAAATTGTAATATGAAAGGACTTAGGATATGAGATTTTTTGACAGGACAGAAGAAATAGCATCCCTGCGTGAGATTCGCAGGATGTCGAAAGACAACGCCCAGTTCACGGTAGTGACAGGACGGCGCCGTATCGGCAAGACATACCTCGTATGGAAGGCATACGAGGACGAACCTATCCTTTATTTCTTTGTTGCCCGCAAGGCTGAAGGGGACTTATGCGAGGATTACCGGCTTGAAATAGAGAGCAAGCTGGGAATCCCCACGATGGGACGTGCGGAGCATTTCGCCGATGTGTTCGAGTTTCTGATGAAACTTTCCACGGAACGTCCCATCACGCTGTTCATTGACGAGTTCCAGGAGTTCTTCCGCGTGAACAAGTCGGTGTACAGCGACATGCAGCGCATCTGGGACATATACAGCCCGAAAGCCCGGATGAACCTTGTCGTCTGCGGTTCGATATACTCCATGATGACGAAGATATTCAAGGACAAGAAGGAACCTCTGTATAACAGGCAGACCCGTTTTATGACCGTGCGCCCGTTCACTCCGGCGGTGCTGAAGGAAATCCTCACGGAATACCATCCGGGACACACGGCGGAAGATCTGCTGGCCCTGTATTCCTTCACGGGCGGCGTGGCCAAGTACGTGCAACTGCTTGTGGATGCCGGAGCCACGACCAAGTCAGCCATGCTTGACCACATCATAAAGGCCGACTCCATCTTCCTGGGAGAAGGCAAGGCTATCCTTATCGAGGAGTTCGGCAAGGATTACGGGGTATATTTCTCGATTCTGTCAGCCATAGCGAGAGGCAAGACCTCCCGTTCGGAAATAGAGAACGTAGTAGGCAGGGAAATCGGCGGCTACCTGACCAAGCTGGAAAACGAGTACGAGGTCATTGCCAAGAAGCAGCCACTCTTTGAGAAGAGTTCCACCAAGAATGTCCGCTATACGATAGAGGACAACTTCTTCACGTTCTGGTTCCGCTTCATCTACAAGTACAGCTATATGCTGGAAATAGAGAACTACGAGAGCGTGAAGACGATCATCAACCGGGACTACGAGACGTTCAGCGGCCTGATGCTCGAACGCTATTTCAGGCGTGTGCTGATCGAACGCCATGCCTACACACGCATCGGCGGATGGTGGGACCGCAAGGGCGAGAATGAAATCGACATTGTGGCCGAGAACGAACTGGACGAAGAAGCCACGTTTTTCGAGGTGAAGCGTAAGGCAGACAACATTGACATGAAGGTGCTGGAGAATAAGGCGGCTGCCTTCCTGCGTGCCACGGGCGAGTTCAAGGGGTATAAAATCTCCTACAAAGGGCTGTCTATGGATGACATGTAGTTCATTCTCGCATAAAAAAGCCGGGAAGTGAGGGCAATCCCATCACTTCCCGTTCTTTTCAAGATACTCTCTCATGGCCTCGTTGACGATGTCACGGAGAGACATGTTCTTTTCGATGGCCAGGAATTTCATGCGGGTATGCACGCTTTTGTCGATGACGAAATTGCAATGTA
>ENA-OOQP01000497-OOQP01000497.1-human-gut-metagenome-genome-assembly--contig:-NODE-497-length-18716-cov-1.665238_pt1 | contig 18716 bp, 15 predicted proteins | sample MGYA00241266_ERZ501171 | MGnify/ENA primary metagenome ERZ501171 (study PRJEB25962, sample SAMEA2042501) | human gut metagenome | biome: human gut; feature: human-associated habitat; material: faeces...
ATTGATACTGTAGGTGTACTTACGCAGTATCGTCCCCTTCGTCTTAATTCCCATATCGGAATAGGTATTCCTTGGGATCTGGACCGCAATGTAGGTGGTGTAACAGTTCTTCCTCCATATGAGAAGAGTACCAATAGTGAATGGTATACAGGAACTGCTAATGCTATCTACCAGAATCTTGAATATATGGAACAGTACAATCCAGAGTATGTTCTTATATTATCTGGCGACCATATTTACAAGATGGATTACTCAAAGATGCTCGACTATCATAAGGAAAAGGGAGCGGCCTGCACCATTGCAATGCTTGAGGTTCCGTGGGAGGAGGCTTCGCGCTTCGGCCTTATGATTACCGATGAGGACAACGCCATAAAGGAATTTGAGGAAAAGCCGAAAAATCCCAGAAGCAACAAGGCTTCCATGGGCGTTTACATATTCACGTGGTCAAAGCTTCGCAAGTACCTTATAGACGACGAGAATAATCCGGAGTCGTCAAACGACTTCGGTCACGACGTAATACCGGCAATGCACGCCGCCGGCGAAAAACTCTACGCTTACCTCTTTGACGGCTACTGGAAGGACGTCGGAACAATCGATTCCCTTTGGGAAGCAAACCTTGACCTTTTAAATCCCAAGGTTGACCTTGACCTTTCGGACCCCACCTGGAAAATCTATTCAAAAACTCCCGAAGCGCCTCCGCACTATGTTTCACCCGAGGCTACGGTGCAGAATTCAATGGTTGCCGAGGGCTCACAGGTTTACGGCGAGCTTGATTTCTCGATTTTGTTCTCAAATGTCACCGTTGAGCGCGGTGCCGTGGTAAGAGATTCCATAGTGATGCCCGGAACGGTCATAAAAGAGGGTGCTGTGGTACAGTATGCAATAGTTGCCGAAAACGCGGTCATTGAAGAGAATGCCGTTGTCGGAGCGAGACCCGAGGATGTGGAAAATCTTGACGACTGGGGCTTAGCCGTAGTCGGAAGCGGTGTTACCGTAGGCAAAAACGGAGTTGTGGCACCCAAGGCAATGGTTGACGAAGACGTAAAGGGGGCTTAAAAATGACCGGAAATAACATAGTCGGAATCATTTATTCAAACATATATGACGAGTGTCTCAGCGAGATGACGGGGCTTCGCACCATGGGCAGCGTGCCGTTTGCCGGCAGATACCGCCTTATCGACTTTCCGCTTTCCAATATGGTAAACAGCGGCATAGAAAAGGTCGGAGTTATCACAAAGAGTAACTATCAGTCGCTTATGGACCATCTCGGAACCGGCAAGCCGTGGGACCTCTCCCGCAAGACCGAGGGAATGTTTATTCTTCCGCCGTTCGCCTCCGCGGGCAACAAGAGCTTTTACAGCGGCAGAGTCGAGGCTCTCAAGGCGAATATGGGCTTTATAGCACGCTCCACCGAGGAGTACATACTTTTTGCCGATTGCAATAATATAGTAAACATCGACATTGACGAGCTTATGGATTACCATACCGACAAGGCGGCAGATATAACGATTGTTTATAAGCACGGTAAATGTCCGCGTTTGCAAAACAATATGGCGTTTTCCTTTGATGACGACAGCAGAGTGAAAATGGTCGCAATGTCGCCCGCAAGCGATACCATAGTTGATTATTCGATGAACATAATACTTATGAAGAAATCTCTTCTTCAAAGGCTTGTAAACGATGCCGTAAGTATGAATCACGAGTCGTTTGAGCGCGACATCATACAAAGCAATGTCGAAAAGCTTCGCATTTACGGCTTTGAGGCAAAAGGCTTCTCACTTACCGTTGACTCCATGCAGAGCTATTTTGACGCGAATATGCAGCTTCTCGACCCCGACAACTGCAAGCAGTTGTTTAACAAAGAGCGCCCCATATACACAAAGGTTCGCGATGATATGCCGGCTATTTACGGTCTCGGCTCAAACGTTAAAAATTCGCTCGTCGCAAACGGCTGCATAATAGACGGTGAGGTTGAAAACTCCATACTTTTCCGCGGCGTAAGAGTGGAAAAGGGCGCGGTGGTCAAAAATTCGATTCTCTGTCAGGGCAGCTTTGTGGCCTCCGGCTCTTCTCTCAACTACACCGTTACCGATAAGAGCGTTGCGATAACGCCTAATAAAAACCTCTCCGGCGCGGAGGATTATCCGGTTTATGTCGGCAAGGGCATAGTTATTTAACGCGGCGAACAGAGTTTACCGTTTACAAATTTTTGATTGAGGCGATTTTAAATGAAAGTATTATATGTAGCGAGCGAGGCACTCCCGTTTATGGCTTCGGGCGGTCTCGGCGATGTGGCAGGCAGTCTGCCGCAGGCTCTCAGAAAACGTCTTATAGGGTGCCGCGTTGTTATGCCGCTCTATGACGGCATTAAGCAGGAGCTTAAAGATACCATGACGTTTATCACGAGCATATCCGTGCCCGTGGCATGGCGTAGGCAGTATTGCGGAATTTTTGAGGCTAAGTACAAGGGCGTTATCTATTATCTTTTGGATAATCAGTATTATTTTAAGCGCGACGGAATTTACGGCTATTATGACGATGCCGAGAGATTTGCATTTTTCTCGCGCGCGGTGCTTGAGATGATACCGTATATCGACTTTAAGCCCGATATAATTCACTGCAACGATTGGCAGACGGCTCTTACGCCGCTCTATTACAGCTCAATGTATGCAAGCAGCCCCGGATATGAAAACATCAAGACCGTGTTTACAATACACAACATCCAGTACCAGGGCACATACGGCAAGGAGCTTATAAACGAGGTTCTCGGCATACCGCAGAGCGCAACGTCGCTTATTGAGTACGACGGCGACGTAAACTTTATGAAGGGTGCCATAGAGACTGCAAACAGAGTAACTACCGTAAGTCCCTCTTATGCGAGTGAGATTTTGGACCCGTGGTATTCCTACGGACTTGACACAATTCTCAACGAGCGTTCGTGGAAGCTCTTGGGCATACTCAACGGTATAGACACCGAGCTTTATAATCCCGAAACCGATAAGGACATCTTTGTAAATTATTCGGCGAACGATTTCCGCAAAAAGGCGGACAACAAGAGGGCTCTTCAGGAGCTTATGAATTTGCCGCAGAGAGCGGACGTACCGCTTATCGGTATGGTATCAAGGCTTGTTTCGCACAAGGGACTTGACCTTGTAAGAGCCGTTCTTGACGAGTTCTTGGGCGGTACCGATGTGCAGATGGTCGTTCTCGGCTCGGGCGAGTGGCAGTATGAACAGTTCTTTAAGGATATGGCGGCGAAATATCCCGATAAATTCGCCCTGAAGCTCGGATTTGTTCCGTCGCTTTCAAAGAAGATTTATGCAGGCACCGATATGTTCCTTATGCCGTCAAAGAGCGAGCCGTGCGGACTTTCACAGATGATAGCTCTGCGCTACGGCTCTGTGCCGATAGTCCGTGAGACGGGCGGTCTGCGCGACACGATAAGGGACAGCGGCGACGGTGAGGGCAACGGCTTCACGTTTGCGAGCTACAACGCTCACGATATGCTTTACACAATACGCCGTGCGATTGAGGGCTATCAGAACCGTGAGGGCTGGAGCATACTCGTAAAGCGCGCCATGGAGTGCGACAACAGCTGGGGCAAGTCTGCTAACGAATACATAAGACTTTACAAGGATTTGCTCAAGGAGTAATCCGTATAAAATAAAAACCCGACTCACATTAGGCCTAATGTGAGTCGGGTAATTTTTTGCTTTTTATTCGCCCTCTGTGTGCGTAACGCCGATGCCGAGCTCATTTAATTGCTCGTCGTCAACCGGAGCGGGACATTCCGTCATAGGTTCCGACGCGTTTTGAAGCTTGGGATACGCGATAACGTCTCTGAGGCTGTCGCAGCCTATCATCTGCATGCAAAGTCTGTCAAGACCTATGCCCATTCCGCCGTGCGGCGGTGCGCCGTAACGGAAAGCGTCAAGCAGATAGCCGAATTTGCTGTAAGCCTCTTCTTTGGAAAGGCCGAGCAAATCAAAAATTCTGCTCTGCAATTTGGGGTCGGTAATTCTTATGGAGCCGCTCGAAAGTTCAATTCCGTTGAGCACAAGGTCGTAGCACTTAGCCCGAACCTTGGCCTTGTCGGTTTCGAGGTAATCGAGGCACTCGTCCATCGGTGCGGTGAAGGGATGGTGCATTGCGACAAACTGCTTGAGCTCCTCGTCATATTCAAAGAAAGGGAACTCGGTAATCCACAGGAAATTATATTTTCCCTCGGGGATAATGTCGAGCTTTTTGGCAACCTTTTGCCTTAATGCGCCGAGCACCGTGAGAACGTGATTTTTGATTTTATCGGCTACAATCAGTATAACATCGCCCTTTTCGGCGCCTGTCTTTTTAAGTATGGCGTTCATTTCGTCCTCTGTCATAAACTTTGCAAAGGATGAGGAAACGCCGTCGTCTGTCATACGAATCCAAGCAAGGCCCTTTGCGCCTATGCCCTTTACGTAATCCGTGAGCTTGTCAATTTCTTTTCTCGAGAGAGCCGATACCGCATTTTTTGCGTTGATGGCTCTGACTGTGCCGCCCTCGGCTGTTGCGCTTTTGAATACGACGAATTCGGACGAGGAAACCTCGTCTGTTATATCGATAAGCTCCATACCGTATCTTGTGTCGGGCTTATCCGAGCCGTAACGGTTCATAGCTTCATTGTAGGTGATTCTCGGCAGAGGGGTCGGCACATCAACGCCTATGGCGTCCTTGAAAACGCGCTTGATGTAGCCCTCGCCTATTGAAAGCACGTCCTCCATATCGACAAAGGACATTTCAAGGTCTATCTGCGTGAATTCGGGCTGACGGTCTGCGCGCAGATCCTCGTCGCGGAAGCAGCGCGCTATCTGCATATATCTGTCAAAGCCGGCAACCATGGAGAGCTGCTTGTAAAGCTGCGGCGACTGCGGCAAGGCATAGAAGCTGCCGTTGTGAATTCTTGACGGTACAAGAAAGTCGCGTGCGCCCTCGGGTGTGGAACGGATAAGCATCGGCGTTTCAATTTCAATAAAGCCGTTCTCGTCAAAATAGTCACGCGTTATTTTAGTTATTTTATGTCTAAGCAGTATGTTTTTCTGTAAATCGGGTCTGCGAAGGTCAAGATAGCGGTATTTAAGCCTTGTAGTCTCGGCGGTCTGACAGTTCGGAACTATCTCAAACGGAGGAGTTTCACTCTTGCCGAGAATCCGAAGCTCAGTTACCTCAACCTCGATTTCGCCTGTGGCAATCTCGGTGTTTTTTGCGGAACGCTCTCTTACCGTGCCGACGGCTGCGAGAACATACTCGCTTCTCGCGGAAAAGGCCTTATCAAACACGGCCTTGTCGGTGTTTTCGTCAAATGCGAGCTGAACTATGCCCGTTCTGTCGCGCAAATCTATAAATATGAGTGAGCCGAGGTCACGCTGACGCTGAACCCAGCCGCAGAGCGTGACGGTTCTTCCGACGTCCTTTGCGGTGAGTGTGCCGCAGTAGTCGGTGCGTTTAAGTCCCTCAAGAGTTTCCATTATGCGTTTCCCCCTAAAATATCTTTAATATCAATGCCTTCGGTGTCGAAGCCCGCCATTGCTTGGCGAATTACTATCGATTGGAAATTATCGGTGAAGTCCTTGAGCGTGGTCTCCTCCTCCGTGCCGTCAGCCATATTTTTAAGCTTGACATTTCCCGAGGACAGCTCGTTTTCGCCGAGAACCACGGTGTAGAGAGCACCGATTTTGTTTGCGTATTTCATCTGCGCCTTAAAGCCCCTGCCTACCGTGTCAAACTGAGCGGAAAGCCCCTCGTTGCGAAGGTCGGTTGCAAGCTCGGCAGCCTTGATATTTGCTTCGTCGCCCATGGATACTATAAATATATCGCACTTTTTGCGCTCGGGGAACGGAGTTTTTTGCGCCTCCATCAAAAGGAGCAGCCTCTCTATGCCCATAGCGAAGCCGCACGCCGGAAGCGGATTTCCGCCGACCTCCTCTATTAAGCCGTCATATCTTCCTCCACCGCATACGGTGCCCTGCGCGCCTATTTCGTTTGAGACAAACTCAAACACGGTGCGTGTGTAGTAGTCAAGTCCGCGGACGATGCGCGGATTTACCGTATAGGCTATATTCATGGCGTCGAGATATTTTTTTACCGAGTCAAAGTGCTCGCGGCAATCGTCGCAGAGATAATCCGTTATGACGGGCGCGCCCTTTGCGATTTCGGAGCATATGGGACTTTTGCAGTCAAGTATTCTCATCGGATTTTTTTCGAGTCTGCCGCGGCACGTGTCGCACAGCTCGTCAATATGGGATGCAAAATATTCCTTCTATGCCTTGTGATACTCCGCGCGGCATTTCTTGCAGCCGATGGAGTTTATTTCGAGTGAAAGATTTGATACGCCGAGGTAGTTAAACACCTCGTTTGCGAGCGCTATAATTTCCGCGTCCTGCGAGGGAGCACCTGCGCCGAAGCATTCCACGCCGAACTGGTGGAATTCGCGGAGCCTGCCTGCCTGCGGTTTTTCGTAGCGGTAGCATGAGATGAGGTAGTAGATTTTTTGCGGCATCGGCTCGTTGAAAAGCCCGTTTTCGAGGAATGCTCTTACCGCGCCTGCCGTGCCCTCGGGACGGAGCGTTATCGAACGGCCGCCTTTATCGGAAAAGGTGTACATCTCTTTTTGAACTACGTCTGTGGTGTCGCCCACGCCGCGCTCAAAAAGCTCGGTATGCTCAAAAACCGGTGTGCGCATTTCGTAAAAGCCGTAGTTTTCGGCTATCTCGCGCATTGCCGCTTCGATATACTGGGTTTTGTAGCTGTCCTTGGGCAGCAAATCGAGAGTACCCTTTATGGAGCTTGTTATAAGTGACATCTCAAATATCCTTTCGGTTGGGGATTATATCAGTGACGCACAGGGTGCGTAACACTATAATGCCCCCTCTGTTCGGAGGGGGCGAAAAAATACTGCTTATTTCGGATTTACAATATCACGCCAGTCAAGATCGCCTCTTTCAAGGCTGTGTATAAGCGCCTCTGCCGTTGCAATATTTGTTGCAACCGGAATATTGTGTACGTCGCAAAGCCTTAAAAGGTTATTCTCCTTAGGCTCATGCGGCTTCGGATTGAGCGGATCTCGGAACATCAAGAGAAGGTCTATCTCGTTGCAGGCTATACGCGCGCCTATCTGCTGGTCGCCGCCCTGCGAGCCGCTTAAAAACTGCTGTATTTTAAGACCGGTAGCTTCGGAAACAAGTTTTCCCGTAGTGCCGGTTGCGCAAAGATTATGCTTAGACAAAATTCCGCAATATGCTATGCAAAACTGAACCATAAGTTCTTTTTTTTCATCGTGAGCCATCAAAGCTATATTCATAAAAGTTCCTCCGATCTTTTATTCGTTTGTGTTTTATACAACTTAAAATATTCTCCGATAGATATAATAACAAAAAAAAGTCAACTTTTCAAGATTTTTTTCATTTTGCACAAAAATAGTGTGGATTACATCCGGTACAGCACCCCAAAATACCATAAATTAAAAATATTTCGGCGAAAACGGCACATTTTTGCCGAGAAGACGCTCGGCGATTCGAGAAAAAGCACTCCCTATAAAGCCGGAAAGCCTGCCGCCTTCGCTCAAATGCATCGCGGACGAATCATACGGGACAACTCCGAGCAGCTTTACGGAGGAAATATCCACGCAGTCGTTGAGCTTTGTCTGCCTGCCCTCCTCCATTTCGGAGCGTATCACCTTATTCACTATAAGCCGCGTCGCGTCGGAAAGAAGTCTAATTTTTTCGGCCTTGTCAAAGGCGCTTCGCAGAGATACGGCGTCGGGCGTCGTCACGATTATCGCCTTGTCGCAGATTTTTGCTGCGAAATCAAAGGCTGTGCCGCAATTCTCGGCGTCAAACAATATATAATCATAGCTGCTCTCAAAAGAGAGTATAAGCTCATAAAATTCGTCGTATGTAAGCTCTTCCGTGCTTTTTGGGGCCGGCAAAAGCGAAACGCCCTTATATAATGTATCGTAAACGGCGTCTTTTTTTTTGCAGTTGCCCCTGGCGGCGTCATACCAATTAAAAAGTATGTCCTCGCCCGTTTCGAGGAGTAGATCGAGACTTCGAACGGAGGTGTCGGCGTCCGCGCACAGCACCCTTTTGCCCGCAGAGGCGAGTGCGGCCGCCAAGCCTACGGTTACCGTCGATTTTCCGGAGCCGCCCTTACCGGAGCACACTATATACTTTTCAGCCATCGGAAATACCCCTTTCTTCAGCCGAGCAACGAGCCGTAGCCTTGCGCGGTATTGACGCTGCCGCCGTCGGTCTCAAAGTAAGCCTTGTATATTTCTGCGACGAGCGAAGCTGTGGCGGAACCGCTGTTGAGGTTTTCAATTGCCACGCAGACCGCTATCTGAGGGTCGTCGGCAGGCGCAAAGGATATCATAAAGCCGTTAAGACCGGTAACTATTTTGCCGCTCACCTTTGCCTTGCTCTCTGCGGTACCGGTTTTCGCCGCCACCTTTACGGGGAGACTTTTAAATGCCGGAAGCCTTGCACCGAGCATTTCCATACCCTCTTTGACTATGCGTATGCTGTTTTGCGAAACACCGGTTTCGTTTAAAACAACGCCGTCGTTTGAGAGCAGAGTTTCGGAATAGTCGCTTGATTTCACGCTTTTTACAAAGTGCGCGCGGTATCTCGTTCCGCCGTTTGCAATGGTCGAAACATAGCTGCAAAGCTGTATGGGCGTAAAGAGGTTGTCCGACTGACCTATTGCAGCCTGAACGGTGTCGCCCGGGTACCATGTGCCGCCGTGAGCCTCTCTGTAAGCAATGCCGGCAAGTACGCCCGAGGATTCGTTTATTTCAACGCCCGTCTTTTGGCCGAGTCCGAATCTTGTGCAGTAATCGTTCATACGGTTTATGCCCAAAAGCCTACCCGTTTCGTAGAAATAGATGTTGCAGGATTGGTTAAGCGCGTTTTTAACGTCTATCCAACCGTGCGAGCCGAGACATTTGAAGGTCGTGTCGGTAAACTGACGGTAAATGTGGCTGCAATAAAATTTTGACGTTTCGGTTATAACGCCCTCCTCGAGCCCCGCTGCCGCTATTGCCGGCTTCATTGTGGAACCGGGCTCATAGGTGCTCATAAGAGCTCTGTTCCAAAGCGGAGAGCTTTTATCCTTTGAGAGAGCCTCGTAATTTTGATAGTATGTGTTCAGGTCATAGCTCGGATATGTCGCGCAGGCGAGCACGGCACCGGTGTTTACATCCATTACCACGGCCGAACCGACCGCCGGAATTGCGTCCTTGTCGCGGTACCTTTCGACAAATGCCGCAAGCGAATCCTGAACCTTTTTTTGAAGCACGGAGTCAAGCGTGAGTATTACCGTGTCGCCGTCAACGGGCTCGCGGGTGATTTCGCTCGTTTTTGTGCCGTCGGACGCCGTGGTTGTTGTCATTATGCCGTTTGTTCCGCGAAGGTAATCCTCCATGGCACTTTCAAGGCCGAATTTGCCTATGGTGTCATCCATGGCATATGCGCGCAGGCTGAGCGTGGTTTTTTGCTCCGTGGTCAAATTCTGATCCGCGCTCTCCGCCTTGTAAGCATCCGTTCTGTCCTTGTATTCGCTCTCATTGAGCTTGCCGGTGATTCCTATTATATGCGGTGCTATCGTGCCGTCGGTGTAGTGGCGCGCGGTAGTCACGTTTATATCAACACCCCTGTAAAAGCTGCTGTTTTCTTTGATTTTGGCGGCGGGCGTCGGTGAGACGGAGTCGGCCGCCGTGAACGGATTTGCCGCCGAAAACGAAATTTTCTTTAAAGAATAACAGACGGACGCGATTTTGAGTGCGTCTGCCGCCGAGTAGTCACCGAGAGAAAACTTTTCGACAAGCTCGTCGAAGCAGTTTTGCGCCGTGGCGTAGGAATTAAGATACAGAATGTCCTTGGATTTTAAATATGTTATGTCCTTGTCGGCATTTTCCTTAAAAGAAACAGAGCCGTCCGAATTTAACACGAGCGGCAGATTGTCGTTCCAAGCTGTGCCCTCGCTCTCAAGCAGGTTTATAAGCGACAGGATTATTTCGTTTCGCTTGTCCTGCTCCTTTGTGGACGGGAAATAGGACGCGTTCAGCACGACGGAATTTATCTGCTCGTTTGTGACAAGCGGCGTTCCGTTGCAGTCGAGTATTTCACCGCGCGATGCGGCTATTGTGGATTTTGTCTCGGACAGAGCGACACGCTGCGTCGAATAGTCCGCCGCATTGACAATTTGAATACGGAACAAATCCACCGCGAAAAGCGAAAATAAAAACAGGACGGATACAGTAAAAATAAGTATTCTTCGCCTTATTTGCTTCTTGTTATCCAAATTTGCCGCTCCTTTCTCATCAGTTTTCAAGAACGTTGATTTTTGTCCGCCGCATAACGGCACGAACTATAATGTACCACAGCGGCGTGAAAAGGAATGAATACACCGCCGCAGGTATATAGTAGCGTATAAGCAGGTAGCCCGTGCTGTCAACTCCGTTTGCGAGCAGGAAAAACACAACATAGAATACCGAGTATATAAGGCACGCAAAGCCCGACAGCAGCAGCGCCGTCATAAGATTGTTTCTCATAAGGTAGTCTATGAGCAGACCTGCCGCCGCACCCGCAAGCATAAGCAAAAGTGCGTTGTAGCCGTCGCCCATGGGTGAAACGCTGTCCCAAAGTATACCGGCGAGCATACCCAAAACAGCTCCGGCTATTTCACGCTCAAACATACCTATGCAAATGACAAGCGGAATTAAAAGATTGGCTTTAACGCCGAATATTTCGGGGAAAAGCCCTCTTGTATTTTGCAAAATGTGAACCGCAAGTATCAAAAGCACAAATACGGTTCTTCTGACAAACAGTATTTTTGTTGACCTACGCATCAGTTTTTACCCTCGAATTCGGTTATGACAAAAGCGTCCTGAACATCTCCGGGATCAACCTCGGGCTTTACCTCGGCATAATATGAGATGTTGCTCTCCTCCTTGCTTACGGCGGTCACCGTGCCGATAATGAGGCCGCGCGGATAAATTCCGCCGACGCCCGATGTGCAAACTATTCCGCCTACCGCAACGGAGGTGTCCTTTGTAAGCCCGGTGAGCTTCAAAAGGCCGTTCAGAGCGAGCTTTGACGTGGTTTCGGTGTAGCCCATTTCACCCGTGCGTATTTCGTATGCCGCCGCGTTGACCTTGGGGTCCGTTACGGAGAGAACAACGCACGAGGTCGGCGTTACTTCGTTTACTATGCCTATTAAGTACTCGCCGCTTATTACGGGGTCGTTGACTTTAACTCCGTCGTTTGAACCGCAGTTCAAAACAAACGAGCCGAAGGTGTCGGCGGAGTCTCTGCCGATAACGGTTCCGGCAACAAATTTAAAATCGGGATTTTTTTCTTTGACCTCAAGGAATTTTTCGTATGCCTCGACTTGCTTTTTCAACTTTTCGTAATCGACAAGCTTGCTCTGATAATCGGCAACCTCCGATTCAAGCTCGCTGATACGGTCGCGATATGTGCTCGACGAGACAAAGCTTCCCTTAAAGCCGTCGAGCTTGTCTACAAGATACGACGAGGCCTTCTGGAGCGGAGAAAATACAAACGACGTCACCTTTGAAACGGGTGTTGTGCCGTCTGCGGCAGAAGCCGCGGCAGCAATGGCAGCAAGCAATACAAGCGCGATCGCAAGCAGTATTTTAAAAGCCGTACTCTTAAAAAATTTCTTCATATCGTACTCCGGTCACAGTTAAAATTTGCGGGCGAAAAACAATTCCGCCCGCCTTTTTATCAGTCGTAATTCTTTTTGGCGGTAATGCCCAGAGTGTTGCTCTCAAGGCAGACGCCGCAGCCGTCAACAACGCAGTCAAGCGGATTTTCCGCAACGTGGACGGGGATTTTTGTTTCAATGGAAATGAGCTTGTCAAGTCCTCTTAATAATGCGCCGCCGCCTGTGAGCATAATGCCGCGGTCGATAATATCCGCCGAAAGCTCCGGGGGAGTTTTCTCAAGAGTGGAGCGAACTGCGTCGAGGATCTGATTTACGGGGTCCGAAAGAGCCTCGCGGACTTCTTCGGAAGTAATTTCGATGTTTTTGGGGAGGCCGTCAAGCAGGTTTCTGCCCTTGACGTCCATGGCGCCCTCGCCGTCGTAGGGGTAGGCGGAGCCGATTTTTATTTTTATATCCTCTGCGGTGCGCTCGCCTATAAGGAGGTTGTGCTTCTTTCTGATGTAAGCGATAATAGACTCGTCGAAATTATCGCCGGCAACCCTTGCGGACTGAGCGGTAACTATGTCGCCGAAGGAAATGACGGCAACCTCGCTTGTACCGCCGCCTATATCGACTACCATATTGCCTATGGCCTCTGAGACGGGAAGCCCCGCGCCTATTGCGGCTGCCATGGGCTCTTCTATAAGACTTACATATTTTGCGCCTGCCGAGCGTGCCGCGTCATGAACGGCCTTTCTCTCTACCTCTGTAACTCCGGACGGGATACAGATAAGAACTCTCGCCTTTGAAAACGGCGATGAGCTTATGGCCATTTTTATGAATTCCTTAAGCATATCCGAGGTTATCTCAAAGTCGGCGATAACACCGTCTTTAAGAGGTCTGACTGCGGTTATTGAGCCGGGTGTACGGCCTATCATTTGCTTAGCCTTGTTGCCGACTGCGACAACCTTTTGCGGATAAGCGCTGACATCGACCGCAACAACGGATGGTTCACGGATTACTATTCCCTTACCTTTAACGAAAACGAGGGTATTTGCGGTACCAAGATCGATTCCGATGTCCTGTGAAAATAACATTTTTATCTCCCTTTCGGTTTTATGAAAAATAACTTCTCTGATACAATTAAATATTATAACCTCAAACCGGATTTTTCTCAACTAAAAAAATTCTAAATCTTTAAAAAATTACGGTAAAATTTGTGTGTATTTCGACACACGGTATATTTCGGCGCATTATAAGCCGAAAAAAAGACCTTTTCGTTATTCGACGGAAGTTCAAAATCGTTTAAATCCTTGCAAAGCGCGGTAAAATACTATATACTTTTTTCAGAAAGTGAAAAGGGAGTGACATTTTGGATCCTATAAATGTTGATTTTACGGGAAGAGGCAGAGACGACGGCAAAAAGGGCGTCGCGGATGTGCTCATACCGCCCGAGAATTCGGGTAAAAAAATAGCGATAAATATCATATTGACGCTTATACTCGGTGCCGTGCTGTATTATTTTATGATACCGGCGCTCAATTTTAAGTCGATAGAGCTTTATCTCTTCGTCGTTTTTGTGTGTCTTATATATCTGCTTCTGACGATTATTTCGTCGAGGGCGTTCATAAAGCCCGAATATCTGCCCTACGTCAAAAGGCGGTCGAGGGTTCCGGGTATCTTGATTCTCGCTCTTGCCGCAGTGGCTCTTGTGGGCTGGCTTACCGGCGTTACGCTGTTCAGGGCGAAGTCTTACAGCAAGCTTATAAGCGTTCAGGACGGCGATTTTGCTGAGGACGTTGCCGAGATAGATTTCTCAAGCGTTCCCGTGCTTGACAGCTCCTCGGCAAACAAAATAGCCGAGAGAACGCTCGGAGATCTGTCGGACAAGGTCTCGCAGTTTGTCGTATCGCCGTATTCCACGCAGATAAACTATAAAAACACGCCCGTCAGAGTTACCGCGCTTGCTTACGGCGACATCTTCAAATGGATAAAAAACACCAAGGAGGGTCTGCCGGCATATATCATAGTTGATATGACCACGCAGGAGGGGCAGCTTGTCCGCTTGCCGGAGGGTATGAAGTATTCGCCCACCGAGCATTTTAACAAGTATCTTCTCAGATATTTGAGGTTTAAATACCCCACCTATCTCTTTGATGAGCCGTCGTTCGAGATAGACGAGAGCGGCTCTCCGTATTGGATAGTTCCGATAGTCGATAAGACCATAGGTCTTTTCGGCGGCACCGACATAGATGGTGCGATTATAGTAAACGCCGTCACGGGTGAATGCCATATGATATCCACAAGCAATGACGGTACGACAAAGCTACCGACCTCGAGCTTCGCTTCGGACCCCGAGTGGATGTGGATAGACCGTATTTATTCCCCGACGATTCTCACTCAGCAGTATAATTACTACGGAAAGCTCAACAACGGCTTTATAAACTCCGTAATCGGCCAGGAGGGCGTTAAGGTTATGAGCTCGGGCTACAATTACCTTGCGCTCAACGACGATGTGTATATGTACACGGGTGTAACGTCCATAAGCTCCGACCAGTCCATTATAGGCTTTGTGCTCTCGGACCTTCGCACCAAGGAGACAAAGTATTATCAGGTGTCAGGTGCGCTTGAAATGACCGCTCAGACCTCCGCCGAGGGCGCGGTTCAGCAGTATTCGTATTCGGCTACCTTCCCGCTTCTGCTCAACATCAGCGGCGAGCCGACATACTTTATGGCTCTCAAGGATTCAAGCGAGCTTGTAAAGATGTACGCCATGGTTAACGTGAAGCAGTCCACGATAGTCGGTACGGGATACAATCTCACCGAATGTACCGAAAACTACGCGGCAGAGCTTAAACGCAACGGCGTAAACGTGGATATTGACGTTGACGAAATGGGCGCAAAGGACGACCCGACCGCGACCGCCCCCGAAACAGAGGAAATAAGCGGCAAAATAACCGAGATAAGAAGCGTCGTAACGGGCGGCGAAACGTACTTCTATTTGAAGCTTGACGCAGGCAGTACGTTCTATAAGGTTCCCGTGGCACTCGCCGAAAAGGTTGTAATCTTGAACGTCGGCGACAGCGTTACCGTCTTAGTCCCCAAGGAGTCCTCCGGTGACATAGTTGAGGTATCCTCACTCAAATAACACCTTTAAAACCGCCGCGCGGAAATTTCGGCAGCTCCGAAAAAACGCGCGGCTTTAATTTTTACCGAACGGAGTAAAATTATGTTTGATATGCACGGCGAAACCGTATGCTATAACGAAAAAGACGAAACCGCGGTGATTATAGACCAGACTTTGCTGCCCGGTGAAATTGTCACGCTTGAGCTTTGGGAAAAAGAGGAGATGTATGACGCAATAAAGCGTCTTGCCGTTCGCGGTGCACCGGCAATAGGTGTTTTCGCGGCAATAGGGCTGTCGGTTCTGGCCGCACGCGACAAAACGGCAGACGAAAAAACGCTTATTGAGCATTTTCTCGAAAATCTTGAATATCTCACCTCCTCGCGCCCTACCGCGGTAAATCTTTTTGCGGCGGCGGATGAGATGAAAAGGACGGTTCTTTTACATAAGGGCGAGGGCGCGGACGCCGTAAGGGCGGCACTCAAGGAAAAGGCTTTGGAGCTACATGGCAAAGATATTGAGGTGTGCCGTAAAATCGGTGAATACGGGGCAGATCTTCTCAAGAACTGCGACAGTGTTTTGACCCACTGCAACGCGGGCAGGCTTGCGACGGTAAAGTACGGAACCGCTCTGGCACCCGTATATGTGGCGGCGGAAAACGGGCATAAAATACGCGTGTTCTCTGATGAGACAAGACCTCTTTTGCAGGGCGCGCGCCTTACGAGCTTTGAGCTTGCAAACGCAGGTATAGATACTACGCTGATATGCGATAACGCCGCATCGTACGTTATGAAAAACGGGCTTGTTTCCGCGGTGCTTGTCGGATGCGACAGAGTGGCGGCAAACGGCGATACAGCCAACAAAATAGGCACCTCCGGCGTTGCCGTCCTCGCAAAATATTACGGCATCCCGTTTTATGTGTGCGCCCCGTTTTCAACAATAGATAAAAACTGTCTAAGCGGCAGGGATATAAAAATCGAAATGCGTTCGGGCGACGAAATAACCGATATGTGGTACGAAAAAAGAATGGCTCCGAAGAATATAAGAACGCTGAATCCGGCATTTGACGTTACCGATAACAGTCTCATTACCGCGTTTATTACCGAAAAGGGTGTTCTCTCTCCGAATGAATTTTGATACGCCGAAGCCGATATAAAGGCTCTAATCGGGGCTTTTTTTCACGGCGACGTTGTGTTATAATGTTTTGAAGCGAGATTTAAGAAAGGCGTGAGAAATTTGGACGTACAGGTAGGCGACAGGCTGATAATGAAGAAAAAGCACCCATGCGGCTCAAACGAGTTTGCGGTGCTGCGTTCCGGAATGGATTTTCGCCTTAAATGCTGCGGCTGCGGACGCGAGGTTATGGTGCCGCGCATCAAAATCGAAAAAAATATCAAAAAGGTCATAAGGGACGAAAACGGCGATGTTTGATAAATTACAGGGAATCGAGGACAAACTCGAAAAAATAAATTCCTCCCTGTGCGACCCCGAGGTCGTGTCTAATCAGGAGGAATACAAAAAGCTGATGCGCGAAGCGAAAACGCTGACGCCGATAGTTGAAAAATTCCGCGAATACAAAAAGGCAAATTCCGATTTAACCGAGGCAAAAGAGATGCTTGCGGACAGCTCTCTCGATAAGGAATTCCGAGATATGGCAAGCGAAGAAGCGGCGGAGGCACAGAAAAAGACCGAAGAGCTAAAAGAAGAATTAAAGGTGCTGCTGCTGCCTAAAGACCCGAACGACTATAAAAACGTAATAGTCGAAATTCGCGGCGGTGCAGGCGGCGAGGAGGCAGCTCTTTTTGCCGGCTCGCTTTTCCGTATGTACAGTATGTATGCCGAGCGCAAGGGCTGGAAAACCGAAATAATGAATGAAAATCCGACCGAGCTCGGCGGATATAAGGAAATAAGCTTTATGATAGAGGGCGAGGGCGCTTATTCGCGGCTCAAATTCGAGAGCGGCGTCCACCGCGTTCAGCGCGTGCCCGAAACCGAGAGCCAGGGCAGAGTTCACACGTCTACCGTAACTGTAGCGGTACTTCCCGAGGCGGAGGAGGTCGAATTTACGCTTGACCCCGCCGACCTTCAGATAGATGTTTTCCGCTCAAGCGGTGCGGGCGGGCAAAAGGTAAACAAGACCTCGTCAGCAATTCGCGTTACGTATCTGCCCACGGGTATGGTCGTTGAGTGTCAGGATGAGCGCAGTCAGTATAAAAATAAGGATAAGGCACTCAAGGTTTTGCGTTCAAGGCTCCTTGAGGAAAAGACCGCAAAGCAAAATGCCGAAATCGCCGGTGAGAGGCGTTCGCAGGTCGGCACCGGCGACAGGAGCGAGCGAATACGCACGTACAATTTCCCTCAGGGTCGTGTGTCCGACCATAGAATAGGGCTGACGCTTTACAAGATAGAGGCGATAATGAACGGCGACCTTGACGAAATCATAGACGCACTTGTTACTGCGGACACAGCCGAAAAGCTGAAGGCAGAGGATTAATCTCGGGCGATACAGTAAAAAGAAAGGCAATAATTTATGTATACCTCATTTGAAGAACTTAAAAAAGACTGTTTAAAGTGTAATAAATGCCCGCTTGCCGCGACGAGAACGAATGTTGTTTTCGGCGTGGGACCCGAGGACGCCGAGGTTCTTTTCATCGGCGAGGGACCCGGCGAAAACGAGGACCTTACGGGTCAGCCGTTTGTGGGCAGAGGCGGAAAGCTGCTCGACCAATATCTGTATGATGTGGATTTGGACAGAAATAAAAATATCTACATAGCAAATATCGTAAAATGCCGTCCGCCGAAAAACCGCGATCCGCAGCCGCTGGAGCAGGAATCGTGCGAGATGTGGCTAAGGGAGCAGGTTAGGCTTATGAGACCGAAAATCATAGTTTGCCTCGGCAGAATAGCGGCGCAGAAGATAATTTCCCCCGATTTTAAAGTGACAAAGCAGCACGGCGAATTTTTTGAGCGCAAAGGTACCCTTTTGATGGGAACTTTTCATCCGGCGGCGCTTTTGCGCAACCCGAACAACAAGCCGGCAGCACTCTCGGACTTTTTGGCACTTCGGGACAAGATCAACGAAATTTGCGAAAGAACGTATTGATATATGGATTTTATACCCTTTAACTCGCGAGACACGTTTTACAAAAGTAAATTCGGTGCGGTAAAAACCGGAGAAAAATTTCGTCTCAGGCTTATTTTGCCGCGCTCTTTTTCCGCCACGGCGGCTTATTTTATGCTGCGGCGCGACGACGGTGATTTTTGCGAGCATAAGATGTGCTGGGCAGGCATGAACGGTGACGACAAGGAGATATGGGATATAGAACTGTCGGTTCCCGAATGCGGACTTTACTGGTATCATTTTGACTATGATTCGTCCTGGGGCAGAGGCTCCGTGTATAACATCGGCGATGGCAAGGGCGATGTTTGGAACGGCAGGCGTCTTCAATGGCAGCTTACCGTATACGATAAAAACTACAAAACGCCGTCATGGCTCAAGGGCGGAATTATGTATCAGATATTCCCCGACCGATTTTTTCGTTCGGGCGAGAAGAAAGAAAACGTACCGTCCGACAGAATTTTGCGCAACGATTTCGACGGCGAACCGATTTGGCGACCGAACGAAAATGGTGAGGTGCTCAATAACGACTATTTCGGCGGCGACCTTCGCGGAATTACCGAAAAGCTCTCATATCTTTTTGAGCTCGGAGTCACCTGCATATATTTAAACCCGATATTTGAGGCACATTCGAATCACCGCTACAACACGGCGGATTATATGAAAACAGACCCGCTTCTCGGCACGGAGGAGGATTTTAAAAAGCTGTGCGAAAGTGCCGGCAGAGTGGGAATAAAAATAATTCTCGACGGTGTTTTTTCACATACCGGCGAT
>ENA-OOQP01000511-OOQP01000511.1-human-gut-metagenome-genome-assembly--contig:-NODE-511-length-18424-cov-5.235397_pt1 | contig 18424 bp, 13 predicted proteins | sample MGYA00241266_ERZ501171 | MGnify/ENA primary metagenome ERZ501171 (study PRJEB25962, sample SAMEA2042501) | human gut metagenome | biome: human gut; feature: human-associated habitat; material: faeces...
CCCAAATAGCCGCTACTGCCATGGGTAATATAAATGAAAATACTACTACTAATTTTTTATTGTTATCTTTGGTTATTTTATTTAATATGTATATTGATAATGATGCTACTATAAATGAGCTTAAGGTATGCATTATATCATCATAGTACCATACTTTATTATATAGGTTATGTATTTCTCCTAATACTTCTGTTCCTATAATAAATAAATATATTAGTAATTGTAATTTATATGGTATTTCTAATTTCTTTTTGATATAGTCTGTTAAAAACAATAGAAATAATGTAAATAATGATAAAAAAATAGTAGTTAAATTGAAGTTCAGTAATGCTATTACTAATTCAATAATAACTGCTATTTTTATTATATTTAGTATTTTATTTTTCATATACTCACCTATCATAAGTATATGATATTTATTTTTTTATATTATTTGTTTTCTTTTTCATTTATTTTAGGTAATGAACTAAAGTCATTATCTAAAATACGGAAACTATTTTGATATATTACTTTATCAAGTGTAACATCTATTTTATAGTAATCATTTGAAACTATTACATTTTCATCAGTTAAATCTATTTTTTTATACGTATCATTTGCCTTATCATAATACTCTAATAGACTTTGATATGAACAGTTTAAATATGACATTGGACTTAATTCTATCTTTTGACTACCAACTTCAATAGTGGTAGCTTCAGGGAAAAAGTATAGGTCAATACCATCATAATAAAAGGCATGATCTTGAGGGGTATTTATATTTTTTTGATTTAGATAATATAAATTATTTTTTTTATATACTTCTGCTAAAGATGATATGCTATATACTTCATCTTTTATTGGAAATATTATTGACATTGCTTTAGGGAATATTACATTATCTTTACTTTTTATGTATATTGGTATGCTACTTAAATTTACTACTTCATCTTTGGGTTCATACTTTAATATAACATTTTTTTTGTTACGGGATATTTTTGCTTTATATTCTAACTTTAAACCGGAAAAATATTGATATACATCTACTTCTTCTGTTTTGGCATATCTATTATTTTTATATTCTCTAGCATATAGGAATACCGCTATTAAAATAACTATAATAAGAAATACTGGTATTAATATGTTATATTTTTCTTTTATGAATTGTTTCATTTTTTCACCTTCTTAATATCTAAATTTATAGTTAGAACTTAAATCTTTAATTACTGTTTCATTTGATTTTATATTTGTTAAACTTAGAGATATGGAATCTTCTTCTTGTAGTCCTGTAATTGGTGCATGTCCTACTGTATTTCCGTTTAATGTTATTTCATCCGATGATACTACTTCACCATTCTTTGTTATGGTTAATGTACCTGATGTTAATGGATAACTATTGTCTGTTGTAATTAGATAATCTATTCCATCTTTACTTGTTCTTGTTACTTTTAATGATACTTGTGGTTTTTTAGTAGTTATATTAACTTTATCAAATGTTTCAACGTGCATCTGATTTTCATCATCTATATAACTATATTTAAATGTTAATTCATAATTTGTATTAGGAAATACATTATTACTTATTTCGTATGATGTTGAACCACTATTTAAATATATGGTATCAATATTGCTTGAATTTTCTTTTTTTACTTCCATATATACTGATGAATATTCTTTTTTAGGATCATATATTACATAATCAACACTAATTTTATTTACAGTACTTGTTACCGCTATGACGGATGTTCTTTTAGTAGCTTTCTTTATTTCTTCAATAACTACATTATTTTTGCCTGTATTACCTTTGCTACCATTTCCACCATTAGTGGTATTATTTCCATTAGCTATACTATTATCGGTTACACCAGTTACACCATTATTAGCAGTTGTATTGCTTTCAGATGAGTTTCCTTTATTATTATCTTCTTCTGGTATTAAATCTTCTTTAGTATAGGTATTAGAAGATCCTATTATTTTCTTTAAATCTATTTTATCGCTACCATATACTAATATTTCATTTGCTATATCAAATGTGTAATTTGATGTTACGATGGTAGTGGCAGAGAATGTTTTTAGATTTACTTTGTGATTTGTAAGTGTTGCATTTCCTGCCTTGTCTAGATCAATCATTAAGAAATCACTTGTTGATAATAATCCATCTGCCGATTTTATTTCTTTATCTACTACTAAATATTTTCGGTCTTCTAATTTATAGAATTTTGTTAAAGCGGTGCTTTTAATTACTGTTTCACCACTAGTTATATTTATTTCATCACCACTACTAATTTCATAATATTTTCCATAAAGTTTCAAAACTCCTGTATCTTCATTATATGTAATAGCGGTATTGCCTAATTCGGTACTTATTCTATCTTGAATTAGATAATATTTTTTATTCCATTTGGTCTTTATAACTGCTGGTTTTTCTGTTTTTATTATGGTTTTATCTTTATCAAATACTAATGTTTTTTCTTCTACTTTATATTCGTTTTTATCTCGTGATAAAAATAGGTTGATAACTAGAGAAAACATGACAATTATCAGTGCTGAAATTACTAATATTATGCCTATATTTCTCTTGTTTTTTTTATCATATTTTCTCATTTATATCATCCTTTCTATTTTCCTTCATATTTGAATGTCTTAGAATCACTAGTACTATCCCCTATTTTTAGAGCAGTTATTTTTCCATTTTTATCTTTATAATAGTATATTAATTTTATATTGTTATTTAATCCTAACTTTTGATTCTCATCTGTTGTTACTTCTATGGTTGGATATTCATCTTTATCTAGTTTAAATACTAATTGATTACCAGTAGTAGTATTACTTTGTCCTATTAAGCCTGAACCTACTTTACCAAATCCTTCAACTGTCATTGAGTATTCAATACCTGCTATATACTCTTGTAAATTAGTTGCTCCTTTAAATGTTATTAATACTTTATTGTTTGATAGTGCGGTTGGAGTTACTGCTCCTATGGAGAATCCTAATTCACTCTTTGTATATTGACTCTTTCTTGCATATATTTTTGTTTCTTTTTCTTCATCTGGTAAAGAAATATTATTTCTATATATATCTGATGATACATAAATTGAATAGTTGGTATCTGGTTTTAAATTAGTGAATGTTATTTCTATTTGATTGCTACCATATTTAGCTAAATTAATAGTTTTACTACAGTTATCTTCATTACCTGCTGGACATACATGGTTGTAATCAGCATCTTGTAATTCTATAAATAATAATCCATCTTTAATTACTTTATCTCTATCTTCTAATGTGATAATGTATTTAATTCCATATGTGAATCCTGAATCATTTTTATTTACTATTGCTTCTTGTTTTATCGTAAATGATGGTTCTTTTAATTCGTGGAAGTTTTGACCCGCTGTAATATTTTTATCAGACATTGTGTCTTCGAATAATTTTAATTCTTTACCTTTATCTGTTGTTATAGCAGTAACGGTAAGAGTATAATAATCGTTTCCATATACTAAATTATCTTTAGTTATATCTCTTGATAATATTGCTTTTCTTCCTTTACCGATGTTTTCATCATTTATTTGATCATTAGTTACTTTTCCATCAAATATTAATTCTCCATCTGGATTATGTACTTCATATTTGATATCAAAGTTTTTATTATTTTTCAAATATGTTGTTAAGTTCATTATTCTATTTAGGTATACATTATCTATTGTTTTTGAATCATAATTATAGGCTACTCTATCAAGTATTTCTTCTGCTCCTAAAGTTTTAAAAGTACCCATATACTCTACGTAACCTTCTTTTTCATAATCGAATAATGGTGTTTTTACATTTTCTCCATTTTTATTCATATCTGCAGATATTTTATAATAATATCTAGTATCTGGATCTAATCCTGCAAAAGATATTTCACTTTTTAGACTTTCATAATCTGTTTCAATTGTGTCTACAGGAACATATTCTTCTTTGCAATCTTCTTCATCTTCACCACAAGTTTTCATAGTATAAATGTCTATATAGAATTTATATTTGCCATCTGTTTTAATAAAGTCACTTTCTAAAACGCTATCACTTGCAGATACATATACGTTCATAGCAGTTCCATTAATTGTTGGTGTTGGTTTTGATGTTGATACTTTAGGTGTGATACTTGTAAATTTGAATTTATTATTATCTGTTTGAATATTTATTTTGTCTAAAACTTTTGGATTTAATGTATATTTAGTATTTTTATCTCTAAATCCACTTAATCCTAAGTTAGCTATACCATCTTTCTTAATAAAGTCGCCATATTTAATAAATTGATTTTTACTTTTATCAACAATATCAGTTGATGTTATATACCATACATCATTTTGATTTTTTTCTGTTTTTACTTCATAGCCAAATATTCCTGTAGGTTTGTTTGAAGTTGCATATGAGCCATTTGGATTTAAATATAAATATTGTCCTGGCATTTCTAATGATGTTGTTTGGAAAACATATCCTAGTTTAGAAGCATCTTTTTCTCCTACTACTCCTAAACTTTGGAAGTAATCTCCTAATAGTGATTTTTGACTAAATCCTGTATATCCTGTGTCATAAAATCCTACTAATGAAACTTGAATATCTTTACCTTTGAATGATTCTATATCATTGTAATCAAGAATAATACATTTATTATCATCACAGTCAGATAAGTTTGATATAACTTTTTCATATTTATCATTACCTGATGTTAATGTTAGAAGGTATGTTGATATTCTATTTAAAAATTCATTGTCATCTAAAACTATTTTTAATCTATTATCAAAATTGCCATATACTAGTTTATATCCTATATTATAATCTTTTGAATTATAATAACCATCAAAATAGTATTTTCCTATTGATATTTTAGTAGGATCTGATGTTTTGGTATTTGCTCTTTTATAACTTAAATTATATATATCAGAATTATTTAAGTTTGAAATAGTAAATGTTTTTATATCACTACTTTTTTCAAATTCAATACTATTTTCTTCTTCACTATCATTTACTTTGTAGTAGAAGTTATATTTATCACCTTCATCTTTAAATAAGGCATTATCGATATCTTCAACATAGTATTTATATGTTATTGAATCTTTGGTACTATTATCAACATATAATTTAAAGATTGGATCTTTTTTAATTGAAGTGAATGTTTTACTTATTGGTTTATTTGATGGGAATACAGAATCATCTGCTCCATCGTTATTGCTATCAATACTTATATCATATGAAAAGCTATATGTGTTTCCTCTAGCTAATTTTTCATCTTCTACTTTATAATCAGTTCCATAGTCTAAGAAGAAATATGCTGTATAATTTTCTGTAGTTGTAAAATCAATTGTTTTTGTTTCAATTAATCTATTTCTTTGATCTTTGGCATAAAAGTTTAATTTAGTAATTGGATGTTCACCTTGGAAGTATGTTTCTATTTTAGCTTTATCGAATATTGCATTTACTTCATAGCCTATTATAGTTGAACCATCTAATTTATTATCATAACTTACACCGTATTTTGCTTGCATATCGGCATCTTTTACAGTATCGTTAGTTATTTCTGTTACCGCTATGGTTGGTTCTGCTACTTCATCTTCTAGTAATAGCATAGCGGGTGTTTCAAATACATATTTGTTATTTAATATATCAAATTTATTGGTACCGCTATTATCATAGGCATCTGTTACTTCAAGTGTATAATATCTACTTAGTTTTCCTCCGGATATTTCTCTTAAAGCATCTAGATTTTCTATACCAAACATTTTTGAAGTTAAATCAAATTCTTTATTATAATATCTTGATTTTATATCTTCTGTTTCAGTAAAGCTTCCTATTGGTGCTGTTTGAATATTATTCTTAGTATCACCTTTATATAAATTAAATGTTATTGATGATATTTTATCGGCATAATCACTTTCTGGTACAGTAGATATCATTTCAGTACTAACTACTATTGGGTTTTCAAAACTATATTGTTTTTGCTTCCAATTTTGCATTTGCAATGCTTCTATTCCTTTTGTAGTTACCGCAAAGCTTCCTATGTATTGACCTTTTTGTAAGCCTTTACCATTATGCATATCTATATCGGCGTATACTTCAAATGTATATAAAGTATTTTCTTTTAAACCACTTAATGCTAGTTTATATTCCATTGTTTCAGGATCAAACTTAACATCTTTTATGGCTATTCTTGTAGTTGAATTACCACCATAATATCTAATTATAAAGTCATTAACTTTATTCATTTCAGGCTTGTCTTTACATTCTCTTCCTTCATTTGGTATTGTACAGCCTTCATCTTTTATTTTTACTGTTCCGACTATTTGATTAAAGTCTACTAATTCTTCTTTGAATTCAATTGTTGGTCTACCTATTACTTGGAAATAATTACTTAGTCCTGTTTCTATTTCGTTATATTTATAGTTATCATTATATTCTACAATCATTTTAAAACAATAATCTGTTTTATCTTCTAAATTATTTTCCCCTAATTTTAATTTTTGCTCTTTTAATGTATCACTACTAAAAGTATAAACTGGTTTAGCATTTAATATTTCACCATCGGTTAAATCATCTGCTTTATATATTTCATAAGTATATTTTGTTATACTTGAGTCCTCATCTTGTGGTTTTTCCATTTTTAGAGTAAAGCTTTTATTATCATTATCGGTATCTACAGAAATACTACCAAGAGTCGGTTTATTCTTTAATGTTTTATCTGATGTTTCTATTGTATATATATTTGCATAATTAGTATTTTTTAAAATAACTGAATCTACTTTTACTTTATATTTTGTATTGTGTGTTAATTCCTCAAAAGTGACATTGTTATCTTCACCATTAGTTATAGTGGTTGTATTACCCACTTTATTTCCTTCGGTATCATATAATGATACATTAGCGGATTTGATATCATTATTTTCGCCAAATTCTAATGAATATGATAATGAATTTTGTGTTACCATTTCACGAACTAAATTTAGTGTTAAACTTTCGGTTTTAAATGTTTTTTGAAAATATTGTGTACCATTATTATTATTTTGTTCTGATATTGTCATTAGATAATCACAATTTGGTGATAATGAATTTATATTTACTTCTTGTATATCAGGAGCATTAGCTAATATTTTAGAAAACTCTCTTTCTCCTGTAGTTATGTTTGTCAATGTCAATAATAAATCATCTTTAATAAAATTACCGGTATCTATTACTTGGAAACTTGCATTTAAACTATGAGTATCTACTTTGGCAGAAATTAAATCTATTGATACTTCTTGCTTTAACACTGAATTTGTTGTATCACCTTCGCCTGATTCTCCTCCTGATGGCTTATTTTCCTCATTATTTTCAGGATTATTTTTTACATCAGGTTGATTTTCACCTTTATTATCTCCACTACCATCAGTAGTGCCATCAGTATTTTTCTTGTCATCATTTGATTTTACTTTACCATCGCTAGGTTTGATATCAATATTTTCATTACCATCAATAGTCATCTCGGATAAAGAAAGTTTTGTTTCATCATTATAGATAACATTCTTATCGCCAAGATTTATTTTTGTATTATCTCCTATAAAAATAGTTGTTCCATCCGCTACGGTTTGATAGCTTCCTTCTTGGTTTTCTATTTTTACTATACCATCTTCTACAAATAGTATTTCAAAATAATCTCCACTAACAGTGTTATCATTACCTGCTAATTTAACTCTTATATCTTTTCCTACAACAATATATTTGTTTTCGGTTATTCTTCCTAAGAAATTATTAAATATTAATGTTTTGTCGGATGTTTCAATGTAATAACTACCATTATTATATTTAATTATCGATTTATCTGTAATATTGTAATATGGAACTAGATTTTTATTGAATTTATCTAAGTCAAGGATAACACCATTTTTCATAAATGACATTGATTTATCTAAATAATGAATAAAGTTTTCTTTGCTGGTACTTACTTCTTTATTGTCTGCATTCTTAAAAACATATTCTTCTTTTACGTTTTCTTTATAAACTGTATTATCATTGAAATATAGTTTTTTGCTGCTTGATGCAGTACTATTTATTATATATCCTGCACTATAAAATTCTTTTTCTGAATCTTTTGTTAAAAAGATTACCCCTATAGTCAAAATTGTTAAAGTTACAATGCTTATAATTAAAATTATCCAAAAACTTTTATCATTTATTTTCTTCATTTTTATCACCGATACCTATCATATAAATTATATCAAAATGGTACTTAAAAGTCAATTAACTCATTATATTTTGCCATGATAATTTTGATGATATTTTTATAATAATTTTTGATAAATTTTGAGTTTTTTTTAATTTAGTAGTTTACAAATGGAAAATATATGGTATAATATTGATTGTGTTGGGGCGTTAGCTCAGTTGGTAGAGCAACTGACTCTTAATCAGTGGGTCTAGGGTTCGAATCCCTAAGGGTGTACCAAAAAAGAGCAATCTTCACGGGTTGCTCTTTTTTTTATGTCAAATTATTCAACAAATATTTTTGTTAATTGAAATATAAATCGTACCTTTGCGGAGAATTTGTTAGTTGAAGATTAATAAAAGGTTAAACCTGATATAATATATCAACGTAAATTGTAAAGTAAAATGGTAAGTTTTATGTTAAGTCTTGTAGCCCTTGTGCTCGGCTACTTGTTCTATGGAAAATTTGTAGCACATATTTTCGGTCCTGATGATCGTCCAACTCCAGCGCTGACCAAGGCTGATGGAGTTGACTTTCTCGTATTGCCAAGTTGGAAGATTTTTATGATTCAATTTCTCAATATTGCAGGTACTGGTCCTATCTTCGGTGCCATCATGGGTGCATGGTATGGTCCCGTAGCTTATCTCTGGATTGTTTTGGGTTGTATCTTTGCCGGTGCGATGCATGATTATCTGAGTGGTATGTTGAGTATTCGTAATGGTGGTGCCGGTTTGCCAGAATTGGTAGGTAAGTATCTGGGTGGCAGAACCAAGAAAGTGATGCTTGTCTTCTCCGTTCTTCTGCTGATGATGGTGGGTGTAGTCTTTGTCTATAGTCCTGCTATTATTCTTGAAAGTATCTGGGGTAGCAAGATGTGGTGGATCATTGCCATTTTCATCTACTATATTATAGCAACGCTCCTGCCGATTGATAAGATTATCGGCAAGATATATCCTCTGTTTGCCATCTCCCTGTTGTTTATGGCAGGTGCTCTGATGGTTGGACTCTTTGTCAAGATGCCAGATTTGCCTGAACTTTGGAGTGATATGGCAAATAGCAATAACAATCTGAATACGAGTTGGTTAGGTGTGGATGCCTTTATGGACAAGAATCCGATTTTCCCTTGTCTTTTCATCACGATAGCCTGTGGAGCCATCAGTGGTTTCCATGCTACTCAAAGTCCTTTGATGGCACGTTGTATGAAAAGTGAGAAGTTGGGCCGTCCTATCTTCTACGGTTCTATGATTACTGAGGGTGTCGTCGCTTTGATTTGGGCTACAGTCTCTATCTACTTCTTCTATGATGGTGGTTGGAAAGAGGTTGTTCCTGCTGATGTCGCCCAGCAGTTTATCGCTCAGTTTGGTACGCCTGATGGAAAGTCGCTCGTTCAGTTCTTCGATGCTCCTACAGTTGTGAAGATAATCTGTTCCAGTTGGCTTGGTGTGGCTGGTGGAATCCTTGCCCTTCTCGGTGTTGTGGCAGCTCCTATTACCAGTGGCGATACTGCTTTCCGCAGTGCCAGACTCATCATCGCTGAGTTCTTGGGCATCGAACAGCATACAATACATCGTCGCCTGCTCATCTGTATTCCTATGTTTGTTGCAGCCATTCTTCTTTTGGTATGGCAGATGGCAAATCCCGACGGATTCAATGTGATTTGGCAATACTTCGGATGGGCCAACCAGACCTTGTCAGTATTTACTTTATGGACGCTGACGGTTTATCTTGTAGAGAACAAGAAACCATTTGTGGTCACACTCGTACCAGCACTCTTTATGACAGTGGTATGTTCTACATTCCTGTTGGTCAGCAAGCAGGCTTTAGGATTGCAAGAGCCGATGGCCTATACGGGCAGTTGTCTGATACTGGTTGTAGCACTGGTTTGGTTCTATTCCTGGTATAAGGGATTAAAGCGCAAGAATATCGGAGGAGGAAAGTAGTCTGACTGTTGATGGTATGATTCTGAGTGCGGAATGGCATCAGAATGCAGAAGAAATCAGAATGGCGAAATCATTAGAATAAATAAAAATAATCACAGGTTGTGATTTATCTATAAAATAATCGAGATATGAAGAAATTAGCTATTTTATGTGCATCTCTTTTGTTGACGGTGTCGGCAAATGCACAGTTTGAAGAAGGTAAGGTATATTGTGGGGCTTCTCTTTCTGGCCTCAATTTGAGTTATAATGGTTCAAGCGAGCTCAATTTAGGTGTTCAGGCTAAGGCGGGTTATCTCTTTGCCGATAATCTGATGGCTGTAGGTCAGTTGTCTTATGATCATTCGGGCAAGGATGGTGTCAAGGATTATTTTAGCGTAGGTGCGCAGGGTAGATACTATATTATCCAGAATGGTCTCTATTTAGGTGCTGGTGTCAAGTTGGCTCATACCGGTAGCTACAATGACGTGATGCCAGGAGTAGAAGTGGGTTATGCCTTTTTCTTGAGTCGTACCGTGACTATTGAACCAGCCATTTATTACGACCAGAGTTTCAAGAATCATTCAGACTTCTCAACAGTAGGTCTGCGTGTCGGTATTGGTGTTTATCTGTAATGATACAGAAATATCCATCAGCACTTTTGGAAAAGGCGGTGAGCGAGTTTGCCAAACTGCCGGGAATAGGGCGCAAAACAGCTTTGCGCCTTGTTCTTCATACCCTGCGCCAGAGCGATGAGTCGGTGGAACAGTTTGTGGGTGCCGTCTCTCAACTCAAGCGTGAGGTAAAGTATTGTCGTGTCTGTCATAATGTGAGCGATACCGAAGTTTGTCCGATATGCAGTGATCCCCGCCGGGATACCTCCATTATTTGTGTGGTGGAGAATATTCAGGATGTGATGGCTGTAGAGAATACCCAACAGTTTCACGGACTATATCATGTCTTGGGTGGTATTATTTCTCCAATGGATGGTATCGGACCGGCTGATCTTGAGATAGATTCACTTGTTGAGAGGGTGGCTCATGGAGGTGTTGATGAGGTGATTCTTGCCTTGAGCAGTACAATGGAGGGTGATACCACCAACTTCTACATTTCTCGCAAGTTGGCAGATTATCCAGTAAAACTGTCGGTAATTGCGAGAGGAATTTCTGTAGGAAACGAACTGGAATATACGGATGAAGTAACGCTCGGTCGTTCAATAGTCAATCGTACTCCTTTCGGTCAATAAGAGAATTTCATCTCCTTCTCACTTTCAGATGAATCGTATTTTTAATGCAGAAAATAGACCTCTAAAATAGAGAAATAGGTTTTCTATAACAAAGAAAAAAATGAACTTGAAATTTTCCCAGCGAATATTGCTTATCAACTTTTGGGTATTATTATTGGCAGCCATTCTCATGGTTTTGCTCTACGAAACTGAAATGTTAGCGCCAGGCACTTTGCTTTTCAGTAGTGATTTTGTATTTTTGATGCAGGTCATCATGGAGTTTCTTACCATTGCGGTCATCCCTTTGGCTCTGAAGTTGTTTGCTTTCAAGGCTGTCAAGCGCAAGTTGGTGAATGGTAAAGGATCGGCTCTTTTGCCTTGGGGCACAGCTCGCATCAACATGCTGTGCTTGCCGATGCTGGTCAATACCTTCATGTATTACCAGACGATGTCGCCTGCTTTCGGCTATATGGCAATCATCCTTTTCCTGTGTGTCTTTTTCGTATATCCATCCATGGCGAGATGTGTGTCTGAAACAGAAGATATTCCAGCATAACATTTGCTTTTCAGGCATCATGTTAATCATATTTATTCTTCCTATATATATAATAAGGTGAAAATTACAGTTGTAATCGTTAGCTATAACGTGAAATTCTATCTCCAACAGTGTCTTGAATCTCTCCAGAGAGCGCTTCAGGGTATAGAGTCGGAGGTGTTTGTCGTCGATAATCATTCCAAGGACGGGTCGGTGGATTATCTTTCGAAGCGTTTTACACAGGTGAACCTGATAGACAGTCCTCATAATTTGGGTTTTGCGAGAGCCAACAATCTGGCGATTCGCAAGAGTCATGCAGAGTATGTACTGCTTCTCAATCCTGATACGGTGGTAGGAGAATCTACGATTCGTGAGGCTATCGACTTCATGGATGCTCACGAAGATGCCGGTTCTTTAGGTGTTCGCATGTTGGATGCTTCTGGTAAGCCGGCACTGGAAAGTAGGAGAGGGTTGCCTTCTCCGATGGTGGCTTTCTACAAGATGGTAGGTCTGTGTGCCCGTTTCCCGAAAAGTCACCGTTTCGGTCATTATTATATGAGCGCACTTCCTTGGGATAAACCGGGAAGGATAGAGGTGGTGAGTGGAGCCTTCTGTCTGTTGCGAAAGAAAACCATCGATGAGGTGGGTTATCTGGACGAGGACTTCTTCATGTATGGCGAGGATATCGATCTTTCTTATCGTATTCTGAAGGGAGGTTATCACAATTATTATCTTCCTTCTACCATCTTGCATTATAAGGGTGAGAGTACTCAGAAGTCGAGCTTCCGCTATGTGCATGTGTTCTATGAGGCGATGCTTATCTTCTTCAGAAAACATTATTCCGGTATGTCGTGGCTCATCAGTTTACCTATCAAGGCAGCCATTTATGCCAAGGCTACTCTTGCCCTTTTCCAGATGCAGATCGACAGGGCCCGTAAGAGCTTAGGATTTATCACCTATGAGTGGCAGACTCCGAACTATGTGTTTGTAGGAAGTAAGGAGATGCAAGAGCAATGTGGAGAGTTGGTGCGCCGGAAAGGTTTGATGGCAGAATTTGTAGCTTGCGGCAAGAATGAACTGACAGCGACTTTCTTGGAGAAGATTACTGATTCTAAGAAACTGCAGATTGTTGTCTTCGATGTTTCGGAATTTGATTACGAACAAATCCTCGAAGTTTTTGCAGTAGCTCCTTCTCCTTTGAGGAAAATAGGATTCTATCATCAGGATTCTGGCATGCTGATTACAGATGCAGAAGTAATAAAATAAGGTGTACAAGTGTAGAAAGTCATGGAAAATAGTAAAAAACCTCAGATAAAGCTTCGGGCGATGGAGCCGGAAGACTTGGATTTCTTGTATGGAGTTGAGAATGATGACAGGTTGTGGAATGTAGGTGTTACCAATGTTCCTTATTCCAAAAGTATGCTTCTGGACTATATTACATCAGCAACTGGCGATATTTTTGCAGACAAGCAGGTGCGGTTGATGATAGATAATGAAGTCGGAGAGACGATAGGTATGGTTGATTTGATGGATTTTTCTCCTATTCACCGCCGTGCAGAGTTGGGTTTGGTCATCCGGAAGGAGTATCGCGGACGGGGTTATGCTTCTGCTGTTTTGGATAAAATAGTGGATTATGGAAGAAAAGTGATACATTTGCATCAAATTTATGCGATTGTTCCAGAACATAATGAAAAATGTATAAAAGTGCTCGAACTATCTGATTTTCAGAAGACTACGAGGTTGAATGCATGGCTTTTTGATGGCAAGAAGTATAGTGATGCGATTTTTTTTCAAAAATTCTTGTAAAAAGTTGCCGAAAAAATTGGTGGAATCAAAAAAATGTAGTACCTTTGCACTCGCAAATGAGAAATGAGCTTCAAGCTAATGAGATTTGTTACTTGAAGGTGCGTTAGTTCAGTTGGTTAGAATGCCTGCCTGTCACGCAGGAGGTCACGAGTTCGAGTCTCGTACGCACCGCAGAAACCTTCGAGAGTGATCTCGGAGGTTTTTTGTTTTTATGTAAATCTAAGAGAATATGGCTATCGTTATCACAGTTCTGGCATACATCTGTGTGCTGCTGCTCTTCAGTCATCTTACTGCCCGTAATATGGCAAGTAATGAAACTTTCTATCGTGCCAACCGCCGTTCGCCTTGGTATATGGTTGCTTTCGGTATGGTGGGAGCGTCTATTTCGGGCATCACTTTCGTCAGTGTGCCGGGCATGGTGATGAGAACGGATATGACCTACCTTCAGATGTGCATCGGTTTCATCCTGGGTTATTTCCTGGTTGCCTTTCTTTTGCTTCCTATCTATTACCGGTATAATCTCACTACGATTTACGGTTATCTGCAGCAGCGGTTGGGGGAACGTTCGTATAAGACTGGAGCTTCGTTCTTCCTCTTGTCCAAGATGACGGGTGCGGCGGTCCGTTTCTTTGTCGTCTGTATCCTCTTGCAGCGTTTCGTGCTCGATGGGATTGGTGTTCCGTTCTGGGTCACGGTTCCTGTCATGGTACTGCTTATCTGGCTTTATACGCGCAAGGGTGGCATCAAGACGCTGGTGTGGACGGATACCTTTCAGACGCTCTGTATGTTTGCGGCGCTCGTCCTCATTATCTTTCAGGTGATGTCGGCGTTGGGCATGACTCCTTCCGAAACGATCACTGCGATTGCTCACGACAGTCATTCCCGTATTTTTGTCTTTGATGACTGGATGTCGAAACAGAATTTCTGGAAACAGTTCCTCAGCGGTGTCTTTGTAGTGATTGTGATGACCGGTCTTGATCAGGACATGATGCAGAAGAATCTTACCTGCAAGTCGCTCCGTGAGGCCCAGAAGGATGTTTGCAGCTATGGTTTTGCCTTTGTGCCTGCCAATCTGCTTTTCCTGAGTCTGGGTGTGTTGCTGGTGATGCTGGCTCAGAAACAGGGAGTGGCTTTGCCTGATGCTCCTGATGATCTGTTGCCGATGTTTGCGGCTTCGGGGGCAATGGGAAACCTGGTGGTGGTCTTGTTTACCATTGGCATTGTGGCGGCAAGTTTCTCCAGTGCCGATTCAGCATTGACCGCGATTACTACGAGTCTCTGTGTGGATATATTGGGCAGGAAAGAGGATATGAAGCTTCGCAAGCGCATGCATCTGCTGGTGGCTTTCGTCTTCATGCTCTTCATCATTGCTTTCAAGGCGATTAATTCTACGAGCGTGATAGATGCCATCTACATCCTCTGCTCTTATACTTACGGTCCGCTGTTGGGTTTGTTTGCCTTCAGCCTGCTCACCAAGCGTCAGGTAAACGACCGCTGGTCGCCATGGGTCTGTATCGCCAGTCCGCTCATCTGCTTCGCCATCGATACCCTTACCTCGCAGTATGTGGGCTATAAGTTCGGCTATGAGCTTCTGATGCTGAATGGCGCCCTGACATTTGCAGGTCTCGCTCTTATAAAAAAAGAAACAGTTAAATACAAACAATAATGAGAACAAAAGTATTATTCGCAGCATTGTTGCTCAGTGCAACAACTGCTTTTGCCCAGCAGGAGAAGTTGGGCTCCGGTATTGACAAGACCAACATGGACTTGACCATTAAGCCGGGTAATGATTTCTATCGCTATGCCGCAGGCAACTGGATGAAGAATCATCCACTCGATGCCGAGCATACCGACAATGGTGCTTTCACCGACCTCTTTGAGCAGAACCAGAAGCGCATCCAGGACATCATCCTTGAATATGCTTCCAAGCCACAGCAGAAGGGGTCACTCGGACAGAAGATCGGTTCGCTCTACAACCTCCGTATGGACAGCGTTCGCCTGAACAAGGAGGGATGGGCACCTATCAAGCCAACTCTCGACCGCATTGCAGCCATCAAGGACCGCAGAGAGTATCAGCTCGTTACCGCTCAGCTCGATTTACGTGGCGAGGGTACCATGATGTATGGCATCGGTGTGGGCGCCGACCTTCGTGATGCCGCTAACAACCTCGTTGAGGTAGACCAGAGTGGTCTCGGTCTTGGTGTACGCGATTACTATGTAAACGATGACGAGCAGACCAAGAAGATTCGTGATGCATACAAGGCTTATATGAAGAAGCTCTTCCAGATGGTAGGCAACGACGAGGCTACCGCCCAGAAGAAGATGGAGGCTGTGATGGCTATCGAGACCCGCATCGCTAAGGCAAGCTATAGCCAGGTACAGCTCCGCGACATCGACAAGAACTATCACAAGATGACCTACAACCAGCTCGTGCTCGATTATCCTGGCATCGACTGGGGCAATGTGTTCCTGGCATCCGGTTTCCCTGCTTTCAAGGAAATTTGCGTGGGTCAGCCTGAACCAATCCACGAGGTTGAGAAGATTCTCGCAGAGACCTCTCTGGATGATCTGAAGACATACGCAGAGATCAAGGTGATTTCTGGTGCAACCAGCGTATTGAGCGATGATTTCCGTGCCGTATCCTTCGAGTTGAGCAAGGTAATGAGCGGTGTTCAGCAGGACCGTCCTCGCTGGAAGCGTGCCGTAAGTACCGTGAGTGGTGTGTTGGGCGAGGCTATCGGAAAGATTTACGTAGAGAAGTACTTCCCGGAGAGCAGCAAGAAGCGTATGCTCGAACTGGTTCACAATCTCCAGACTGCGCTTTCACAGCGCATCGACGAGGCAACATGGATGAGTGCTGCTACCAAGGCACAGGCTAAGGATAAGCTGGAGAACTTCATCATCAAGATCGGCTATCCTGACAAGTGGAAGGACTATAGCGGATTGCAGGTAGATGACAGCCTTTCTCTCTACGAGAATATGGCAAATATCTCTGAGTTCTTTACCAAGGATGAAATCGCCCGCAAGGTGAACAAGCCGGTAGATAAGACAGAGTGGGGAATGACTCCTCAGACTATCAATGCTTATTATAACCCAACTACCAACGAGATCTGCTTCCCTGCAGCTATTCTCCAGCCTCCATTCTTCGACCCGACAGCCGATGATGCGATGAACTATGGTGGTATCGGTGGTGTAATCGGTCATGAGATGAGTCATGGTTTTGACGATCAGGGTAGCCAGTTTGACAAGACCGGAAACCAGAACAACTGGTGGACTGCTGCTGACAAGAAGAACTTCGAGTCTCGCACCAAGATCCTGGTTGACCATTTCAACAAGATTGAGTTGGCTGGCAAGAAGGTAAACGGCCAGATGACCCTGGGTGAGAACATCGGTGACAATGGTGGTTTGAACATCGCTTTCCGTGCACTTCAGAATGTGATGAAGACAGAGAAGTTGGGTGTGAAGGATGGATTTACTCCAGAACAGCGCTTCTTCTTGGCATGGGCACGTGTATGGGCAGGCAATGCCCGTCCTGAGTACCTGCAGTATCTGATGACCGTGGATGTTCACTCTCCAAACGAGGCTCGTGTGAACGGTGCCCTCCCAATGGTGGATTCATGGTATAAGGCATTCAACATCAAGAAGGGCGACAAGCTCTTTGTTCCTAAGAACAAGCGTGCACATATCTGGTAAAAACATAAAAAAGTCTTGCAGGCACATTGGCTTGCAAGACTTTTTTATAATCATTACTTCGTTCCGAAGTAGAGGAAGAGCATTCCGAGTAATACCAGGAGCAGATCTACGAACTTCGCCTTGAGATTCTTCTCGTGGAAGATGGCTGCACCGAAGAGGAAGCTGACGATGACCGAACCGCGGCGAATCATGCTCACGATACTGATCATGGCGCCAGGCAAACTTAGAGCGTAGAAATAAACGAAGTCGGCTGCCGAAAGGAAGATACTGATGAAGATGATACTCCAGTGCCAGTGGAATGGGGTAGAATTCTTCTTGGTAGGCCACCATATCATCAGCAGCATGGATCCCATGAGGAAACACTGGTAGATGTTGTACCAACTCTGCACTATCATTCTGTCTAATCCTACACCACCATTCTCTGGTGGAGCCATCAGATACTTGTCGTAGAGACCGCTTATTGCACCGAGCAGGGCAGCCAGCACGATGAAGTAAATCCATTTGTTGTGCTTGAAGTCGATACCCTCTTTCTTGCCGCTGCGCGAAAGCATGGCAAAGGAGATGATGGCAAGTATGACACCAATCCACTGATACAGATTCAGAACCTCGCCATAAACAAGCAGGGCGCCTACGAGTGTCATTACTGGTCGGGTGGCGTTGATAGGTCCCACGATGGTGAGCGGCAGGTGTTTCATGCCGAAATAACCGAAGATCCAGCTGCTCAATACGATGAAACTCTTGAGCACGATGTACTTGTGAACTTCCCATCCGCCTTCTGCTACATGAAACATCGTTCCATCCAGCGAATTTCCTGTATAGCTCATCACGATGAACGGCAGGAAGATGAGCGATGAGAAGAGCGTGTTCAGAAAGAGCACGGGAATCACTGCGTTACCTGAAAGCGCCTTCTTCTTGAAGGCATCATAAAATCCCAGCAGCGCTGCTGAGAGAAATGCTAATACTAACCACATTTTTATGAATGTTAAATGTTGAATGTTGAATGGTAACTACTCAGCACCCCCTATGGGCATGAGTAATCGTCTTACTGTTGTACTACA
>ENA-OOQP01000517-OOQP01000517.1-human-gut-metagenome-genome-assembly--contig:-NODE-517-length-18296-cov-5.317033_pt1 | contig 18296 bp, 10 predicted proteins | sample MGYA00241266_ERZ501171 | MGnify/ENA primary metagenome ERZ501171 (study PRJEB25962, sample SAMEA2042501) | human gut metagenome | biome: human gut; feature: human-associated habitat; material: faeces...
TTGCTCAGGTGCTTATAAAAAATATTAAATTATAGTGTTGCGGAATTAAGGATATTGCAGAATGGTATAAACGTTGCTATAGTGGTAAGACAGATAAAAATGCAATTGAAACCTTAAAGCTTGAATGCAAGCCTAAAGAAATTTGGGAGGCGGCCCAAATGCCCAATTCTCTCCTCTATAAGAAGAGAAATAACATGTATCTGTTTTCTATGTATGTGTTAGGTGGTCTTCCAATCCGTTATCTTACAAATAAACGATTCAAAGATATTTTTAAGGAGATTTCTTCTGCGTATAAGAAGAAAGGAGACGAGGAACAGATTAATAATAATATATTTATTAACAACCATGCCCTGCAAGAATCCATGCGTTCACAATGGGGCAGCCTGCATTTATATTTCGATGCCTTGATGCGAGATGAATACCCGTTTTCTGCAAGTGATTTAGAGAAAGAACCCTTCAAAAATTTCATCGAAAACCTGAAGGAATGGAATCCTATGCGTAATAAGTTCAAGATAGAATGGCTTATTGAGGGGAACTTACGTAATAAAAAATTACGTAGGCTTTTGCGTTTGTATGTAACTCCTGAAACAGCTGGAGAGCGTCATAAAAGTATCTCTTATGCGCGATTAGAAAAGTGGTGTGGGAACAAAGATTATAAATCTTTTAATTTGTATCTTTGTTTTAACGAAGATAATCCAGAGGAGACAGATGAGCAGTCTGAGCATTTGTCATTTTACAACACCTATGACGGGTATTTTGTAGGTCAAATGACAGATAACTTTTTTACTTTTACACATATCCCATCCACTAATATTAGAAAAATAAAGTTGGTAGGAAAATTTGGGCATTGTTTTAAAGTAGTAGATGAATTTAATATTCAGCCATATTTACAACTTTTTGAAACAAACCGTTATGGTATTTTGAGTTCTAATAAAAATGATAGGAAAAACTATGTCCTTTTACCATATGATTATAAAATTCTTCACCCAGTTGTAGGGAACGATGGTGAGAAATACTTCACTGACGATGTAGAGCCGTATCGAATGATTGAAAATAATACATATGTGTCTTTCAAGGATGCAGAAGATGAAGATATAACCTTGTACGGTCATGTAAATGGCATAAACGTTTCTTTCAAGAGATATACAGATGTGTTATTATATGATGATGAGGGTATGTGCCAGCATTCATTCTTGGATGCGAACGGCAAATGGCAGGAGGAAAAAATTCCTGTTATATTTAATGCCCATGATATAAAGGTTGTAAAGTGCACAGAAAATGAAGAACCAGAGGAATTGTCTTTTGACAAATATCAGTTGGAATTCAAAGCTGATGGAAGTAACAATTATCAATCCTGGGCTGATGAAAATAGTCCTAAAAGAGGAGTATGTAAAATTAGAGTTACTATGCAAGACTGCAAGCATGTTCAGAAAGTATATGTCTTGCCTTCGGCAAAATGCCCTATAAAGAGAGATTGTAAGAAAAGGAAAATAGGAATAGATGCGTCGATAGATATGTTAGAGTATCCTTATGATTTTTACAAGACAGAATCCCTTGACGGCAGAAATATAAATTGGTATGAAGACAAATTGGATAATTGCTATTCTAAAGATCAAATATGCATAAAATTTGGTACCGATAAAGACTTTTTATCTTTAAAGGTCCATAGAGCTTGTATTGTCAAGAAACTTTATAGAGATGATGAACTCATAGAAAGTTATAGAGATGGTGTCGCAAACAGCTCTCTTGAGATACCAATTATGTTGAAAGACCATTTTTCTGTAAGATATATAGGAGAAAATGGCGTGTTTAATATGGATTTGAAAGATGAAGAATTTAGTATTTTTGATCTTGCTTTAGAAGACAATTTCAAATCAATTACTAAAAGTATAAAAAAAGACAGTGAGGTTGGTGTTCTGAAATTTTATCTATGCAAAGATAATGGGGACAAGGATAAGCATTATCTGTTAGACATTGATGATGATGATAATGATAATTATGTCTTTTATTATTGGTCTATGATGGATAAGGATCAGCCAGAATTGCTATCTTTTCACCGCGATGGTTCTTTGATTAGTTTAGACCTCTCTGAAGATCAGAAGGAAAGGGGTATGATATTTCAAAGTTTGGAAAATGGGGTAGTACCTCGTCACTATTTTGCTCCATACTTGATAGGTACATGGAATGAACAATCAGTGAATTCTATCCTCAATTGTGTATTCATAGCAATGGAGCATCATGTAGCCTTTAGATGTTTTGAACCAATATATCAACTTTTCAAGGAGACAGATAGTTCACTGACGGATTTATCAGCTAATGTTTTCCTTCATGAAAATGGAATGTCATTATCCCAGAAAATGGAAGGTTTAATAAGACTTTCAAGAGAGTTTTACTTTTCATGGCCGCTTTTGAATAGACGTACATGGAAAGAAATGCCAGAAAGAGTTTATGGGGAAAAAATCAATAATTCTTTGTCGAAAATTGATAAGCAGACCTTTACTGATTTCTTAAGGACAAGAGCCAAAAACTTGTTTTGTGAGTGTGGGCGAGTACTTTCCACAGGTAACCGATTGGCATTGGAAGAATTTACTGAATTTTATTGGGCCACAGAAGATGAATCTGGTGTGCATTTTGCCCCTTTTGGTGACAATAGATGGTATGGTTATTCTATAAATGGTGACAAAGAATTAGGTTTTAATGAAAAGGATATGCCTGTAATGGCTCTCGTCTTTATGCGCCCTCGTCCGATAAATGATATGATTCATGTGCTTCGTGAAAATGACAAACACGGATACGTTAGAAAATATCCTAGAATAATAGGTTTTACTAATGGAGAAAATAAAACAATCCGTAGGGATGAAATAAGAGTTAGGCCTATCAACGAAATAGTTGACTTCCTAAAATGGCTAAATACGGACAAAGAATCTTTCATTTCTATAGTGAGATTTTTAAAAATGAATTTATGTAAATAATAATTATAGCAATATGAAACAGAAATTAAAGTTTGGAGACATTTACAGAAATTGCAAGGGAAAATTGCAATCCACTGTTACTTCTATGTGGTGTAGCAGCTCCCACTCTGAGCACCAGAAACTTTATGCGCAGCATCTGAATGAACTTATATCAGATTTTTTCTTACCATCAAATGCAATGCCGATGGTGGAGTGCATGGATCCGTATGAATCTATCTCTCCTGAAGAAAAAGAACAGGCAGTGTCTTTAGTAAGAGGACTTTGGAAAAGTGACTTTCTCCCTTATAAACATCAATATAAAAGTTGGCAAGTTCTTCGTGAGGGATATGCGGATGCCGAGAAATCTAAAGTAAAGTCCATTGTTGTCACTACTGGTACAGGATCAGGAAAGACTGAATGTTTCATGACTCCGCTTGTGGCTGATTTATTAGATAGATGGGATGAAAATCCAGTGCATGGCGTAAAGGCAATCTTCATTTATCCGTTGAATGCTCTGATGGAGGATCAGAAAGGCCGTTTGCAGAAAATGTTGAATAATACGGACTTGAAATTTGCTGTTTATAATGGAAATTTACCAGAAAGTGAACCTGCCAGAATAGACGACAGTGTGAAAGCAAGAGTCCAGCGCCTTCGTTTGGAAAAAGAAAAACAGGATTATCCAAACATTCTCCGTACCAGAGAAGAGATGCGTTCTAAGAAACCAGACATTCTTCTAACCAATCCGACAATGTTGGAATATATGCTACTGCGTAATAAGGATGCAACTCTTTTTGAAAATTCAGATTTGCGTTGGATTGTTATTGATGAAACTCATAGTTTCACGGGAGCAGGGGCAGCAGAACTATCTTTGTTGCTGAGACGTGTTATGATGGCATTTGACAGAACATCAGATTCTGTACGTTTTGCGACATCTTCTGCAACGATTGGCAATGGGGCAAATGAGGATGTTGAAAAGAAACTCAAAGAATTTATTGCGAGAATAAGTGGACAATCTGTTTCACAGATAGAAGTTATCGGTGGTAATAGAACAAAAACAACAGATGTATCTGTTACCGGTGAAATAGCAAAGTGTAAAGAAATCCTTCATCAAAAAGGCTATGTTTCTCTTGACGAACTCATCCCTGGAGAAGGTTTATCAATTGAGCAAAGATTGGATAGACTGGATGAAATTTGTGAAGATTCTGAAAATGTGAAGGGGTTACAGGCTAAAGTTCATTATTTTTGCCATGTACCAAACAGAGGTCTGATGGTACGCCTGGATGATTTTGATGCTCATACTGGTATTTTTAACTTGTACTCACAAGTACCAGTTAATGCGAAAGAAGATGAGACGCCTTACTTGGAATTTGCTCGCTGCAACTGTTGTGGCGAATATATTGCCATTGGACAGAATTCTGATAAACCAGGTGATAGATACACAGCACGAAAAATAGACATGAACAATGTCTTTGACTCATCATTTTCATCACGCAAATCATTAATATTTGGCCTGCTGGATAAAACAAATCCAAAAGTAGAGGGTAATGTTCCTGTTTCTATCTCTCAGGATACATATACCTATGAGGCTTTTAAAGAAGGAGTCTGGAATGTAGTTCTAAATATTAACAGGCATTGTCCTTATTGTGATGCGAACCTTATCCAAAAGAACAAAGTCGAAGAAGTCTTTACAGACGAAAATTCTGAGAATGAGGAACATTTGGCTGCAAATATAGAAGTAGATTCCTCTAAAGTACAAATGTTTAACTTGTCTGCAGATTTTATCAGTCATGTTATATCACCTGTAATTTTGGATTCTTTGAAAGAGGCAGAACCCGATGAACAGAGCACACTCCCTCATCGTGGGCAGCAATTCATCAGTTTTGTTGATAGCAGACAAGCTGCTGCTCGTTCTACATTAACTGCGAATATAGAACAGGAGCGTCTATGGATAGAGAGCAAGATATTTCATCTCCTTTGCAAGCAAAAAATCGACGCTGATGCAAGACAAGACACGGCACAGCTAATTGAAGACTTAAATACAGAACTCGCCCAAAAAGAGAATGAAAAGAATGATGCACAAGCTAATCGCGATAAGAAACTCTATGATTTATTGGACGAAATTGATTCATTGAAAAATCGGATAGCTGAGCTGAAGCAAAAAATGGGAGAAGCTCCAAAAACTTATCTTTTATGGAAAGATATATTTAATGAGCTAAAAAAAGATCCGATGAGTGATCAGTTTTGTTACCAATTTTCTAACAGATCTGAAGGAAGTGAGGAACTCGATGAGGAAAAAATAGATTGTGTTTCTCCCAAGACTAAGGTCAAGTACATATACTCAGCAATGGTAGAATTGTTGGGAAGAAGAGCTATGCGCAATTTCTTGGGTGAGAATATTGGACTATACACTTCCTGCTATCCAAATTTGGACCGTTTACCAAATTCTGATGACGACTTACCTGACGGAGTAAAAAAATTCAATGAAAGTTTACCATCTGATAAGAATCGTATAAAAGCCGAGGACTGGAAAGACTTGTTGAAAATATTCTTGGATCACTCTGTACGGTCTAATGAGTCCTTTTTCTTAAAGGATGAAGAGGAGAATGTTGATATCTGGAGTTGTCAGCGTTTCGAAACATCTAAGGCTGTACGCCGTCCTGCACGAAAACCAAGTGAAAAGGGACGTTCTGCAGTAAAATTGCTTTTGGCAGCATTGTATTCCACTTCCGAGAATCCATCACATGACGATATTAATGAGGCATTGAAGTCGCATAAAGATGAAATAAGAGGAGTCATAGATGCTTTATGGCATGATTTGACGAGTACTACTCATCTGATAGAGAATAGTTCTAGATGGAACGAGGATACAAATAAATGGGTATTGGATGATAAGGATATTACAATAGAAACTGCTGGACGTTTGAATCTTTTGAATCTTGGATTTAAGCTGTATGATAAAGTTACAATGTGCAATATCAAAAAAGCAGGAGAAAAGTTTAAGACTTTACGTCCTGAGAGTACCTTGTTTAAAGGCTTTTCTCCATGCCTGGTGGATGGTTATCCATGTAAAGCAGACCAGCAGTTATCGGAAACTTGGCCTGTCTATCCATTTGTCGAAGGATTCAAGGATCTGGACAAACATGTAAAAATATCTTTATCAGAGCTTAAACAGTGGGCTTCTGAAAATCGAAAAGGTATTTGGAATAATGGAATGTGGGGTGAAAAAGGAATTTGCTCGAATCGTTTGAATCAGATTTATAGTTATCCTGAAGTCTATATTCAAGCAGAACATACTGCACAAGTTGACAAAATAATTGCACATGAGAACCAGGAAATTTTCAGGGATAAGAAACTGATAAATATTTTGGCTTGTTCTACAACTATGGAAATGGGTATTGACCTTGGTGACTTGGAGGCTGTAATGATGTGCTCCGTACCTCCTCACCCTGCCAACTATAAACAGCGTGCGGGACGCGCTGGTAGAAAGGGTCAGAACAGAAGTATCTGTATTACGCTATGTCAGTCTGATGCCATTGGTTACAGAACTTTATTCTCTCCATTGGAACAGATGATATTGCGCCCAACTGCAATTCCTTTTGTTGATTTGAAGAGCCCACAGGTCGTTCAACGTCATGTGAACTCTTTGTTGTTGAGAGATTCTAAAGTGTTTATGAAAAATGAAAGGAATAATCTGGATTTGCAAATCGTAGATTTCTTTACAGATTTTTACTTTGGCACGGACCCCAAAACAAAGCGTACTGAGTATACAAGGGTACTGAATAAAGAAACAGGTGAACGAGTCCTTCCTAATGAAGAAGCCCCATTGGGCCCTTCGGAAAACACTATGTATCGTGATTATGTCCATTATATCGAGGGGAAAATTGATGACGATGAAAATGTGAAAAATCATATAGTTCACTTACTCAAGGATACTTGTTTTGATGGTGAGGTTGGAAAAGTATGCACAAAGGCTAAGGAGGATATAAAGAAATGTTATGACGAATTGAAAGATAAGGCAGAGGATATTGCTAGAGCTTTTAACATCAGATACAATAAAGTCAAATCTGATTTAGAGGCAAGAAATAATAATGTTAGACCATATGAAATAATTAATAGGATAGATTGTAGAAGTTCATATGACGGTTCTGCTGCTTGTAGTATGCTTCACAAGTATAATGAAGTTTTGAGTTCTAACTTACTCAATTATCTTGCGACTCATAGAGTGACACCAAATGCAAATATGCCTGTGAACATCATTGAATTTGATGTTAATATGAAGAATATGCAGAGATGGGGTAACATGGGAGTTTCTAATCCTTCATATACAATGCAAACAGCTTTATCTCAGTATGCTCCTGGGAATACTATTGTGTTGAGCAATAGAGCAAGAGTAGTAAGAGGAATCTTATATACAGGATGGACTAAAGAAATTTATTCTTTTAAGAAGATTTCAACAGATGGAGATCGTGTTATTTTGGGTTCTAAAGACATGTTCAAGAATCCGAAAGGCACAGTACGTACCTTTACCCTGATAGAACCGTTTGCATTTATTCCGGATGCCAATGAGAAAGATACTCGTGCAATCGATAAAAATATTTATACTACAGTCTATGCACAGTTAATAGGAACCAATAATTGGGATGAAAACAAAACAAATACACACCTGTTCCAAGTAAGAAGTAATGGAGACAGTGGAGGAGCACAGATTATGTTCTATAATCAAGGTATTGGGTATGGCTATGCGGTGTGTACACGTTGTGGAAAAACGGTTTGCGAGACCCATTGGGCAAGTTACCATGATGGACCTGTAACGGATTTGCCAGCCTCTTTTAATGATAAACAGGATCGTAACGGTGAACCAATTCATATAAACATAAAGAACGTTAAAAAGAACTCTGGTGGAAATTGTATAAGTATGGCCGAACTGGAAGAAAAACGCCACCTTGTTCAACGAAACGTGTTACTTGGGGGATTTATGACAACTGATTATTGTGAAATAAGAATCAAAAAGGATTATCATTCCCAATGGTGTGATAATGATGCTCAGTATGATGGCATCCTATATACTTTGGGTGTTCTTTTTACAAGTTCTTTAGCAGAATATTTGGGAAAAGATTATGGTGATATATCATTCTTACTTACACCGAACAAGCATTTATGTATTTATGACACTAACCCTGGAGGTTCTGGTTATTCCAACAAATTGGCAAGTATTGCAGAAATGGAGAAAATGATAGCAATGTCAATACAGAAACTTTCACAGGAAAACTTGACTAAAGACATGCTTTTAGATAAGTTTACGCTCAAATATTTGGATAAAATTGATATTGAAGCTACCAAAGAATGGTTGGAAGCTGAGGATAAGATCAAAGATGAGGTACCATCTTCCATAATTGACACATATGCATCAGCAGTAAAAGTCAACTTTGAGGATTTGGAAGCTGATTGTAAGACAGACGGGAAATGCTCAATTTTCGTCAATTCCGATTTTGAAAAGTGGGATTATGATGAGTCAGAAATATCTACTTTCAAAAATCGTGTTTGGGATATCAGAAACAAATGTAGCAAACTTTATTTAGTTGGAAGTGTTAGTTCTATTCCAGCTCCAATAATTCGTGTTCTTGGAAAAATGAAGGACTGGGCAAGTTCTATAGAGCAAGCCCAACAATATAATTTGCCAGATTCGCTCTATCCTATAGCTTTTGCTAATGGCAGGCTGTATTTAACTGACCGCTACGAATCATTGAATCTTGATGGAACTTGGGCTTTTGACTCTGTTTATCGAGTACAAATGGATAATTTTGAGATTCAAGGCTCTGCTATAGACATGAAGTTAAGTTCTATACCTACTTTGGAAATGTTTAACATAGCTGGCGTTAAGAACATCAAGAGTAATGAATTAGGGCAGTTGGTAGAAGACAGTTCTGAAAATTCACGTCAGATTATAAAGGACTTCGTAGATTATTGTTTGGCAAATCCAAATGAAAAGTTGTTTATTTCATATCAAGATGAGCATTTGAAATCTTACCTTGGAATGGTCATTACTTTACAATTCATTGATCATTTTATAAGCAAGATGAAACGTCCATTTGAATTGAAATTTTTAATGGAACAATATTTTGAAAATGGCTTCTGCACGGGAATCATGTCTAATTATACTGAATATGGTATTCGAGATCAGAATTTGACCAATCTTGCCGAGAAATGGATTGAACATAATGGTTATGAGGCAGAGGTAAAGATTGAAACAAAGTTTCCGAAGGTTTTGCCTCATTGGAGAGTCTTGACCATACAATGCGGTGAAAAAACTTTGAAAATCTTTCCAAACGGAGGGTTTGCTAATGAATGGTTTATTGATAAGAAAAAATCTGGCAATAAATTCTACAAGCAAGAAAACACCGATGTATGGGAAGAAATTCCAATTTTTAAGAAACAGGATGTTATGTATGATATCAAATTAGAATCAAATAACAAAGTCCAGTAAGTTCATTATAGTGAGGATGTGTCATAAAGTGCAAGACACATCCTCTTATTTCATTTATAAGTTGAATACGTCCTGTTTTTGCAAGACTAAATTTATAATGTCAAATAATATAGCGAATATTTTGAATCAGATTAATATTAAAAATATAGGTTTATGATATCCTCTAACTTTTAGAGGACTTTAATGAAAGAATATGATATGAAACGACATCGAAGTTTTGAGCTAAACTCTTCTAAAGTCTTAATAGAAATGGGCTATGTTAATATAGATGTTACTCGTGGTGTGGCAGACTGGGGAGCAGATGTATTTTGTGAGAAAGATGGTATTAAGTATGTTGGTCAAATAAAGATGTATGGAACATCTAAAACCAAGATATCCCGTAAGGATGTAATGGAGCTTTATGGCGTGATGGCATATTTTGACTGTCAAGGTGCTTTTTTCTTATATAGCGGTAAAAGAACTAATGAAGCAATTCTTGTAGCTGAAAAGTTAGGAATAAAATGGTATGAAGTAAACCATATGGATTTTGATGAGAAATTAGATGAAGAGGCAATTCCTAAAGAAGTTACTATTGAGTTCATTTGGAATACATTTATACGCTCATTGGAAGGAAACTCTTTTGTTAATTCGCAAGGTTTTGAGAATAAGGTATTAAAGGTGACAGATGCATATATTCTTAAAGAATCAGCAAATGGAAAGCAATCTAAAGTTAAAAAGGACTTGTTCAAATGGATTGTCGATAGAATTCGTCACTATGGATTTGCTCAAGCGATTGACCTTAGAAATGAGTTTCATTCACAAGCCTCGTCTTTTGTGACTCTTATTTTTGCTCAAATACCAATGTTTAAGGTAACATATAACCCACGGTGTATTAAGTTTAATGATCAATATAAATTGTAGCACATTATTAAATGAAGTTATCACTAACTTTGATTGATAAAAGCTATAGCCAATCGCTTTTTTAGCAGTAGGGTTGATGGCTGTAATGGACGAAATAAAAACTTTTTGATATTTGCATTCTTTTATTTATTATTTGCTATTTTATAGAATAATATTTGTACTTTTGTTTTATATTTGCAGAATCTTAGAATGTGATTGACTATTTGTAAGTTTATTCCCATTTACTATTTCTGTACAGTTTGACAAATTTAATTTAAGTATATAGCCAATGATTATTAATACATTTGAGCAAGCTTTAAAACTTGCAAACGAGTTTCTTGTCACTAAGGAGCGTAAGAACTTTTATGAATTCGAATGCATAGATGAAATGTTTGATAAAAGTGTGTGTTATGCAAACGAACTTTCTGACGATGAGGTTTCTAAAATTAAACAGTTGAAGGAAAAATACCCCGAGAACTATGTTCTGCATCTTAATGAAATTTTTGATGCCCCTGATGATATATGCAATTTTTCTGAAGGTCAAGAACTCGTTTCCATTGATACGGATTATGTGATGCATAAGTATGCTGTTACCATCTATATAGTGCAGCTTCCAAACAAGCAGCTACAATCATTTTCTGATGAAATAATTCTCACAGATGTTGAATATACCAGATTACTTGCTTGGCATCTATTGTATAAGAACATTACTATGAATTCTCTTTATTATTATGACGGAAATCTCTTTAGTGCTATTACAAGAAATATAGACAACTACTTTTACCAGTTAGAAGGCTATATGATGGTAGCCAACAACCCTTATTGTGCCTCCCTTGATGAGGCGATAGCTGATGCAGAAGCCATAATTAATCTACACAATATAGAGCGCTTTAATGGAGGTATCTTTGCTATTTAACCGTTTTTCCCAAAATTTTAGCAATGAATACATGAGTCCACTTTAAAAGTGGTTTCATTTAAAAGTTTAACATACATTCGTTCTTTGAAATTTTGTAGTCTGGAGATTTTTTTCGTAACTTTGAAGTCTCAAACAACAATATAAGAATATGTTTAAAAATCTATACAAATTGACGATAACGCTGTATCGGTACCAAGCGTAGCGGTGTAATCGGTACCATGCTATCGCTGCAAGCGGTACCAAGATTTCAGTTCTGCTTTTCAATTTGCAAAGGTAATTTATTTTTTCAATTTCTGGCGCATAGATTCGCCTTTTAACTCTATTTTACTTGCATTTGCCACCAAACGGTCCATAATGGCATCTGCCAAGGTAGGATCACCTATGTAATCATACCATTTGGCAATGGGAAGCTGTGAGGCGATAATGACGGACTTTCTTTCGTATCTTTCTTCTAGGATTTGAAGCATTGCGAGTCTGGTTTTGTCATCCATTGGCTGCAACCCGAAGTCATCCCATATGAGCAAGTCATACTTTTCCAGATTGGTTATCATCCTCAGGTACGACCCATCCAGCTTGCTGAGTGCAACTTTCTCCACAAAGCTGTTCATATTGAGATAGAGAGTTCTGTAGCCTAGCATGCAAGCCTGTCTTCCAAGGGCACAGGCAAGGAAGGATTTTCCGCAGCCGCACTTTCCTTGTATGAGCAAGTTCTCATGTCTGCGTATGAAGGCACAGTCGGCAATGGCGGCAAGGTCATCCTTGGTGAAGTTGCGGTCTGTTCCACAGATGACATCCTCTAAGAGTGCCGTATATCTAAGCTTGCTGATTTTTAGATACATGGCGGTCTTTCGATCTCGTCTGTCCTGCACCTCTGCATCCACCATCTTGGAGATGGCGACTTCCAGGGATGGGCGGTTCTGTACAGGAAGGCTGGTCATGGCCTCGAAGGAGGATGACATACCTCTGAGTTTCAACTCGTTGAGTTGTATGATGGTTTCTTGTAAGTTCATGTTACTATATATGTTTAAATGTTCATAAATGCCTCCGCGCCTCTCACATAGTCGTTCTGTGGCACATTTGAGACTGTTTCTTCCCCGTCAACTTGGTCAAGGTTCTTCTCCAATACGTTGCGGATGGTCGTGTAGGTGATGGATGAACAACCTGCCAGACGCTTGCAGGCCTTCTCCAGGCGCTCCTTGCCATACTTGCGCTTGAGAGACAGGACTCCTTGGCAGGACTTGTACGACTGCTCGACATGCTTCGTGCGATTGAGGATGGATTGGACTGCGGAAGTGGTGTTGCTGCCAACCAATGCTGCCTCCTCCAGGAAATAGGCGGCGTTATATCCCTGTCCGTGCTTGTAGGCAAGATGTTTGTCTGGCATATGCTCGTCAAGCGTGCTGTATCCAGATCCTTGGCGACGCTGATGGATGGCTATGCGAGAACTCCCGGAGTAAACCTCCACGGTATCCAAGTCCCACAGTACGCTCACCTTTTGCCCGACATACTGGTATGGTACGCTATAGTTGTGCTTGTCAACCATGACGTGATAGGTACCGGACAGTTTCACCTCCTTGCGATATCTGAAGCGGTATGGAGTCATGGGCAGTTTACCCAACGTTGGTTGCTCTTCCGCCTCGAAGATGTCACGTCTGCTTCTCCCTGTCGTTCTGGACGGCTTTTCATTGAAGCCGTCCATCAACTCATAGATACGGGCATTCATACTCGGTAGATTGTAAAACACCTCGTCATGTAGCAGAGCGTAGACGGCATTGTAGGTCTTTTGGACGAGTCCCTCGACTGGACCTTTGTCCCTGGGAGTGCGAACCCTGCAGGTTTGGAGGGTTGTATCGTAGTAGGCGGCCCATTCCACGGCTGCATCATTGAACGCTGGCTCGTAGCGGTCGTATTTCTTCACCCACTGCTTCATGTTGTCACTCTTGGCTATGCGAGTTGTTCCGCCGAAGTAAGAGAAGGCATCGGATATACCGCCGAAGAAGTTCTCCATGGAAGCGTTGTACATAGCCTTGGCAAATCCCAAGCCGCTGTATGGCAGGATACAGACCAGGACGACAACCTTGGTTAGCTCACCTGTCTTCGGGTCGGTAAGCCACAGGGCATCGCCGGCGAAGTCAATCTGCATCTCTTCCCCAGGAATATAGGTGTTATGGAAGCTGAGGTTGTGTGAGTACTGATACTCACGGATTGACTTCTTGAACTGGGTGTATCCATATCCGTCGGGATGCTCCTTCTTGTATGACTCGTGCAGGGCTTGAATGGTGAGGTAGCGGTTATGCGACAAGTCTGACACATATTCAGGCAACAGCCCGTCCAGCACCTGACGTTGGGAGGATGGGGCTGCTGTGGGTTTGGACAACTGGAGGAAAGATTCTATTTCCCCGTCACTCATGCGGCCTATCACGCCATAGGACAAACCTTGGGAATCCGCCAAGGTCTTGTAACGGTTCAGTACGCCACGTCCCATGTGTAGTTGCTCGCAAATGGTGCGTTGCGGTATTTTTGCCGCTAGCATTTGAAATGAACGTTTTAATTTGCTCATGTTTACATTACTTTGTGCCATATCTATACAGATTTTAAAATTCTTCTGCAAAGATAGGCGGTTATTATTATACATGAGCAGAACTTTACATCTTTTTGGTACCGATTGGTGCGCTATGATGGTACCGATTCAAGTGATACGATGGTACCGAATGCAGTGCTATGATGGTACCGATTCATGCGCTACAGTGGTACCGATTCGCCGATACTGTCAAATAGCCAAATAATACTACCAGCACAGCACTCAATACCAATGCCAACCAACACACTCTTTTTCTGATGTTCTTTTCCATTGTTACATTACCTTATATAGTTATACATTTGATTTCGGCTGCGAAATAACTATACAAATATGTCAAATGGTAGCAGAAGTCCAAATATTTTAAAACTTTCTGTGATACAGACTATTTGCTTATATTTTTTATTAACAAAAGACATAATCAAATATTGCCTTAGAATATCTTTAACTCATAAGCATTCAGTTTTTAAGTTATTGTATGATGCTGAGTCTGCTTTTCAGACGAAACAGCGAATAGTTAGTTTCAATGGTTAAGAGATAGTGCAAACAAGCACAATGAAAGTGACGTTTAGATTACTGAAAGCCTTATCCATGACAAAGATATTGAATTGTTGTGAACAATACAAGTCCATATTAGAAGAGAGCGGACGATACCAATACTCCCATGAATAGCCTGCGGCGAGATAATTAACGGACATGAGAGTGTAAAATTAGATGTTTTTTACACTCTCGTTTTTGCTATTCATACAGCTTGGCAAGCTCAGCCGTACGTTTTTTGAACTCACTCCTCACTTCATCAGGACCAACAATCTCAAGACCAGCTCCCATTTGCAGGATACGACCTATAAACTCATTGTTTAGCTCAACATAGACTGTAAACTCGCCATATTCTCCGTCTTCATGCTTACCGAAAGGGATGGTTGTCTGCTGGCTTTGGTGTATAGGCTTAGTTTCTGTCAGTTTAAACATATAATTGCTATGAGCTCGCACACGAATCTGAAATGCCGTTGCTTTCTTATAATGAGTTACGCCAACAAGATTCTTGAAATATTTATCGTAGAATCCTTTTGGTGCTGACAGGTATGTCACGCCATTACATGTTTTCGGCTTCGCACATATCCTATCTAAGGCTATATTGCAAATATGCATAGGTACATCACCTTCCTCATAACCGAACAAATACCATCTTCCATTAAATTCCTTCAACATATGGGGATGAACGATCTGTGTTTGGCATTTCTTGTTGTATGGTTTGTATTCAATCTGCAGGACCTTCTTTTGGATAATTGTTTCATAAAGAAACGGCAGCAATTCTATATTCGTTAGCTTTCTATCCAAGCTGGCACTCAACACCTGTTCGCCATCTTCCTTTTTCTTCTTAATCTCCAAAAGGTCTTGACATTCTTTGAAGAAGTATTCCAACCATGATTCAGGAAAGAACCCGGCAGAGTCTTGGCAGAATTGCCAATACGTTTTCAAATCACGGATAACTCTACCATAATTGTACAAGTCGGACAAAGGATTCTCCACATCACCCATATAGCGAAAACGTTGGCTACGATTGTTGCCTTCTACCTCAATGCAGTCTTTACCCACTTTCTCTATAATAAGCACCTTTATCTCACCGAAAGCCTTTTTAAGTTCTCCATAGTGCTCTTCTTTCGATGGATTCTCGCATGGTTCTCCAAGATAGTCACTCATTATCTCTGCAAGAGTAACCCACTCACGACTCATGAGTCGCTTGTAGATTGCCCGTGCAAAAATCGCTTTATAACTATCTCCATTAAAAATATTGCTTTTTACTTGACGCATCTTGCCAATTATTTAATAATGTCTAAACCCACCAATCCTTTACAGATTCTACAGCATCCATGCCAAAAACTCTCACATTACCATAGACCTCATTCATATTTAATATGGTCTTCAATCTTCCAGTTCCTTTTGCATCAACGGATATACAAGCACAGAAATCAGGATTCCCCGTTCCTGTAAAATCAATTGGTAATAAATACTGAAATGGATTACCAATAGTTTTCGGATTGGAATAAAAATTTAATGGCAATTGATTAAAATTATTATCATTTTTTGCAGTCTCAATAGCCTTATTAATAGCCTCTATCATAGCATTCTGATAGTTATTAAATTCATTTGTTCCTTTTTGAACAGATTCTAAAACTATCCGTTTTTTGTTGTTCAAATCAACATACTTATTACCAGGACATATACCATAAAGAATCCTAAAATAATCATTAGGAATATTATCCACCCCATCAATTAAAATATGAAGCCTTGTATCCTTATAATTTCCATTATCATACATTTCATAGTTATTATATTCATCGTTTGAAAAACCTTCTATTTTTTCTATAGTTGCTGGAGCACCTTCAATAGCTAAAGGAAGATACTCCTCAAATGTTGACTTCATTGTTATTTGGTCTAAGCCTTCTTTAAAATCTGAAGCTAAAAGTTCAGAATAAGACATAACACATCTATTGATAGTTTCATCTTCTTGTTTTTTGCAAACTATAAATATTCCTTCTTTAGAGCCTTTATTCTTTAATTTGCTATATAACCCGGTAAAGAAAATAGCAAAACCAGATGATACAAATATATTTAATGGGTTTGGTATAATATGGCGTATTGAGCTATACATAGATTGAGAAAGCTCATAAAAATACCAAAGATAATTTCGTAAAGCATAGATATTCCAATATTTAAATGGATCTTTCTCTACATTACGTAAAATATCATAATATAATTTAAGAACGCTTACATCTCGAAATATAGAATCCTTTGGTGTGGTCTGTTTGTTGTCGGTATCAAGATTCTCAAGTTGCAAAAAGCAAGACAGTGAATTATACTCAAACGTTGTTTCCTGTTCCATAAAATCATTTTTTTAATAATTCAACAATAACCTCATGCCAATATCCCCACAAGAACCCTCCTGAAGGATGGACAACAGGTAAAACCATAATCGTATGACCATCTATCTGATAACTCCAAATATTAATTTCAATACTCGGCATATATTCACCTTCCAGTACATTTTCTGAAGGTAAATTCACAAAAAGCCTACGTCCCCAAACTATTATATAGTCTGGTTTATACTTCTCTAAAATGGCAAAGAATGGTTCCTTAGCTTCCTCATAGTATTTTTCACCTGCCATCCGTAGCCCTCGCAATGGACATTGGAGGTAATTATAGAACATTAAATGGTTCCAAATACTTTTACTATTGATATTTGTGTCAGCATTAGACAATGCACGTTCAAACTTTAGGAAGGTTCGCTTCCAACTACAACGTTCTTCTGAATTTAAATAGCTATCCAGAACATCTCTTGTAAACGATGATAATTCTTCGTCACTTAAATCTTCATCACAATAGTGGTTTTCACCAAGAACCAGCACCTTCTTTCCAGGATTTTCTTCCGTTCCAAGTACAAGGTTTCCATCCTTGTCAAAGGAAATGCCATTCCAATACTCATCGCCCACAAAAGGTAGGAACTTGACACCTGCCTCTTGCAACTCTTTATCTATTTTATCGTCTTTAATCATATCTTTTTTATATACTTATTTAACTTTGTAAGTTTCTAAAATACAGAGATTTTTTCCTCTGTCGATTGCAAAGATATAACATTTTGTCGGTCTAACAAAACAATATATCTTTATATTAGTGCCACACATTGGTGCAGCACTAACACTCTGTCTGATTTTATTCAAGCAGACGTTTTATCACTCGATACCAATAACTCCAGGAATATCCACCAGAAGGATGGTATACAGCTACGACCTTCACTCGCTTGCCATTGCGTAAGAGATAATATCCTGTAGCTGCATGGTAACCATCGACTACGATGTCGTCACCATCCTGCCATCGTTCGTTTGGCATATTGTTCCACAGTCGCTTACCCCAAACGATAATACATTCAGGCTCGTTCTCATCAATGACATCAAAGAATGCATTAGCTGCCTGTTTGTATTGCGTTGACGTACCAGCTTTACGAGGACCTGTCATCGCCACTTGCAGATAGTTATAGAACATAACAGAATCCCATATCTTCCGTCTCAACGCCCAATCGGTCTTCTCTCCAACAAGCGACCGTTCGAACTTCACGAAAGTACGCATCCAGTTCTGACGCTCCTTTCTCTCATCGAGAAAGTCACGGAGGACATTCTGCGTAAACTTTGCACACTGCCTACATAGACGGCAGTTGCCGCAGTTGCCGCAGTCGTAGCAACCTCCGTCACAATAGTGGCTATCGCCCAATATCATTATTCGCTTACCGAACAAGCCTCCATTGGCATAATACCTGCCAATAAAAGGCAAGAAGAAAATGTTGCTATTCATATTTTAGAACAATGAAACTATCCAATCATAAGCCATGGTTCCCAAGCGAATGGCCCACGAAATTACCACATAAATCAACCATACTATTCATCGTATTTATATTAATTTATTCTTTATCACTACCTACAAATGCCGATGCCT
>ENA-OOQP01000534-OOQP01000534.1-human-gut-metagenome-genome-assembly--contig:-NODE-534-length-17836-cov-2.078792_pt1 | contig 17836 bp, 19 predicted proteins | sample MGYA00241266_ERZ501171 | MGnify/ENA primary metagenome ERZ501171 (study PRJEB25962, sample SAMEA2042501) | human gut metagenome | biome: human gut; feature: human-associated habitat; material: faeces...
ATGACGATACGCGAGGGCGGAAGGGCTCTCATCTGGGAGATACGTTGCGTGTTTTGGAATTAGCGGTGTTATATTACGATACGAGTAGCCCCTTAGAGAAGGGGCGCGCCGAAGGCGGAGGATGGATCCTCGAAGCGGTGCGAAAGCGAAAGTGAGATAGTCCTCAGCGAGTAGGTCCTTGGAGAAGGGCCGCGCCAAAGGCGGAGGATGGAATCCCCGAAGTAGAAAGAAAGTCAATGTAGGGCAGTCCTCTGCGGGAAGCTCCTTCGCATAGACAAAAAGCAAACTCTCGACAACCATTAAAGCAAAAAACAGCTACCATTTTTACAAAATAAAGGAGCGTATCAAAAACCCATGGATCAAAAGGTATTCCATAAACTGCAGCTCGAAATCCTGAATGCGATCGATTTGCTATTACTAACAATGACATATGGAATCTGCTGGTACGCGTATTATGGAGATGAGATAGCTACTCCATTCTACGACCTAGGTAATGAGATCATGGTGGCACTCTTTGCGATCCTCTACTACTTCATCTCGCATCTCTACCATGGCTACCGGATTTCTATCAGCCGCATCTCAGAACTTGTTTACAGTCAGACACTGGCAGTCTTCTTTGCCGATGCCATGATGTACGTCATCACTGTCCTCCTCAACCGTCACCTCATCAATCCCATTCCTCTTGGTCTCGCTTTCCTCGTCCAGTTTGCCCTCATTATTGGCTGGTGCACCTTCGCGCACCACTGGTATTTCCGAAAATTCCCGCCGAAAAAGACCGTCATTATTTTGGGCGAAGGACGTGAGGTGAACCCTCTCATCAAGCGCTACGGCATGGACATCCATTTCGAAGTCATCCGTACCCTCACCTCCGAAGAATGCCTTAGCAACTTGGACGAAGCACTTCAGGACGCCGAGTCCATCTTCCTCTGTGGTATCCACAGCCATGAGAGAAATATCATCGTGAAATACTGCGTTGCCCACGGCATCGACTCCTTCGTCCTGCCTCGCGTCGGCGACGTCATCATGAGCAGCGCCGAGAAGATCCACCTTTTTCACCTGCCGATTCTGCGCGTCCGTCGATACTCCCCATCACCTGAGTACCTCTTCGGGAAGCGCATCATCGACATCATCCTCTCCCTTGCAGCCCTCATCGTCTTCGCCATCCCCATGCTCATCATCGGTCTCCTTATCAAAAGAGACGGCGGCACCGCCTTTTACAAGCAGAACCGTCTCACCAAAGACGGGAAGGTATTTCCTGTCTACAAATTCCGCAGTATGCGCATGGATGCCGAAAAAGACGGCGTAGCGAGACTCTCCACCGGCGAGAACGATCCCCGCATCACCCCCATCGGCCGCTTCATCCGCGCTGTCCGCCTCGATGAACTCCCGCAGCTCCTGAACATCCTGAAAGGCGACATGTCCATCGTAGGACCCCGCCCCGAGCGCCCCGAGATTTCCGCCCAGTACGAAAAAGAATTTCCTGAGTGGAACCTCCGCCTCCAGGCCAAGTGCGGACTCACCGGCTATGCTCAGGTCTATGGCCAGTACAATACGACGCCCTACGACAAGCTCCTGATGGATCTGATGTATATCTCTGAGCCCAGCCTCTTCGAAGACTTCAAGATCATGTTCGCGACCGTGAAGATCCTCTTTATGAAGGAGAGCACGGAGGGTGTAGCGGAAGGGCAGGTAACAGCGAAAAAATGAAAAAAATAGTTATACTAATTAACGATACGACCTATGCGTATAATTTACGTGGTGCCATCATTCAAAGGCTTATTGAAGCTAATTATGATGTGGTTATTGTAGGACAGCTTCTGGAACATCAAGAGAAACTAAAAAAAATGGGTGCGAGATTAATAGGTGTTCACACTGGACGGCATGGGAAGAATCCATTCGCGGACTTGCGCCTTCTTTTGCAGTATCGCAGAATTTTAAAAAATGAAAATCCAGATGTCGTACTCACGTATAACATCAAGCCAAATGTATATGGAGGCATGGCCTGTCAAAACTTACACATCCATTATCTGCCAAACGTGACTGGCTTGGGAACGCCTGTTGAGATACCTGGTCTTATGCAGAAGCTTACTATCCGTTTATACAAAATAGGTGTAGCTGGAGCCGATTGTGTGTTTTTTCAAAATACAGATAACTTGAAATTTTTCAAAAAGCATGGAATGCTCAAGCAGGAGGCTCGTACTAGAGTTTTACCGGGGTCAGGCGTTGATTTAGAGAAATACAAGTTACTTCCGTGGCATGATGGGAAAGTACATTTCCTTTTCGTTGCACGAGTGATGAAAGAAAAGGGAATTGACTTGTTTCTGGCTGCTGCGCATCAGTTTGCTTCCAATGATGTGATTTTTGATATCTGCGGTGCTTGTGATGATCCGAAATACCTACAAATATTAAAGAATGATCCGAAGGTTGTTTATCATGGCCCACAGAAAGATTTGCGCTCTTTCTACGAAAAATGCTCCTGTTTCCTTTATCCCTCTTATTATCCAGAGGGGATGAGCAACGTTCTTTTGGAAGCTGCTGCGTCCGGGAGGCCGGTCATTGCTGCGAATCGACCTGGATGCAGAGAAACACTGGATGATGGCATTACAGGCTTTTTGATACCCATCAAGGATGAAAACGCCGTTATCCAGGCAGTGAAAAAATTTTTACTTTTGAATTCGGAACAACAGAAAAAGATGGGCCTTTTCGGTAGAGAAAAGATAGTACGTGAGTTTGATAGAAAAATTGTTGTTGAAGCTTATATGGATGAAATAGCAAAAGCTGATTCAGGAGAAAATCGTGAATAAATATTTCAAAGCACTATTCTGTGTGCCCCTGGCGGGGCTCAAATATATCATGCTGAAAGCGACTAATGGCGGCCATTTCAAAGGCAAATTTCCCGCCCTCACATCGCCGCTGACGGAGATTACCTGTGAACGCGGCTCGACACTTCACATTGGGAAAATCTTGAAAATGCACAATGGCGCCAAAATCCGAGTTCGAAAAGGTGGGACACTGACCATAGGAAGCCACTTCGGCATGAGCAATGGATGCGTTGTCACAGCTTACGATTCGATTGCGATAGGAAATCATGTGATGCTCGGACCGAATGTATTAATATACGACCAAGATCATGATTATACAAAAATAGGGGGGGTAAGTGCCATGAAATTCAAGACCAGCCCCATTACCATTGGCAGCAACGTTTGGATTGGGGCGAATACCCTGATTCTGCGTGGTACACACATAGGAGATAACTGTGTCGTGGCAGGGGGAGCGGTGATTCGAGGCAGCTATCCGGCCAATACCGTAATTATACAGAAACGAAAAACCGAGGTCATATATCAGCATGGAGAAACCAGTTAGAGTCCTGCACATGATAAACAGCCTGCATTTTGGCGGTTCGCAGGCATTCATTATGAGCGTATATCGAAATATAGACCGTACCCGATTACAATTTGATTTCGTGGTTACGCCGGAAGAAGAAAAAGACTTATACGAAGAAGTCAGAAAGATGGGAGGAAGAATCTTTGTCTGCCCCAAGTATACCTTTATCAATCATTTCACTTATTTGAAATGGTGGGAACACTTTTTCACGGAACACCCGGAGTATAAAATCATACATGGCCATGTCAGAAGTACATCGGCCATCTACCTCTCGATAGCCAAGAAACATGGATTGACGACCATTGCACATAGCCATAGCACATCCAACGGGAAAGGCCTTTTGGGGCTGGTCAAGACCATTATGCAGTACCCCACGCGGTATATCGCAGACTACCTCTTTTCCTGCTCAGACTTGGCAGGGAAGTGGATGTATGGAGAGAAAGCGACGAAGCAGGATAATTATCAGATGATTCCCAATGGTATCGACATCCATCGCTTCACTTATAGCGAAGCAAAGAGGAAAATCGTTAGACAATCGCTTGGAATCTTGGAGGATGAATTTGTCATCGGACATATCGGACGATTTATAAAGCCTAAAAATCATGTTTTTTTACTAAAGACATTTTCAGCCTATTTAAAAAAGCACCCGCATAGCCGGCTGCTGCTGGTAGGAGACGGGACGCTGCTGCAGCCTATGAAAAAGACCTGCGGACAGATGAATATAATGAACCATGTGATTTTTACCGGCGCGAGGTCCAATACAGAAGACTACTATCAGGCAATGGATGTATTTGCCTTTCCGTCCCTGTGGGAAGGCCTTCCCGTTTCTGTCGTAGAAGCACAGGCAAGCGGGCTGCCGTGCCTGATTTCAGATAACATCACGAGAAACGTACAGCTTACGTCTCTTCCGAAGTATCTTCCTGTGACAGATATGACTGCCTGGCTCAATGCTTTCGAAATAGAAAGCCAGAAGAAGAGAACCGGCTGCAGCGAAGAAAATCAGAGAAAACTGCGGGCATTTGATGCCAAAGAAGTGGCGAGAAAACTATCTGCTTTTTATTTGAAATTATATGGAAAGAATGGTGTCGAATGACCAAGTATATTATGCGTCTTGATGATGCTTCTGAGTATATGGATGTACCGAAATGGAAACGGATGGAAGATTTGCTGGATGCATACCATATCAAACCACTCGTGGGGATTATTCCCGACAATAAAGATCCATCTTTGGTGAATGCATATCCTCGAGATGTGAATTTCTGGGAAACGGTAGATAGATGGGGAAAAAAGGGCTGGGAACTGGCCTTACATGGTTGTTACCATAAGTATACGACTCAGGAAGGGGGATTGAACCCAATTAATCCCCGGAGTGAATTTGCAGGCGTCCCACTTTCCCATCAGTGTGAAATGATTCGGCATGGATTGCAGATACTTCATGCTCATGATGTATTCCCGAAAGTTTTTTTCGCTCCATCGCATACTTTTGATGAAAATACATTATTAGCGCTGAAGAAGGAATCTGATATAAGGGTTATTAGTGACACCATTGCAAACGATGTATATTTCCAAAATGATTTTTATTTTGTACCGCAGCAATCTGGGCATGTCAGAAAATTGCCTTTCTGTGTAGTTACATTCTGCTACCATCCCAATATGATGAATGTTGATGCATTTGATTATTTGGAAAAATTCTTAGTTTCGAATGCTAATGATTTTACTAAAATGCAAAACGTACCACTACGGAAACGGTCAAAGTCTGTACTGGATATATTTCTTAAAAAACTGTATTTTATCAGAAGGCGATAATAAAGTATGAAAAAGATTATGTTTTATATCAATGCCATTCATGATGGTGGTGCGGAAAGAGTTATGATTAATTTAGCAGATTACTTTTCACGTCAGGGATATAAAACTATTCTTGTAACTTCTTTTCGAGATACTTGGGAATATACAGTTCCGAATACTGTGAAAAGAATCACGCTGGAAGAGCATGAGATTAAACAATCCAGGCTAAAAAGAAATATTACGCGTATTAAAAAATTGAGAAAGTTTTGCAAAGATGAAAAACCAGATATTTTAGTTTCTTTTATGGCAGAACCCAATTTCCGTGCAATACTGGCGACATGGGGACTGCCTGTGAAAAACCTGATTTCTGTACGAAATGATCCGAACAAGGAGTATGCTGGGCGTGTGGGGCATATTGTGGGGAAGTACCTGCTGCCTTTTGCAGATGGCTGCGTATTTCAGACGAAAGAGGCAAGGAACTGGTTTCCGAAAAGACTGCAGAAGAAGTCCCGTATCATTTATAATTCAGTGAAAGAGGATTTTTATCACGTGGAGAGACATCCGGTTCCAGGAGAAATCGTGACCTGTGGACGTTTGGAAGAGCAGAAAAATCATGCTCTTTTAATTGCGGCTTTTTCGAAAGTGGTCGAGTGGTATCCTGAGGCCCGTTTGAAAATTTATGGAGAAGGTTCTCTGCGTGGAAAACTGCAAAAGCAGATCGATGCGCTTGGTCTTCACGAGAAAGCCTTTTTGATGGGGGCAACGAATCATGTGGAGAAAGTATTAGAGACAGCCGATGTGTTTGTCCTTTCTTCGGACTTTGAGGGAATGCCGAATGCACTGATGGAAGCAATGGCCGCGGGAGTGCCTTGTATATCGACAGATTGCCCATGCGGTGGACCGAGAGAGCTGTTTGGTGATGAGATGGCGGTATATTTAACTTCGATAAATAATTCTTCTGAACTTGCCAAACGGCTTAATGCATTTTATTGCTTAAATGAAAGTGAGAGAGCGCAAGTAGGGAAGAAAATAAAGAAGCGGTCAAAACTGTTTATGCCTGATTTAGTTAATCTATCATGGTTTGAATATGTTGAGAACTTAACTAATTCATGAATATGATATGTTAAGGGAATGTTGGCTAAATTGGGCTGTGTAATTTTATAGGCGTTTCTTTAGAAATAACCTGCTATAGAAAACCATATTTATGAGAAAATAAAGATTATTAAGCGATTAGAGATTCTATGGAAATTGTATATTAAAAGGCATTACTATTAAAAGATTTTCAATGTTTACATAGACGTATAGATTGGAGAAACTATATGTACATTTTACTTTTAGAATGTATAATTTGCACTGCTATATATACACTGATTACGGTTCGAGAATTAATAAAGCAAAGAGAGTTTTCAGGCTTTTTTGTTGCTATCGCAATGTATGACCTGGTGTTTGGAATTTTTCCAACAGTGGTTGTTTCGGAACTTTTATGGGATGGTCAAGAGTCTCGTTTTTTGCAAAGCTTGATAGATGTCAGCGATAGTGGCATTGATGCACTGATTTATTACTATTTATTGGCATTGATTGGCTTTATTGTGTTGTTTTTGTCTTATCACGGAAAGATAACTAGAAAGGAATCAAATTCAAGCACCTTAAGGGGTAGCAACAATGAGGAGCCGCATTATGGCAGGCTTATATTAACTGCTTGGGGATGCTTGTTGGTTGGACTTATATCCTTGTATTTATGGTCGAACGCATATGGTTCTATTTTTTACTTGATTTTGGAAGCAAATGCAGTCAGATCAGGAATGGGGAGTGTAGTTAACGGATTGGCATTTTTTAAGCATCCAGCTAGACTTGTGTTGCTTTGCAGCTTTTTGTTTATAGCACTTTTCTTTAAATCGCAAGGCATATTAAAAAAGAGATTATATAAATTTGTTAATTTTATAGGTCTAATTGTGTCGTTAATAGCATCCTATTTGTTTTTGTTGGCATGTGACGGTAGATTATCCATTGTATTGTTTTTATTGGCTGTGTTTTGGCTTTTGCTCGCTGGGAAGACATTTAAACATATTGGCAAAGTAATTATAGGTGGGATGATGATTGTATTCTTTTCTCTGTTTTTGTTAAATGAAATGGATAGTATTACTCACTTTATTCGGATGGGAGAATGGGTTGAACCTGAAAATTTACTAATTTCATCGATGATACAGGAACTTACTTTTCTTCCTGTAGGCGGTCAGGTGAGCGTTTTAGCATCATGGAATAATGAAGTGCATTTAACTCTCTTCGATGATTTAGTAACTGGATTGTTTGCTTGGTTTCCTTACAGTTTAAAACCAAGTGGTTTTGAAGATGTTTGGAATATAAACACCATATTGATTTGGGGAAATATTAACATGTCTCATGGACAATGGCCATGCTCCTTTATTACCCAGGCAAATTATGATTTGAGATTTTTCGGAGTTTTGATATATAGTTTGATTGCAGGAAGAATATTGAAGGGAATAGATAAGTGGCAGTTAGACGATAATTCATTGTTTAAGATAGCCATAAAAGCTAGCTTTATGGAATTTATATTTCGTGGAGTGGCCTATTTTTCCTTTTATGATATAATGCTTGGTCTATTTCCGATTGTGATTGCAATTATCATTAAATGTGGTGTAGGCATCTTGTTATCTGTTAGACGGTGAAGATTTGAGAACAATTTTTGATTCAATGGTTGGGAAAGGTGAATTGGGGTATGATAGACTTTTATTTTCAGGTTCCTTTCTTGTGTACACGGTATTCGTTTAAATGTGAAAGTCCATTAATAACACGAGAAATTGAACTAAAAATTGAAAAACCAATTAAACTTGCTTTTCCATATTCTTATCAGAATCAAGAGAAGAAGGCGGATGTCGAAATTATTGGAGGAATCCATGAAGGTATTTTTGCTAGTTTTAAATCAATTATCTCTGATTTTGACTAGTGAATTATTTGATTTATGCCGACATATTATTTTTAAAGAAATGAAAAATGGTGAGAATTAAGAGGTATCGCTATATACGTTTAATTGATTTGATAAACGAGAGGCTATGATAAGTAAATGAGAAATTACCTAAAGTTACTATTGAAGGCATTGTCAAATAAAGAAATCTTTTTTGCCTATTTATGTGAAATGGGATTGCTTAATTTTCTTGATGATAAAGCATATTTAAAATTAATGTACAAGATACATATGGGGAAGTCGTTAAATCTTGATCATCCTCAGACATTCAATGAAAAGTTACAATGGCTGAAAATTCATGATCGGAATCCCCTTTATACTACCTTAGTAGACAAATACGAAGTCAAGAAGTACGTAGCGGATAAGATTGGGGAGCAATATATCATCCCGACACTAGGGGTATGGGACCACTTTGATGACATTGATTTTGATACTTTGCCAGATCAGTTCGTTTTGAAGTGTACACATGATAGTGGAGGGCTGGTGATTTGCAGAGACAAGAGTAAGCTGGACAAAAAAATAACTAAAATTCGTATTGAAAAGTGCTTAAAGCGAAATTATTACTGGTCTGGGCGTGAATGGCCGTATAAGAATGTAAAACCTCGTATCATTGCGGAGAAATACATGTGTGATGATATGGACGATGAGCTGAAAGACTACAAGATCATGTGTTTTGACAGCAAGGTAAAAGCAACTTTTGTATGTAGTGATCGATTCTCTGATAAAGGTCTTCGAGTTACGTTCTATGATACGGACTGGAAGCGGCTTCCTTTTGAGCGGCACTATCCTGTGGCAGAGGAAGAGATAGAAAAGCCAAAGTCTTATGATGAGATGAAACAACTTGCCGAAAAGCTGGCACAGAAGATACCTTTTGTTCGAGTAGATTTTTATGAGGTGAAAGGAAGACCTTATTTCGGGGAGTTGACTTTCTATCCGGGAAGTGGACTGGAAGAATTCAGCCCGGAAAAATGGGATAAAAAACTTGGCGAATTGATTAAGCTACCCGAAAATCGGGGGGGTACTTAGTATTAAGTGATAGCTATGTTCTATGGCTGCATGAGCAGAGTGATAAAGGGAACCCCGATGCGCCAAAAATGCTGCACGATTCCAATGAGTTGACGGATTATAAATTTTACTGTTTTCATGGACAGGCATCGTGTGTTATGGTTTGCAGAGAGAGGAGTAAAGGGCATCCTCGTTATTATTATTTTGATAGAAAATGGAAGGAATTGCTATTGGCATATTCGGGCGGTGAGTTGCCAAGGGAGTTGTTGCCAAAGCCAGCTTGTCTGGAAGAGATGTTTCAGATTGCTGAGCAGTTGGCCAAAGGAATTCCGCATGTTCGCGTAGATTTATATGTGATTAATGGACGGCCATATTTTGGAGAGATGACTTTTTTCTCAGATTCGGGATTTGACACGGATTTATTACCTCAAACAGATAAGAAATGGGGGGATTTGATTTCGTGCCAATAAAATGATTAATTCAATGTGGAGGCAAAAATGAGCCAGGTTATTCATTTAGTTAAAATGTTTGAACGTAATGTCATGGATTTTGCACATGTAAAAGTTTTACGTCGTTCTGAAATCCGGAAATTCCAGGATTCCCGGCGGAAAGAAATTTATGAGAAAATGCAGCTTACAGATTCGCAAAAGAATCAGATTAAAGAATTGTTTGAGAAAAATTATGGGGGGGGGGTACCCGATACCTGGCACAGACACTATACGGCATTCACTGGGCAGTTTGATGTAAATTATTTTCCGGAATTGTTGTATATTCCGGAGTTTGAGCATTTTATGAATTATCAGACGGAGTATGCGCATGTATTCGAGAACAAGAATGTCTTGCCTCTGATTGCGAAAGCAGTGGGGGTCAGAATGCCGGAGCGGCTGTATCAATGTGTGAGCGGGTATGGGACGAATCCGGGAAATGAGCATGAGACTATCGAAGCGGCGGCAGAACGGCTGCATGATGCGGGCGATTTGTTTTTAAAACCTTCTGTTGGGACATCGAGTGGTGTAGGTTGCCGTCTGGTGCATGCAGCGGATGGCGTGGATACTTTGACCGGAGAGGTGCTGGCGGATATTTTTCGCGGCATGGGAAGGGACTTTGTGGTGCAGCGCAGGGTGCGGTGCCATGAGAGTCTTCGGAGAATTTATCCGGAAGCGGTGAATACGTTCCGCATCATGACGTATTTCTGGAAGGGGAAAGTCTTGCATGCGCCGGTAATCATGCGAATCGGCCAGGGCGGTCGCCATTTGGACAATGCGCATGCGGGCGGTATGTTTATCGCGCTGGATGAGGATGGTTCTTTGCATACTACGGCGTTTACAGAATTCAAAGAGCAGTATGAGGAACATCCGGATACGCATATTCGTTTTGATGAATGTAAGGTGGCGCTTTTGCCACGTGTGATAGAGACGGCGGAGCGGATGCATCGCAGCATCCCTCAGCTGGGCGTTGTGAACTGGGATTTTACTTTGGATGAAGATGGGACTCCGCTTCTCATCGAGGCGAATGTCTTGGGCGGGAGCATCTGGCTTTTTGAAATAGCGCATGGAAAGCGTGCATTTGGAAGCCTGACACCTGAGATCTTGCGCTGGCTTCGTCAGATGAAACGGATGAGCTATACGGAAAGAGAGGCCTGGTTCGCAAGAAATGTCAAAGAATGAGGTCATATGGAAGTAAATGAAAAGGTCCGCCGATCGTTTAAGTGGACATTTGCGACTGAGTTTTTGAGTAAGTTGATTGTTCCTGTCACGGGAATGGTGTTGGCGAGGATTTTATCGCCTTCTGCATTTGGCGTCGTGGCTTCTATTCTGGTGGCGACGTCTTTTGCGGAGATATTTGCTGATGCAGGATTTCAGAAATATTTTGTGCAGCATGATTTCCAGTCGGAAGAGAGCAAGAAGCGCTGCTTTATCACGGCGCTGATTACGTGCTGTACGGTGGCGCTTTTTTGCTGGCTTTTGATTTGCTTTTTTGCGAAACCGATTGCGGCGCTTCTTGGGGTGCCGGATATATACCGGGGGCTGCAGGTGGCTTCGCTTGGAATCTTGCTGAATTCGTTCAATGGGATGCAGGGGGCAATTTTTCGCAGGGAGTTTCAGTTTCAGCTGCTGTTCAAAGTCAGGGTGATTGCTCTCTTGACGCCGATTTTTGTTACCATCCCTTTGGCTCTTCTCGGATTTGATTACTGGGCTTTGATTATCGGCACTTTGGTGCAGCAGCTCGCGACCTGTATTTTTCAGGCCAGGTATGTGTCAATCCCGGTGTCTTTTCGATTTGATTTTGCCAGCCTGAAGGAAATGCTATCGTTCTCACTGTGGACGCTTTTTGAGTCGATTACGATATGGCTTTCGACGTGGGGGGACCTTTTTATTGTGGGTACGCTTCTAAGCAGTTATTACCTGGGGCTTTTCCGCGGGAGTTCGACGTTGACGAATGCTGCGTTCTCCCTGATAACAGGGGCGATTATACCTGTTCTCTTTTCCGGGCTCTCTCGTGTGCAGTCTGATATGCATGCTTTTCATAGTATGTATTATGACATTGAAAAGAAATCCATTTTATTTGTGGCACCTATTGGGGTTGGTATTTTTGTTTTTCGGGATATCGCGGTTTCTATCCTTTTGGGGGCGCAGTGGCATGAAGCAGATTTCCTTGTTGGCCTTAGAGGGCTGGTTGGTTGCTTTTCCGTAGTCATCAATTCGATGGGGAGTGAAGCGTTGCGGGCAAAGGGGATGCCTCGTTTATCGGCTCTTTCGCAAATCTTCTATTTCCCTGTCATGTTTGCAGTGTTGTATGTCACGGCGCCATTGGGATTTGACATTTTGACGATAGGTACTTGTTTGTGCTCTTTGGAATTAGACTGTGTTAAATTGGTTATTTTGAATAGATGTCTGGGATTTTCTTTGCGCAAGCTCATTGGAAGTATTTGCCCGGCCATGGGAAGTGCGGTACTGGCGGGCGGAATGGTGTATCTATTCCGGAGTTTCTTGGGAACAGACAGCATATTGGTTTCTATCATTTCGATGCTGCTTTTTGGTGTGCTATATCTGGGCATTGTATGTTTGAGCCGAGAAAATAGGGATTTCTTGCTAGCAATATTCAAAAAAGTGGAGGCACGAGTTGGTTAAGGGGACGTCGATTAAATCGAACAACGTTTTAATCAGTGTTTCCTTAAGTATGGGGTTCTCTAATGTTGTTTTCGGCTGTTTCATATGTATTTCAGTATGAGTGTTATACTGAAGTAACATATTTATTGTTTTTCTTGACTATAGGTTTGTCATATGAAAAGAGGATTTTATGAAAACTGAAATTGAGTTGAAAGGGAAAGTCATTTTCGTTACAGGTGCGGCTGGATTTATTGGCGCCAATTTGGTTAAGTGCTTGTTGCAGCGTGAAGAGCCGTGCCAGGTCATCGGCATAGACAATATGAATGATTACTATGATGTGTCCTTGAAAGAATATCGTCTGCAGGAGCTTGCAAAGGTGGCTGCGGCTTCGGAAAGCCGTTGGACATTCATCCGTGGAAATATCGCAGACAAGGCACTGATGGAAGAAATCTTTGCGAATTACAAGCCGTCGATCGTGGTGAATCTGGCGGCACAGGCAGGAGTGCGGTATTCGATTACGAATCCGGATGTCTATATCGAATCGAATCTGCTTGGCTTCTATAATATTCTGGAGGCGTGCCGCCATTCGTATGATGGTGGTGCACCAGGGGTGGAGCACTTGGTATATGCGTCTTCTTCGTCTGTCTATGGGGGGAACACGAAGGTACCGTTCAGCACGGGTGATAAGGTGGATCATCCGGTGTCTCTCTATGCAGCAACGAAGAAGTCGAACGAACTTCTGGCGCATTGCTATGCGAAGCTGTACAACATCCCTTGCACGGGACTGCGTTTCTTTACGGTTTACGGCCCTGCTGGCCGTCCGGATATGGCGTACTTTGGGTTCACAAATAAACTCCTGGCAGGAAAAACGATTCAGATCTTCAATCATGGACATTGTGAAAGGGATTTCACGTATGTAGATGATATCGTCGAAGGCGTCGTCCGTGTCATGCAGGGGGCGCCAGAGAGAAAAAATGGAGCGGATGGACTTCCGATTCCGCCATATGCGGTGTATAACATCGGTGGTGGTCATCCGGTGAATTTACTGGATTTTGTAGATATCTTGCAGCAGGAGCTGGTACGGGCTGGTGTGCTTCCGGCGGATTATGATTTCGAGGCGCATAAGAAGCTCGTCCCGATGCAGCCCGGAGATGTACCTGTGACGTATGCGGATACGGAAGCACTGCAGAGGGATTATGGCTACTGCCCTACGACGACTTTGCGTGAAGGTCTTCGCAAGTTTGCTGAATGGTATAAGGCTTACTACATCAAATAAGATGTTGTACATAATTGGTAGATCTATTTTTAATAGAAAGGATTTGATTAAATGAATATTGCAGTAGCAGGTACAGGGTATGTAGGTTTGTCTTTGGCAACGCTTCTTGCGCAGCACAATCATGTGATGGCGGTGGACATCATTCCGGAAAAGGTGGATATGGTGAATCACAGAAAGTCGCCAATCCAGGATGATTACATTGAAAAGTACTTGGCGGAAAAAGATCTGGATCTCACGGCAACGATGGATGCGGAGGCGGCGTATAAGGATGCCGATTTCGTCATTATCGCGACGCCGACCAATTATGATTCCAAGAAGAATTTCTTCGATACCAGCTCGGTGGAAGCAGTCATCAAGCTGGTGATGCAGTACAATCCGAATGCCATTATGGTCATCAAGTCGACGATTCCCGTCGGCTACACGAAGAGTATCCGTGAGAAGTTTGGCACGAAGAATATCATTTTCAGTCCGGAATTTCTGCGCGAAAGCAAGGCTCTCTACGATAACCTGTATCCCAGCCGCATCATCGTGGGTACGGATTTGAAGGACGAAAGGCTGGTGAAGGCAGCTCATGACTTTGCTTCTCTTCTTCAGGAAGGAGCCATCAAAGAAAACATTCCTACCCGCTTCATGGGATTCACGGAAGCGGAAGCGGTGAAACTCTTTGCCAATACCTATCTGGCCATGCGGGTGTCCTATTTCAATGAACTGGATACCTATGCAGAAATGAAAGGACTTCAGACAGAAGAAATTATCGATGGTGTCTGCCTGGATCCCAGAATCGGAGAATTCTACAATAATCCTTCCTTTGGTTATGGCGGCTACTGCCTGCCGAAAGATACGAAACAGCTTCTGGCCAATTACAAGGATGTACCGGAAACCATTATCAAGGCTATCGTAGATTCCAACCGTACCCGTAAAGATTTCATTGCTGACAGGGTTCTGGAGCTTGCCGGCTACTACCACAGCAACAGTAAGTTTGACCCTGCCAAGGAGCAGCCCATGACGATCGGCGTGTATCGCCTTACCATGAAATCCAACTCCGATAACTTTCGCCAGAGCTCTATCCAGGGTGTCATGAAGCGGATCAAAGCAAAGGGTGCGGAAGTCATCATTTATGAACCGACCTTGGAAGATGGCAGTACATTCTTCGGCAGCAGGGTGGTCAATGACCTGAAAAAATTCAAAAGGGAAAGCCACAGCATTCTGGCGAACCGGTATGATCACTGCCTGGATGATGTAAAGGGAAAAGTATATACCAGGGACTTGTTTGAAAGAGATTGAGGAAAAGTTATATGAACTGCCATGAAGATTTATATACATTAGATAAGAAACGGTACGGAACTGACAAAATGTCCGGATTTCAAAAATATTGGAGGTTGACAAATGCGGGGGGGGTACTGCGTCCATGGTATGGATTACTTTTTCTGCTGGAGCGTTATTTCAGAAATATGGACTGGGGGCTGAAGCTTGATATCGGCCCTGGTCTCTATATGGGGCATGTACACGGCATTACACTGAATCCGAAGGTGAAAATAGGAAAGAACTGCAACATTCATAAAGGTGTCACCATCGGTCAGGAGAATCGGGGAAAGCGTAAGGGTGTTCCTGTGATTGGTGATGAGGTATGGATTGGTATAAATGCTACCATTGTTGGAAATATTCACATTGGAAATGATGTCCTCATTGCACCGGGGGCTTATATTAATTTTGATGTGCCGGATCACTCCATTGTTGTCGGAAATCCGGGCGTGATACGACATGCAGTTCATGCAACTGATGGGTACATTAATAGAAAAGTTTAGGGTCCTATCATTTCAAAGAAAAGGAAGTCATGATTTTGAAAACGAGTATAGATTTGAAGAATAAAACTATCCTGGTTACCGGTTCTGCCGGCTTCATCGGAGCAAATCTGGTGAAAAGGCTTTTGCAGGTCCCGGGGGCCTGCATTGTGGGCATTGATAATCTGAACGATTACTACGACGTTACGCTGAAAGAGTACAGGCTGGCTCAGCTGGAAAAAGAAGCAGAGGCCTATGCTTCTTCAAAGTATCATTTCATTAAAGGCAATATTGCGGACCGTAGTGTTATCCAGGATATCTTTAGAACCTATCATCCGGACATTGTGGTGAACCTGGCTGCGCAGGCAGGGGTGAGATATTCTATTACGAATCCGGATGTGTATATCGAATCAAATCTGCTTGGTTTCTATAATATTCTGGAAGCATGCCGCCATTCCTATGGTAATGGCGCCAAAGGAGTGGAACATCTGGTGTACGCATCATCGTCTTCCGTATATGGCGGGAATAAAAAGGTGCCTTTCAGTACGGAGGATAAGGTGGATCATCCGGTATCCCTCTATGCGGCTACAAAGAAGTCGGATGAGCTGCTGGCTCATTGCTATGCCAAACTGTATAACATTCCCTCTACAGGTCTGCGCTTTTTCACCGTCTACGGACCGGCAGGGCGCCCGGACATGGCTTATTTCGGATTTACGAATAAACTCAGGGCAGGAAAGACCATTCAGATTTTCAATTACGGCCACTGTGAACGGGACTTCACCTATGTGGATGATATAGTGGAAGGTGTGATCCGTGTCATGCAGGGGGCACCGGAAAGGAAGAACGGCGAAGATGGACTGCCCATCCCGCCCTATGCTGTCTACAATATCGGAGGAGGCCGTCCAGAGAATCTGCTTGATTTTGTGGACATCCTTCAGCAGGAACTGATTCGTGCCGGCGTGCTGCCTGCTGACTATGATTTCGAAGCCCATAAAAAGCTGGTGCCCATGCAGCCTGGTGATGTTCCTGTAACCTATGCAGACACAAAGGCGCTGGAAGAAGATTACGGCTATCGCCCGGCAACGACGCTGCGTGAGGGACTTCGTAAATTTGCAGAGTGGTATAAGGAATATTACAAGTAATAGGGGAATCTGTTCATGGCTTGGAATCTTTACACTATGATGATTGTTGATTTCAATGCATGGTAAACAGATATTTAGGAGCAGAGTCTTATAATGAGTGATAATAGTGATAATGTTGTAGTCTATCGCATCAAGCATTCAAAATATCCTGATAATAATGAATTTCGTCCATCAATGAAATATCCTGAATATTTTTGGGATATATCTACTGACGAGGCCAATGATGTTTTTGATGGTGTCAGAGAAGCGTTTTATCTTATGGGATATGACAAGGGAAATTATGGAAAGAAAGACTGGAATCCATTAAAGAAAATTGTTCATGCAGGCGATAAGGTATTGATTAAACCAAACTTGGTCATGGATCATAATCCGTGCGGTGATGAGAATTGCCTATATACGCAGCCCTCTGTAATTGCTGCAGTTCTTTATTATGTAATACTGGCTTTACATGGAAATGGAAAAGTGGTTATTGCTGATGCTCCTATGAATGTAAAAGTTAAAAGTTCTAAGGTACGGAAAGAAGATTATGGATAGCGTCCTGTAGCGGCACTGCCTGAAAGACTATGTAATTGGCAGGGTGGTATTAATAATAGAGAAAGCAGGTCATGAATCATGGTTACTATCAGAAAATTATTTCGCTATTTGTATGACAGCGATTATCGATTTATTATCAATTCCTATCGATTTGGCATGTATAAGGAAATGTCTGATGAGGCTTATCTGAAACGGACGTTTAAAGCCTGCTTTGGATATGTGCCGGATTTGGAGAATCCCAGAACATTTAACGAAAAGCTGCAGTGGCTGAAACTTCATGACAGGAAAGATATTTATACAACCATGGTGGATAAGTATGAAGCTAAGAAGTATGTGGGCCATGTGATTGGTGAAAAGTATGTAATTCCTACCTTAGGCGTGTGGGATCATTTTGATGATATTGATTTTTCAAAACTTCCAATGTCTTTTGTGCTGAAGTGTACCCATGACAGCGGAAGTGTTGTACTAGTTAGGGATAAGAACCATTGGGATAAAGACGCGGCGAAAAAATTATTGGAGCGTGGACTTTCCCGCAATTACTACTGGTCCGGCAGAGAATGGCCGTATAAGAATGTGAAACCAAGAATCCTGGCAGAGGAAATGGTAGACATGAACCCGGTGGATTATAAGTGGATTTGTTTGAAAGGAGAACCTGAAGTGCTTTGTATGTGCATGGATAGGCAGAAAGGGGATTTGACATTCAATTATTATGATATGAATTTCAATCTCCTTCCCTTTGAATGGGTTCACCCGAACATAAAAACGGGGGGGGGTAAAGCGGCCTGAAAACTTCGATGTGAAGTGGTAAACTAAAATTGGACACAGAGGGGGTAATC
>ENA-OOQP01000536-OOQP01000536.1-human-gut-metagenome-genome-assembly--contig:-NODE-536-length-17776-cov-3.050561_pt1 | contig 17776 bp, 18 predicted proteins | sample MGYA00241266_ERZ501171 | MGnify/ENA primary metagenome ERZ501171 (study PRJEB25962, sample SAMEA2042501) | human gut metagenome | biome: human gut; feature: human-associated habitat; material: faeces...
CAAAAAATGTAGACTGTGTCTTTTTTAGACTGTCTACATTTATTTTATCACTTCATTTTAGTGCCTTTAATTACTTCTTACTTTTCTTTTCGTCTTCTAATTTCTTTTCGATTTCTTTTACTACTTTTAAAGATTGTTTTCTTACTTCATCAGCAGCTTTTTCTACAACTGGTGTACTCTTTTCAATAGCATATCTATATAATTCTTCAGCCTTTGCTTTAATATTTTTAGCTTGTTTTAATGCTATTTCTTTAGCTTTTTCAGTATCTAATTCAGCAAGTTCTGCTTGTAATTCTTCAGCTTTAAATAATAATTCATCTTTTACTTCATCTACATCTATTTCTTTTAATTTTTTTAGAAGTTCATCAAGTTTCTTTTTAAGCGCCTTTCTAGTGTTTTCTCCTTTATCTGGAGCAAGTAATATACCTATTCCAGCACCTAATGCTAATCCTCCTAAAAACTTTCCAAATCCGCCTTTTTTATTACTCATCGTCTTCATCCTCCTCATCATTTTTCTTAAATTTAATTATTCTTTTTAACTTACTAGTTATAAAGTTTACTACTGTATCACTAATCATTGTCACTTTATCAGTAGTATAATCAATCATATTGAATACTCTATCAAGTGAATGAACTTTTTTAGTTACATCATCAAGTAATAAATCTACTTTATTCATAGTAAATATTAACTTAATGCCAATAACTATAACTACTACTAGCAATACAATTAGTAATAAATAAATTACCACAGGTAGTGTCTCATTTAGTGCTTCCATTAATCCTCCTTATCATCATACATTGAATCAATTAAGTTAAATAAGTCATGCTCTAAAGTACTATCTGTCATTGTCTTATCATTAGATAATTCTGTTGTATCATCAAAGTTTTCTAATTTAACTTTATCTTCTAACTCTCCAACTGAAACATTTTTATTCATTTCTGGAGAGGATTCAATCTTAGTTATTAAATCTTCTATTTTATTTGATCTTTCTTCTAACTTATTAACATCACTATCTATTTTTTGAACTTCAGCTTGTATATCATTTGGAGTTAATTTATTCATCTTATTTAATGTATCTTCAAGATCATCTTCAAGTGTACCATATGCTTTTCTTCTAACTGTATCATAGTTAACTGTATTAGCACTTAAAGTTGTCTCTTTTACTTCAACTTTTTTAGGAGCTATTTCTTCTTTTTTATAGTCTTTATCTAAAATACCATATATTGGAGAAATAACTGGACTTGGTTTAAATACTTTTGGCTGTTCCACTACTGATTCTTTAACTTCTTGTTTTACAACTTTCTTTTCTCTCTCAAGAACATTTCTTCTTGGTGGTAAATCTATTTCATCATCATCAAATTGTGTAAAATTAAATGTTCTTTCACTCCTAAATAAATCTCTTTCATTACCAAAATTATCATTTTCTTTAGATGTTTCTTCTCTCTTAGGTTCTTCTCTTTTTTCATCTTGTCTTACAACCTTTATTTCTTCAACTCTAGGTTTTTCAACTATTTCCTTTTTAACAGGCTTATCTATTTTAATCTCTTTAGCAGGTTCATCTACTTCAACTTCATCATAAAATATGTTTTTAAGTTTACTAAAAACTCCCATATTTTCTTACACTCTCCTATTCTTCTCCCATATATTCTAAAATATTTTTAGAACTATCTTTATCTTTAGGCTCAGGTATCTTATATACTGTTTCTGCATTATCTATATCATTATTACCAATATATTTTTGAATAATCAAATCATTATATTCTATTGAATTCAATATAATTATTCCTCTTGATATAGCATATCTTATGTTACTTTCCTTTACCTCTACTTCTATTATAGCATAATTATAACATAACTCAACAAAAAAAGTATCATTATTTTGAGTTATTTTCAAATAACCACTCTTATTATTATTCTCAAATTCATAGTATTTATAATCATTTAAATCATGTGATGTTTTCATCTTGTTTTTATAATAATAACTTACTATATCTATATTTAAATAATATCTAGTGTTATCATCACTTAATAATTCTTGATTATATCCATTATCTTTTGAAACTATAAATCCAGTTGGTAAATAATATTTATACCCTTTATTATTTGTATTAGTAGTTTTTCCATTATCATTAATTGATACATTAATTATGTCTTCATATGATAAATTATTTATATAATATGTTTGCTTAGTACAAGCAGTTAAAAATAATAGACATATTATTATAGTTATCTTTTTATACATCTTTCTCTCCTACTTAAAAATTATAACAAATTATTTAATCTTTAACAACACTTATATAGTTTATGTTTTTACCTATACTTCTAAACTTGTCTTCATATTCTGTTGTTATATCACTTATATGATTAGTATCTTTACTAACTATCTTATATCCATATTCACTAAATGACTCGCATGAATAATCAAATAAATCATCATTATCAGTCTTCATTTCTATCATTTTAGTATCCTTGAATATTAAGTCATACTTTTCTAAAAATCTACTTGATGTAAGTCTTCTTTTAGTATGTCTTTTTTTAGGCCATGGATCAGAAAAGTTTAAATATATTTTAGATATCTCTTTATCAAAAATATTATCTATAGTAAATGCATCATAGCAAATAAGTCTTAAGTTATTTATATCAAGTTCTTCTAACTTTTTTACTGCTGAAACAAGAGGACTATCATACTTTTCTATTCCTATAAAGTTTATATTTGAATTTTGAAGTGCTTTTTCAATTATAAATTTTCCTTTTCCTGTACCTATTTCTATTTCTATATTATTGTCATTATTAAATAATTTATTCCATTTACCTTTATATTCTTCTGGATTTTCTATTATATAGTTACTTTTATTTATTATTTTATCAGCATCTTTTATATGTTTTAATCTCATAATTCTTCCTTTCATATATATTATAATACAAAATATACTCAAAAATAAACATTTATCATATATTATACTAGGTGATGTTATGAATAATAGAGATATGTTCTATCAAAATCTAAATCAAGGATATCAAAATCCAGGTATGATATATCCTCCTAGTGGATACAATTTAAATCAAGAATATCAAGCTTATGGACCTAATGTTATGCCATACAATAATGGAATGAATGGTATGAATAGTAATATGAATAATAATTATAATAATATAAATAATGATTTAGAAGATAGAATTAGTAAAATAGAAAGACAAATAAAAACATTAGATACAAGAATTCAAAAGTTAGAATCTGTATCTAATGAAATTAATGATAATATCTATATGATCTAAGAGATTTAATCTCTTTTTTTATGATAATATTACTGATGCAAATGTAAGTATTACAATTGAAGATAGTCCTATTAAAACTAATAACTTCATAGACCATTTTAACCAAGTTGTATAGTTAACTTTAGCAAGAGCTAGTCCTCCCATGATTGCACCACATGTTGGAGTAAATAAGTTAACAAGTCCATTTGCAGCAACGAATGTCATAATTGTTGTTTCAACACTATAACCAAGTTGGAATGCAAGTGGAGCCATAATTGGTGTAGATATTGTAGCAAGTCCTGAACTAGATGGTACAAGTATTGATAATAATACATGTAAGATATAGTTACAAGGAGTAAATATTGCAACTGGTGTACCTTTTAATGCATCTGCTACATTATAAATAATATAATTATCTAACATAGTTGTTTCCATTAATACTTTAACACCACGTGCTACTGCAACAATAAGTACAACTGATAAAATATCTCTTGCTCCAGCAATAAATTCATCAATTATTTGATTTGTTGTAAATCCATTTATATATCCAATTAAGATACCAATAATTAAGAACCAAGCAGCTGATTCATAGAAATACCACTCACCTAAAGGTACTCCAGTTAACCAATCAGTCCATCCTTTAAAGAATGTTATACCAAATTCTTCCCATGGAATAAATCCTATAATCATTACTATAAATGTTATAGCAAAAATCCATAATGTAGCTTTTTGTTTTCCTGTAAGAACTGCTTCTTTTGTAGCATCTTTTTCATTGAATTTTTCCATTTTCTTTTGTTCTTGTAATGATAAGAAAGTTGAGCCTTTATCATCTTTAACTTTTCTTGCATATCTCATTACATAGAAAATTGAAAGTCCAAGTGATACTAACCATAACACAGTACCAAGAGCAATTAAAATTCCTTGATTAACTGCAAGTCCTTCTGGAAGTGCAGCCACTGCAGCACCTGTTGCAAATGGGTTAATAGTTGAACCTAAAACACCACAACCTGCTCCAAGTAATACTGTTGCTGATGCAACAATTGTATCCATACCTGCAGCTACCATAGTAAACGAAAGTAATGCATAGAAACCAACTGTTTCTTCCATCATTCCATAAGTTGTTCCACCAATAGAGAAGATAATCATTAGTATTGGAATTAATACTAATTCATTTCCTTTTAATTTTTTAACTAAGACCTTAATTCCATTTTCCAACGCCCCTGTTTTTGTTACAATTTGTAAGAATCCACCAAGAATTAGAATGAATACACATACATCTACTGCATTTTCAAATCCTTTTATAGGAGCAAGTAATACATCTGATAATTTAGCTGCAACTACTCCAGAACCATTAACGATTTTACCAGCAGCATCAAATTTTGCTCCAGGTAACACTAATGTTACTAAGGCTACTATAATAGTAAGTAAAATGATGATAGTGAATGCGGACATTCTCTCTCTTTTTTTCTTTGTTTTAGCCATTTTTTTGCCTCCTTTTTGACTATTTGTAATAATTGTACCTATCTCATTTAGAAGAGCTTCTTTAGCACATTCAAGTGATGTAATAATACCTTTTCCATCTTTATTATATTCACAAAATTCAACACAAGATTCTACTTTAGGAAGCATACTTCCTTTAGCAAATTCACCTGCCTTAATATATTTTTTTGCATCACTTATATCAAGATTACGTAAACTTACTTGATCAATTGTGTTATATTTTAATGAAACAGTCTCAACTGTAGTTAATATAAGAAGAGCATCAGCATTTAACTTTCTAGCAAGTAAACTACTAGAACGATCTTTATCGATTACTGCATCTACACCAACTAAAGTATCTCCATCACGTACTACAGGAATTCCTCCTCCTCCAGATGCTATAACAATATTACCTTGATTTAACAGGTCTTTAATCAAATCAAGTTCTACTATTTCAATTGGCTTAGGAGAAGGTACAACTCTCCTATAACCTCTTCCAGAATCTTCAACGAATGTATAACCTTTTTCCTTTTCTATTTTTTTAGCTTCGGATTTGGTATAAAACATCCCAACTGGTTTTTCTGGATTATTAAAAGCAGGATCTTTTTTATCAACAAGAACTTGTGTTACAACTGATGCACAATTTTTATTGATATTTCTTGCTTTCAATTCAGATTGAATTGCTTGTTGTAAATGATATCCAATATAACCTTGACTCATTGCACCACATTCAGGAAAAGGTACTATAGGAGTACCACTTCCATTTTCATGTGAAACAGCAAAAGCTAAATTAATCATTCCAACTTGAGGGCCATTACCATGACTTACTACTACATTATATCCTTCACTAACTAAATCAACTATAGATTTAGCAGTGTTTTTAACTAATTTTAATTGTTCTTCCGGTGTATTGCCAAGTGCATTTCCACCAAGTGCGACTACTATAGTTTTCATATTCTATCGCTTCTTTGAAGTGGCATTGACATACATCTAGGGCCACCTCTACCTCTTGATAGTTCAGCACTATGCATTTCAAGAACTTTGATACCATTATCTCTTAATAACTCATTAGTAATATTATTTCTATCATAAACAATAACTACACCTGGAGCTATACATAATGTATTACTTCCATCATTCCATTGTTCACGTTCTGCACCAATTTTATCTCCACCAGCACAAGGTATTAATGTGATTTCTCTATCTAAATATTCTTCTAATATTCTTTCAAGTGAAGCACTCTTTTCTTTAACATTAAGTCCATCTTCACCATCACTAGTTATTTCATATACTTTTAAAGTACCCATAATACCTGGATGATATGTAAATTTATCCTTATCTATTTGAGTAAATACAGTGTCTAAATGCATAAATGCACGACATACTGGAATATCAAAAGCAAGAATTGTATTAATCTTAGCATCTTTATCTTCAAATATTTTATGAGCAAGTTCTTCAATCGCATCAGCACTTGTTCTTTGAGAAATACCTACTGCTAAAATATGTTCATTTAAGTTAAGTATATCTCCACCTTCAATATGATAAGCACTATATCTATCAAAATATTTATCAACAAGTCCTTTATATTCAGGATGATATTCAAATATATATTCTGCATATATAGTTTCTCTATTTCTAGTTACAGAATACATTCTATTTAATGATACTCCATTTCCAATTGAAGCAAATGGATCTCTTGTAAAATATAAGTTTGGCATAGGATCTACTACAAATGCTGTATCATCTTGAATATAATCTACTAAACTTTTACCTTTCCTTGCTTTAGATTTAATTACTTCATTATTAACTATACCTTCCATAGTCTTTAAAACAAGTAATCTATTATTTTCTATAGAACTTAAATATTCATAAACTAAACTACGATATTTAGGTGTTCTAATACCTGCTTCATAAATAAATTGAGTTATAAATCTCTCTCTAATTTCTGGATTTGAATCTAATACTTCAGTCATTAAATCTTCTAAATATACAACTTCAACTCCATTATCTCTTAAAATTCTTACGAATTCATCATGCTCTTCTTGAGCAACTGGTAAATATGGAATATCATCAAATAAAAGTCTTTCTAGGCTATCAGGAGTTAAATTAAGTAATTCACGACCTGGTCTATGTACAAGAACTTTTTTCAATGTTCCAATTTCACTTTTAACATTTATTGGGTTCAATTTTGACCCTCCTTTCTATCCTAAATAAATTATAGCAAATCTATATTTTTTTGTAAATAATAGAAAAAGAAAAAGTTTCTTTTTAAAATAGCTTCATTGAAGCTTAATTATTATTTAATATTTTGTCAACTATTTTTAACACTTCACCTGTTTTTATATCCATACTTTTTTCTTCACTTCTAAGTTTAAGTTCAACATAATCATCACTTAATTTTTTACCAACTGTTATACGTATTGGTATACCAAATAGATCCATATCATTAAATTTAACTCCTACACTTTCTTTTCTATCATCAAGTATAGTATCTATTCCATTAGAGCTTAATCTTTCATATAACATTTTAGAATACTTATAACTATCTTTATCATTAACATTTATTACTACAATTACAACTTTATAAGGAGCTATATTTATAGGCCATATAATGCCTTTTTCATCATGATTCTTTTCTATTATTGCAGATATTAATCTATCTATACCAATACCATAAGAACCCATATGAACATAATTAAAACTATTTGTTTCATCTAAATATCTTAAATTATAAATCTTACTATAATTAGTTTCTAATTTAAATATATGTCCTACTTCTATACCATTTAATATTTCACATTTACTACCACATTTAGGACATAAAGAATTATCATTAAAATTCTTTAAATCAGCATATCTATCTATCTTAAAATCTATTCTAGGATTAGCATTCTTATAATGATAATCTTTTATATTAGCTCCACATATTACATTATGCATATTTTTAACTTCACTATCAGCAATTATCATCATAGTTGATTTTATAGGACCAATAAACCCTACTTCAGTACCAATTCTTTCTAATTCATATGAAGAAGGTATTTCAATATCTTTAGTTTTTAATACTTTTTCTAATTTAGAAATATTTAATTCATCACTACCTTTTAAAAGTATCATTATATATTTTGAATCAGCCTTTATCACTAATGATTTTAATATTTTATCATCATCAGCGTTAAAGTATTCTTTTAGTTCCTTAACTGTCTTAACTCCTGGAGTATATACTTTTCTTAACATTTTAATGTCATAAGATTTATCTTTTTTATCTTTTATAAGAGAAGATGCTTCTTCTATATTAGAACTATATGAACATGTAGTACATTTTACAATTTCATTATCACCAAAATTACATAGAACTTGAAATTCTTCACTAGTTGTACCTTTCATACTTTCTGGATTACTTTTAACAACTATTGTATCTAAATTACACTTTTTAAATATATTTTTAAATGTTTGATACATCTTATCATAACTAACATCAAGTCCACTCATATCAGCATCAAAACTGTATGCATCAGCCATTAAAAATTCTTTTTTACGCATAAGCCCATATTCAGGATGTTCTTCATCTCTAAATTTATTACTCATTTGAAATAATGTAAAGTGTAAATCCTTATAGCTTTGTATTTTATTTCTAACTAAATATGCAAATAATTCTTCATGAGTAGGACATAATGCATATTCTTTATTATTTCTATCTTTTAATGTAAACATTTCTTCGTTAAATATTACATTTCTACCACTATTTTCAAAATATGAATAATCAACTAAAGAAGGCATTAACACTTCTTCAGCACCTATTTTCATCATTTCATCTCTTATTAATTTTTTTACATTATTTACTACTTTTAAGCCCATAGGAAGATAACTATATATACCATTATCATTTTTAAATATCATTCCACTTTTAATAAGAAGTGATGCGGAAATAGTATTTTCATCTTTAGGATATTCTCTTCTTGTAATAAAAAAGCTATTAGACATTCTCATAGTTATTCCTCCACTATATATGATACTATTTTTCTATTCATCGCATCATTATTATCAAATCTTACACATACAAGCATACCATTCATACTTTTTTTATTTATAGGATTTTGTAATTCAGTTTTATCGTTTTTATCTCCCGCTAAAAATCCTTCATTTATAAGTTCTCTTACTAAAATACAAGCACAATCCTTAGTACACGTTTTTTCATTACCAGTATAAGCAGAAGAAACAAACTGAGGAATTCTTACTAAATTCTCTCTACCCCAACTTTGACTTGTAGATAATATTTGTTCAACCTTAGTATCATAAAGATTATTAAGTACTTTCTTCCTAATAGCGTTAATTGCTGGTACCAACATAATAGCAAGTATCATCATTATTGCTATTGATACCATAAGTTCTATTAATGTAAATCCTTTATTTTTCATTTTATTACCTCTATTATTCTATTTAAAAGTATAACAAATTTTTCATTTAATAACAATATTATGTTGAATTATTTTTTTCATTATTATATAATAATATTTAGAATAGAGAGGGAATTATGAGGGAATTTGATTTTGAAAAAATGCCTATAGTTGAAATAGCTAACGAAATCATAATGGATGCTGTTAAAAGAAATGTTAGTGATATTCACTTGGATCCAACTAAAGATGCTATTAGAATTCGTATTCGTATAGATGGATTATTATCAGATTACTCTATGATTCCAGGTCAATATAAAAGAAACTTAATATCTCGTATAAAAATGATGGCACAAATGAATATTATGGAAACAAGGCTTCCACAAGATGGTGCTATTAAAACTAAAATTGGAGATAGAATGCTTGATCTTCGTGTTTCTTCATTACCTACTAATAATGGTGAAAAAGTCGTTATTCGTGTCCTTGATTATTCAAAGAGTTTACAAGGCCTTGAGACATTAGGATTTTCAGAAGATAGTTTAAATAAAATACATAAAATGATTAATGTTCCAAATGGTATCATTCTTGTAACTGGTGCTACTGGTTCAGGTAAATCAACAACTGTATACTCTATTCTTCAAAAGATGAACACTGAAGAAGTAAATATTATAACAGTTGAAGACCCAATAGAAATGGATATTGCTGGTATAAATCAAGTACAAGCACAAAGTGAAATTGGACTTACATTCGCAAATGTACTTAGAAGTATCTTACGTCAAGACCCTGATGTTATAATGATCGGAGAAATTCGTGATGATGAAACTGCTAGAATTGCTGTTCGTGCTTCTATCACAGGTCATAAAGTATTATCTACAATACATACCAATAACTCACTTAATACTATTGAAAGACTTACCGATATGGATGTAGAACGTTACTTACTTGGTTCTGCTCTTACTGGAATTATTTCTCAAAAACTAGCGAGACGTTTATGTCCACATTGTAAAATACTTAGAAATACAAGTGAATATGAGAAAACTGTATTTAGAAAAGTACTTCATAAAGATATAGAGCAAATGTATGATGCTAATCCTGACGGATGTGAACATTGCTTTAGAGGATTTACAGATAGAATTGCAATACTTGAAGTACTTCTTATGAATGATGATATAAGAGATGCTATTACAAATAATATGCACAAAGATGAACTTAGAAAACTAGTTTATAAAAGTGATGTTATTACCCTACTTCAAGATGGACTTATAAAAGTTGTTGAAGGAGAAACATCATTCTCAGAAATACTTAAAGTTGTTGACCTTGATAATGACTTATCTAATTATGAAGATGATAACTTAGAAACAGGTATTAGAGATATAGAAAATCAAGAAATAAATAAACCAGATATAAATCATGAAATAAATAAATCAGATATAAATCATGAAATAAATAAACCAGATATACAAGAAATAGATGCATTTAATCCTGATGATCATTATGTATCACTAGAACCAGTAACAACAAATAATAATGAAATAATAGATTATTCAGCATTAATACCTAAAGATGTAGAAAATCATAATAATGAAATACCACATGATACAATAAAACCAGGTGAAATTGAATACTTTAACTTTTAGAAACTTTTATATTTATGAAAATTTAGCATTTTAAAACTGTAGAAATCATTTGATTATCTACAGCTTTTTAATATTAATTACTTCTTTATTAATTTTATTTCAGATTCTTCTTTACGAAGTTCTGATTCTAAATAATCTCTTAATAAATATAATGATAATAAACAGTCATGATATTTTTCTAAAAGATTTCCTTTAGAATCAACATGATCATGTGAATGTCCTTTTTCTGAATCAGATTTAACACATACATCATAAGTACCATCTTTTCTTTCTCTTACAGTATAATCACTTTGTCCATATGTTCCTGACTTATCATATGTATAGTTTCCATCTTTTCCTTCTTTAGAAAGTTCTTCACTTTTTGACTCTTTTGCATCAAATATACTTCCAAACCATCCCATTATAAGTGCCTCCCTTCTTCTAAATTTTCATCTTCACAATATGAATCAATATATTCAAGGTGATCTCGTAAATTTGTTGAATTTACATTTGATTTTTTCTTGAATAATGCGATCATATTGTAATTTTTATCAAAAAATAAATCCATAAAAATTGATTTTTTAGGTTTGCTTTTAATAAATTCAGATTTTAAGTTTTCATTCTCTCTATAAACAAGTAAATATTGAGAATCTGATTTCATAAATTCAAACGCTAACTTTTCAAATTCATTTTCATATTGTAAAGTCCAATCTTCATTTTTCTCTTCAACCTTCATTTTTCTTTTTTTAGGAATGTAATCTAATACCAAAGTATTTTCAACTATATTGCATTTATAATCAGGTCCAAAATTAGGTATGTTACTTTCACCAATAAAGAACATTTCTATATCAGTATAAGTTAAATCATCATTAATAGCATCTTTTAATATTTCAAGTTCATGACTATTAAGAGTTGATATATCAAATATGGCTTCTTTATCTTCTTCATATTTTATTATATTAACACATAGTGTTTCTACTTTTTGTGTTTTAGAATTTTCAATATCAATATAACATTTCATAATTTTAACTCCTTTATTTTATTAAATTCTATATTTGATAGTTCACAACCATATTCTAATCTTTCTTCAAATGTTCTTGGTATAGTTTTAGAATAGTTTATTGCTTCTTCAAAATATTTTGTTCCTTGAAAAAATATTTGTATTGGATATCTTTCTTTTTCATATCCAAATTCTATACAATTAGCTAATCGTCTTTTTAATAATATAATTGTAGTAGAATTGTTTAATTTATTATCTAACATTACAACATATGAAAGTGAGCTTATTTGTGCTTGTCTTTCTATGGGGTTTGTTAGGTAATAAGTTACATCATATTTCTTTTGTTCTTTTAACGTAGCTTCTACTTCTTCAGATAAAAGGACTAAATCATTTTTCTCTTTTTCTTGAGCAACATGTATGATTTCATGTAAAACTGTAGATAATATATTTAAATTTATATATCTTATAAGTTCCAAATTAGAATTTAAATGTATTTTGTTTGCGTTAAACATTATTTGTGATAACAACATATCATAATTAAAACAAAGTATTTTTGAACTATTATAATATCTAGCAACTGGTAGATTATTTCCTATTTCAATTTTATCAACATAATCAGTTAAGTTTCTAGCATATAATTCGTTTATAATTAAACTTATTAACTCATGTTCACTAATAATTTTATCTTTTTCAGCAATATTTTTCATCAAAATTAATCTACAATATTTTATTTATATTGTCAACACTTTTTAAAATTTTATATATTAGGAAATAATATAAATTATCATGAATATAATTTATGGGTGAATTTATGTTTCAAAGTAAGCAAAATACTAGAATTAAATATATGTTTTTAATATGTATATTAATATTTATATTTGTTATTGTTAAAGTGTTTTATATACAGGTTATTGAATATAAGAAACTTAATAATCTCGCTAATGAATTATGGAGTCGTGATTTAACAGTACAGGCTGATAGAGGTAAAATACTTGATAGAAATGGTAAAGTAATAGTAGATAATGTTACTACTGTTGGACTTTATCTTGTACCAAATCAAATCATTAATAAAGAAGAAGTAAGTAAAACTTTATCAAGCATACTTGAAGTTAGTTATGAAGAAATGTATAGACATGTTACTAAAAAGACTTCTATTGAAAGAGTACATCCTGAAGGAAGAAATATTAGCCATGAGAAAGCAGACTTAATTAGTTCTTATAATTATGAAGGAGTTTATCTTTTAAAAGAAAGTAAGAGAGATTATAAATATGGTAATATTTTATCTCATGTTATTGGGTATACTGGTATTGATAATCAAGGACTTAGTGGTATTGAACTTAAATATGATAAGACTCTTACTGGTAAAAATGGTAATATTAAATATTATAGTGATGGTAAAGGCAAAAGACTTTCTTTGCCTGAAACATATGTATCCCCTACTTCTGGTAGTAATGTAACATTAACTATTGATTTAGATATTCAACTTTCTCTTGAAAATGAATTAATGAATGCATATAAAAAATATGATGCTGAAGGCGCGATTGGTATTGTTATGAATCCAAAGTCTGGTGAAATACTTGCAATAAGTAGTATTCCATCATTTGATCCAGCAAACTATAAAAATTATAGTAGTGAAATTATTAATAGAAATTTAGCAATATGGTCTAACTTTGAGCCAGGAAGTACTTTTAAAATAGTAACACTCGCATCAGCCATTAATGAGGGAAAAGTTGATATATTTAAAGAACACTTCTATGATAGTGGAAGTATAAAAGTAGCGAACTCTACTCTACACTGCTGGAAAAGAAAAGGTCATGGAGATGAAACATTTATACAGGTTGTTGAAAACTCTTGTAACCCTGGATTTGTTAATTTAGGTCAAAGACTTGGCAAAGAAACATTATTTAAATATATTACTGAACTTGGTTTTGGTAAGAAAACTGGTATTGATTTAAATGGTGAAGCAACTGGAATATTATTTAATCTTGATAAAGTTGGTCCAGTTGAACTTGCAACTACTGCGTTTGGCCAAGGAATAAGTGTTACAGCATTACAACAAGTTACAGCAGTTAGTGCAATCGTAAACGGTGGTACTCTTTATACTCCATATATTGTTTCAAGTGTTGGAGATGATTCAAAAAGTCCAGTTATTAAAAAAGAAAACATAATTACTAAAGAAACAAGTGATGTTGTAAAGTATGCTCTTGAAAGTGTTGTTGCGAATGGTAGTGGTAGAAATGCTTATATTGAAAACTATAGAATTGGTGGTAAAACAGGTACGGCTCAAAAAGTTGGTAGTGATGGACGTTATATGCAAGGAAACTATGTTCTTTCGTTTATTGGTTTTATGCCTGCTGACAACCCTGATTATGTTATGTATATAGCTATAGATCACGCTAAAGGTGTTACACAATATGGTGGTGTTGTAAGTGCTCCTATTGCTAGAAATGTGTTTAAAGATATAATTTCTATTCATGATATAAAAGAAGATACAAAAGGTATTCCTAAATCATATAGATGGGATGATATTGTTTATAAAATGATACCAGATGTAATTGGTAAAACTAAAAAAGAAGCAAAAAAATTGCTTCAAGGATTCAACATAGAATTTACAGGAGATGGTGATAACGTCATAGATACAAGCCCAAATGTTAACTCTCGTGTTAAAGAAGGTTCTACTATTAAAGTGCTTTTAAATTAAAAATATTCGTAAAATCTTAAAACTTTTTATAATAATTCTCTTTTAAATATAGTATAATATTTTTAGGATGTGGTAACAATGAAGAAAATTATATTTACTTTCATCTTATTACTATGTAGTGGTTTTATATTATATTATGCTTATATATGTGTTAAAAATATAAATACTATTGGTATTGAAAGTGATATTAAAGGTAAAGAAATTGATAGTGATGAATATATATATAAAGAAGATTTATTACATTTAGGATATGATTTAAAAGATATAGAAATTATACAAAATAAAGTTAGTAATGTTGATGTAAAAAGTTATTTATTAAAAGAAAAATATGATAATCTTACATCTTATATAAATGCATTATATTTTATACCAAAGAATATAGAAAGATACATAAGTTATCATAAATTAAATAGTGATATGCCTTATGATAATGTTATACTTAATGTAAATATGAATCTAGATTATGATTTTTATACTAATATAAATACTCTTCATAATTATTTAGATATAACTACTCTTGTAAATAAATATAATAAACTTCCAGATAATTATGAAATAGATGATTTAGTAACATTAGATAAAGAATATAGTAAACGTGGTGAAAAAGTACGTGAAGTAGTATATAAAGACCTAAAAGCAATGTTTGATAAAGCAAAAGAAGACGGATTAAAATTAAATGTTGTATCAGGATTTAGAACTAACGATAAACAAAATAAATTATTCACAAATTCAGTCAAAAATAACGGCTTAGAACATGCATTATTATATTCAGCTAAATCTGGACATTCAGAACATCAATTAGGTCTTGCAATTGATATAAATAGTGTTAATGAAAGTTTTAAAGATACAGAAGAATATAAGTGGCTTATAAACAATTCATATAAATATGGATTTATAGAAAGATATAAAAAAGGTAAAGAAAATATAACAGGTTTTGCATATGAACCATGGCACTATAGATATGTAGGAATAGATACTGCTACTAAAATATATACAGAAAATATTACATATGAAGAATATGTAGTTAAATTTTTGAAATAAATTTATAGAATAAAAATACAAATGAACAAGAAATAGTTATTATAAGAACCTTAACTATTTCTTTTTTTGTACCGCTCATTTCTTTAATAATCTCCCTATCTTTGGAATATGACACTTTTATAGTTTTATGAGCATGTATATTGTATACTTTATCTCCCACTTCAATCTTTATAAGATTATTAGATTTATTAAAGTTACCATTACCAGTTATTACTACACTTGTATTATCATTTACTTCATATTTAATATTTAAATTATTTTCATTATTTAAAGTAATATCATAATCATATATATCTTTATTATAATTTATATTATATCCATCTATATTTAAAGATAAAAGTTCACTACTATCATATTCTCTTTTATCATAATTTTTAAATATATTTATTACATAATCATTATCAATATTAGAGCTAATTATAATCTTCTTATAATTATTATCTAAAGTATACACACCTTCCCCATTTACTATTTCATTTTTATCTTTTTTAACATTTATATTAACGCTTTCACTATCAGTATAATAATTATATACTTTTATTTCTTTATCAAAAGAGGGAATTAACTCTTCATTATTAACCTTAATATTACTTAAAGCATTTACCTTAACAACACAAAACAATAATATAAATATAGTAATCTTTTTCATATTAATATTATTTACATATTAAAAAAATAAATTCATAAAGAATCTATTTTATTGTTTTAATTATTATTTTTTTATTTTTTCTTTTTCTTTTATCAATTTTAAAACATTCTTTTAATGTTTCTGTCATATCATCTATCTTTTTATTATAATATATTGTCGCAAGCAATTCTTTTTCTTTTACTTTTGAACCTATTGTTTTATTTAAAACAACTCCTACACTATAATCTATGTTATCTGTTTTATGAACCCTTCCTGCTCCTAAATCAAATACTAATTTAGATAATTTATGTACATCTATATTATTTATATATCCAGTACTATCACTATAAATATATTTTCTATGAGCATTTATTTTAAGTTTTTTTATATCTCCACCCTGTGCCTTGATCCACTCATAGAATTTATTTTTAGCATGTCCACATTCAAGTAGATTTATAACAAGTTTACGTGCTTTACTTATATTTATTCCTTTAGAAACACTAATCATAAGACTAGATATTGATACTGAAAGTTCATATAATCTTTTATCATATTTTCCATTAAAGAAATCTATTACTTCTTTTACTTCAAGGGCATTACCTATATTAAGTCCAAGTGGAACACTCATATCACTTAATGTACACACTACTTTTTTATTATAGTATCTTCCTAGTTCTACCATTGTTTTAGCAAGTTTAGTAGCATCTTTTATATTAGTCATAAATGCGCCTTTACCTACTTTTAAATCTATTACTATAGTATCACTACCGCTTGCGATTTTCTTAGACATTATAGAGCTTGCGATTAGTGGAATCGAATCAACCGCACCTATTTCATTTCTTAAAGCATATATTTTTTTATCAGCTACAGCTATCTTTTCACTTTGACTTATAACAGCACATCCAACTGTACTAAGTAATTTAAGAAATTCTTTTTTAGATATGTTTAATTTGTATCCAGGAATACTTTCAAGTTTATCAACTGTTCCACCAGTAAGTCCAAGTCCTCTACCACTCATTTTAGGAACAGCAACTCCAGAAGCAGCAACTATAGGAGCAACAATTAATGTTATTTTATCTCCTACTCCACCAGTTGAATGTTTATCACATACAGGCTTATCAATACTACTTAAATCAATTATCTCACCACTTTTAATCATTATATCTGTTAAATAATATGTTTCTTCCATAGATAAATCATTATTATAAATACTAAATAAGAAATCACTCATAGTCTTATCATTTATTTTACCTTTGATATAACTATTAACCATATATTCTATTTCTTTATATGTAAGTTCTTCCTTATTATTCTTTTTATCAATTATTTCTACTACCTTCATATACCTCACCTATTATACATTATACAATATTTTTGATGAAAAAAATAGATTCATTTTTATGGTTCTAAATGACCTAATTAATAGATAACATTATAAAGAGTTAAATAGAATAGAAAAAACACTTATTTTCATTTTGATATTTTTATCATCTTTTATTTTAACATTTATATAACAGAACTATTGTATCAAAAAAGATTTCCTATAAGACAAAAAATTTGAATTTACATAAATTCAAATTTTATTACTCTACCTTAAGGCAGACATCCCATAACCAATGCATTTGTTTTAGTTCTTACCCGCCTATCCGTGCTTGTTCGTA
>ENA-OOQP01000546-OOQP01000546.1-human-gut-metagenome-genome-assembly--contig:-NODE-546-length-17483-cov-1.896202_pt1 | contig 17483 bp, 17 predicted proteins | sample MGYA00241266_ERZ501171 | MGnify/ENA primary metagenome ERZ501171 (study PRJEB25962, sample SAMEA2042501) | human gut metagenome | biome: human gut; feature: human-associated habitat; material: faeces...
ATCACCGCCGACGAGCTGCTGTCCGGCGCGGGCGGCAACAACGCCACCAAAACCGAACAGGCTGAAAAGCTGATACTTGACCTACTGGCAGACGGGAAAGAGCTTGCCAGCGAGGACATAGAGAAAGCCGCAGCCGACGCAGGGATTTCTGCCCGTACTGTCCGGGCGGCAAAGAAAAATCTTGACGGGCGCATTACTTCAAAGCGTATCGGCGCAGCATGGTATCACGCCCTAAAAAAGTGAACTGGCAAAATCCAAGTGGCAAAATCCAGATACCTTGCCACTTTGCCACTTCGCCACTTCAACCATAATCCCACAGCCTCATGTATGACCGCGTGGGGCTTTATCGTGGAAAAAAGAGCCTATGTTGCGTCAATAACTCAAAAAGGCACTTGACAAAACGCTTCATGGGGCACAGTGGCAGACATCAAGCCGTTCATTGATCCTGTCTTTGACAACAATGTGCTGCTGACGCAGACGGAACGGCTGATGATGTCCAACCGCCCCAAAGACCCGAAGAACGCAAGAAACAAGAATATTCTTGTCATCGGCGGCTCTGGCAGCGGCAAAACACGGTTTTTCTGTAAGCCCAATATCATGCAGCTTCACAGCTCGTATGTCATTACTGATCCCAACGGTTACACTATAAGAGGATAGAAAAAAGGAGCGTTTCACAAACGAAGATTTCTTGAAGAAGGGAGGTCAAAACCGTGGCTAAGAAGGAAGAAATCAAAATCACAGCCCTGTATGAGCGTCTGTCAAGGGACGATGAACAGGCCGGGGAATCAAACTCCATTCAGAATCAGAAGAAATACCTCGAAGAATATGCCCGTCAGAAAGGGCTGAGAAACATTCGCCATTTTTATGACGACGGTTATTCGGGTACGAATTTCAACCGTCCCGGCTTTGCCGCCCTGCTGGAAGAAATCGAAGCAGGTCATGTGGAAGTCCTGATTGTAAAAGACCTCAGCCGTTTTGGCAGAAATTACCTGCAAGTCGGCTATTACACGGAGATTCTTTTCCCGAAGAAGGGCGTTCGCTTCATCGCTGTCAACAACAATGTGGACAGCGCCACCCCGCAGGACAATGACTTCACTCCGTTTTTGAACATCATGAACGAGTGGTACGCAAAGGATACCAGCAACAAAATCAAGGCGGTATTCAAGTCCAGAATGAAGGAAGGGCTGAGGTGCAGCGGCTCCATTCCCTATGGCTACAAGAGAGAACCGGGCGATAAGCAGACCCTTATCGTGGACGAGCCTGCCGCAGAGGTTGTCAGGAAAATCTTCCGGCTGGTATGTCAGGGCGTTACCACAACAGGCATTACAGAGATTCTGACCAAGGAAAAGGTGCTGATACCGTCTGCCTACGCTGCCATGAATCAGCCGAAGAACTGCCGTCACAAGGAAATTGCAGACCCTTACCGCTGGAACGCCACCACCATCGGCTATATCCTCGACAGGCAGGAATACCTCGGTCATACCGTGTTGGGCAAATCCATCTGCGAGAACTTCAAGACCAAGCAGCGCAGAGCCGCAACGCCGGACGAGCTGATGATTTTCCCCGATACGCATGAAGCCATCATCGACCAGGACACATGGGATATTGCCAGAAAGATACGCTCAAAGAAAAAGCCGAGAGTGGCGAACGGCACCTTTTCCCACCGCCTGTCCGGGTTGGTGTACTGCGCCGACTGCGGGGCAAGGATGGGCTATATCAGCCCCGAAACCAAGCACAGCGGCAAACGCTATGATTCTGATTCCGCTTTTCAATGCGGCAACTACCGAAGCGCTACAAACGATTGCGTTTCCCACTATGTGAAAACATCGGTTCTAGAAGCGGCAATTTTGCGGGCAATTCAGGCGGTGAGCAAATATGTCCTTGAAAACGAAGCCGAGTTCATTGACCAGCTCAAAGCCGTCTGGAACGAGAGCAGATCAAGGTCAGCCGCCAACGGACAGCAGGAGCTTGACGAAGCGAAAACCCGTATGGCTGAACTGGACGCAAAGATACAGCAGCTCTACGACAGCGCAATCAGCGGTCTGTTGCCGGAGCGACAGGCGCAGCGGATGATCCAGCAGTATGATGAGGAACAGCTTGTGCTGGAAAAGCGTGTCGAGGAATTGCAGGGACAGATACAGCAGGAGGAGGTCGAGCAGATTGACACGAGCCGCTTCATTGCCTTAGTCAACAGGTATCGGGATTGCGAAGAACTGACGGATACCATGCTCTACGCCTTTATTGACAGAGTGGAAGTCCATCAAGCTACGGGCGGTCGAACCGTCTACCGTCAGCAGAACATTGACATTCACTTCAATTTCATCGGCAGCTACTATCCCCCTGTTGAAACGGTTTCCGAGGAAGAACGGATTGCCGCCATTGAAGCCGAGCAGTTGAGGAAGAAGCAGGAAAAGGGCAAGCGAGCCGCCGAAGTCCAGAAACAGAAAAAGGCGGCATTGAAGAAAGCCGCAGAAGCCGGAGAGCCGGAAGCGATTGCCGAATACGAGAGAAAACTTGCCTTGCAGCGGGAGCGAAACCACCGCAGACAGCAGAAAATCAAGGAAGCCAGGGAAGCCGACCCTGCCCATATCGCCCAAATGGAAGAAAAGGAACGCTTGCAGCGTGAAAAGCTGCTGGAAGCCGAGCGCAAACGGGCGGAGCGAGACAAGAGGCAGAAGAAATTATCCCGAAAGGAGCTGAAAGAAGCCGCAAAAACAGACCCGGAAGCCGCTAAGGCGTGGGAAGCTCTGAAAGCCAAGGAAGCCATAGCCAGACAGCGCAAAAAGGAGCGTGAGGAAGCGAGAATGGCGGCTGACCCCGAATATGCCGCAATGATGGCAGCACGCAAGGCTGAATATACGAGGACGAGAACCGCCAAGCGCAAAGCGGAGCGTGAAGCCCTTGCGGAGCTTGCCAAGACTGATGAGGAAGCCGCAAGGAAGCTGGCTGAAATGAAAAAGTGTCAGAGCGAAGCGAATGTCAGATGCTATCGGAAAATGAAAGCGGATGCGGAAGCCGGAGACCCCGAAGCCATCAAACGCTATGAAGCCACCCTTGCCAAGCGCAGAGATGAGTACCACAAAAAGAAATCAAGACAGGAGGAAGTACCAGCATGAAAGAATTGAAGCCAAGAATCCACGAAAACGGCATCGACTACATTCTCGTAGGCGATTACTATGTGCCGGACTGGAAGCTGCCGGAGGAACACCGTCCCATTGGCAGGTGGGGCAATCTTCACAGGGTATATCTGCGGCAGTACCGCCCTGCCCTCTATTCGACCCTTGTCCTCTCAGGTGAACTGCACACCTACCTTGCCGATCTGAACGAGCAGGCAACGGAAAGATGCAGTCTTATCATTGAGCAGATGGCGGAAGCCGAGGGCGTAGACGAAGCCTTGAAAGCGTCCGACCAGATGCTATGGGTGCAGTCCATGAACTCCATCCGCAGCCGAGCCGAGGAAATCATCAAGCATGAGTTGATTTACTGCTGATATTCCAAGTCCAGACCCGCTAATTTCATACCGAAGCAAAAGCGACAGGTATTTCTTTGTGAAGTCCCTGCCGCTTTTCATTTATCAAAAATCAAGGAGGAACACACTATGAAACTGAACATCAACGAGAAGAAAGCCCTTTACACCTTCGGTTGCCCCAACCACAGGGCAACGGTTGACCGTCTGCAAATGCTGGCGGCTATCACACCCGACCCTGTTGCCGGAGAGCTGTTCAACGACCTTGCAATCAAGCTGAGTGCCGAGGAAGCGCACGACTGGTATCGCTGCTTCTACCCCACGCTCCGCATGGAAATGGACGGCTATTATGAAGCGGAACTGACTTTGCGGCTGGCAGAAATCAGCAGCTACGATATGGAGGACGATTATGGCGAAGCTGACGAAGTATGAAAAGGAAACCATCATTCTGTTCAACGAGGGCGAAGATACGGCAAGCATCTACACCTTCAACGCCGGACTGAAAAAGCGGCTGGCGCTGTTCGCTAAGAAGTACCCCGACCTCTGCCGACAGGAAAAGACCCATGAGCAAGGCGGCGTTTCCTATGTGCTGGACAGATCCCGACTGTCCATCCGACTGCCCCATACAACGCGGAACGCAGGCAAAAAGCAAGCGAGAACGCCAAGCAAACCGGGTTCAGGAGCAGGACGGAATAATGTAACGTTTAGGGGCGATATGCGGTCAAAATGTCGGGTCTGTACTCGATGTTTTGACCGCTATTGCATAGCAAGGTATAGTTCTATCGTTTTTCTCATTTTTAAGGCTATACAGATTCAAAACGATTAAATCAAGATATTTCATCCCGACTGCTTGAAAAATTCACATTATCGTGATACAATAAACAAGGATATTCTTAAATCGGGAGGGTACTATGGCTGTTACATATAAAAAACTATTTCATCTGTTAATCGACCGTGGTATTGCAACGGCTGAATTGACAGAACAGGCAGGCTTTAGTGCCAACATTTTAACCCGACTTAGAAGAGACCAATATGTTTCATTGGAGAGCATTGAAAAGCTATGTTTTGCCCTCGATTGCGGCGTTGACGATATTCTGGAATTTATACCTGATGAAAAGGAGAACGGAAACAATGATTGATACAAAGAAAGAGCAGGAGCGGGACGAGCTGCACCGTGCGATATGGGCAATCGCTGATGAACTTCGTGGTGCTGTGGACGGTTGGGATTTCAAGAACTATGTCCTTGGCACGATGTTCTACCGATATATTTCCGAAAATCTGACAAGCTATGTCAATTCCGGCGAACATGAAGCCGGGAACAACGCTTTTGACTATGCAAAAATGCCGGATGCCGAAGCCGAGGAAGCCCGTGAGGGACTGGTTGAAGAAAAAGGCTTTTTCATTCTGCCGTCTGAGCTGTTCTGCAATGTCAATCTCAGAGCCGACAACGACGAAAATCTGAATGAAACCTTGGAGCGTGTGTTTAACCATATCGAAGCATCCGCAAAGGGTTCTTCCTCCGAAAGCAGCTTCGCCGGGCTGTTCGATGATTTTGACGTGAACAGCAACAAACTCGGCTCTACCGTTGCAAAGAGAAACGAACGCCTTGCAAAACTCCTGCACGGCGTAGCCAACATGAACCTCGGCGATGTAAAGGATCATGATATTGATGCCTTTGGCGATGCCTATGAGTATCTGATGACCATGTACGCATCCGGGGCAGGCAAGTCCGGCGGCGAGTTCTTTACACCCGCCGATGTTTCCGAGCTGCTGACCCGTCTGGGCACAGTGGGCAAGACTGAAATCAATAAGGTGTACGATCCCGCCTGCGGCTCGGGATCTCTGCTTCTGAAAGCCGAAAAGGTTTTGGGCAGAGATGCCGTCAGAAACGGCTTTTATGGGCAGGAAATCAATATCACGACTTATAACCTTTGCCGTATCAATATGTTCCTGCATGATGTTGGCTTTGATAAGTTTGACATTGCCTGTGAGGACACGCTGACCGCACCGCAGCACTGGGACGATGAACCGTTCGAGCTGATCGTTTCCAACCCCCCCTATTCCATCAAGTGGGCTGGCGATGATAACCCTTTGCTGATTAACGATCCTCGTTTTTCTCCGGCTGGTGTTCTCGCACCGAAGTCTAAAGCCGACCTTGCCTTTATCATGCACTCCCTTTCGTGGCTGGCAACAGGCGGCATAGCAGCGATCGTCTGCTTCCCCGGCATTATGTACCGTGGCGGCGCAGAACAGAAAATCAGAAAATACCTGATTGACAACAACTTTATTGATTGCATTATCCAGCTGCCAAGCAATCTGTTCTTTGGAACTTCTATTGCAACCTGCATTATGGTGCTGAAAAAAGGCAAAGCCGACAACAAAACCCTGTTTATCGACGCTTCCGGCGAGTGCATCAAGGTTACGAACAACAACAAGCTGACACAGGCGAACATCGAAAGAATTGTTGAGACCTTTGCCAAGCGTGCCGAGGAGGCCCACTTCTCTCATCTTGAAAGCTATGAGGAAATTGCGGACAATGATTATAATCTCTCTGTTTCCACCTATGTGGAAGCCGAGGACACCAGAGAGAAAATCGACATTGTAAAGCTCAATGCAGAGATAGCGGAAATCGTTGCCCGCGAACAAGTTCTTCGTGATGAAATAGCAAAGATTATTGCAGAGATCGAGGTGGGATGATGAAGAAGGACAAGCGTGAAATCAGCATCGTTCGCTCCTCCGCTGCGGAATATCTGACATTCATCACCGCCACCGGGGAAAGCGATGTAAATGCAGTATATTGCGATGAAAATGTATGGCTGACCCAAAAAATGATGGGACTTCTGTATAATGTGGAAACGCACACCATCAATTATCACTTAAAAAAAATCTTTGCCGACGGAGAGATCGACGAGAATTCAGTTATTCGAAAATTTCGAATAACTGCTGCGGACGGCAAAACCTACAACACCAATCATTATAATCTGAGCGCCATCATTGCCGTGGGCAATAAGGTGGATTCTCCCCGTGCGGTGCAGTTCAGAAAGTGGGCAAACCGCATCATTGAAGAATTTACCGTGAAAGGCTTTGCTATGGATGACGAGCGGCTGAAAAACGGCGGCACCATTCTGACAAAGGATTATTTTAAGGAACAGCTGGAACGCATCCGTGAGATTCGTCTTTCGGAACGGCGGTTTTACCAGAAGATCACCGACATCTATGCCACCAGTATTGACTATGATGCCAAGGCAGAAACGACAAGGCTGTTTTTCGCACGGGTGCAAAATCAGCTTCATTGGGCAATCCATGGCGAAACGGCGGCAGAGACCATCTATCGCCGTGCTGACAGCAGCAAAGAGCACATGGGGCTGACCACTTGGAAGGATGCCCCCAACGGCAAAATTCAGAAATTCGATGTAGTGATTGCCAAGAATTATCTGACACAGGAAGAGCTTTCTGCGATGGCGAGAATCGTCAACGCCTATCTTGACCTAGCAGAGCTGCGAGCTGAGGAACAAGTTCCTATGACGATGGAAGATTGGGCAGAACAGTTCGAGGGCGTTCTTCGGCTGAGCCGAAAGGAAATTCTGACCAATGCTGGAAGCATTTCTGCCAAAATTGCGGAACAACACGCCCTGAGCGAGTTTGAAAAATATCGCATCGTGCAGGATCAGTTGTATCAAAGCGACTTCGACAGGATACTGCTGGAGAAAGATTCATACACAAACGAACTGCCGGAAGCGAAGGATGGCGGTGAATAAACTTTATGAGATTATCCGATGTTTTGTCAAAACCGCCCGGAAAAGAATATGTTCAAATTGATGCATTCTTGCAAAATAAAGCCGGTAAAGTAGGTCAAAAGGTTGATATTTCAACTGGAACAGTTGCCTTGAACTACTTTTGCGTTTCGTGCGGGGATATAAGGACTTTTTGGTCAAGTCCCAAACTCACCTGCATATTTGTGAGCAAGAATCTGATCAGCGTTGATTGCGTTTTGACTTGCGGGTGTGGTGCTTCCATACCGGCATGGTTTTTGATAGAGAGCAAAAATGATATAACAGGTCAAGCACCTGCTATACGCATATTGAAGAAAAGCGTAAAACTATCCGATATGGTTCGGATCAACGACAATCGCTACGGGGAGTTTACTCCGTTATTAGACAACGCCATGCAGGCATATACCGACGGATTAGGAGCAGGTGCAGTCGTATACCTGAGAAAAATCTTTGAAAAATTAACAGTGAAAACAGCGAAAGCAGTCAATATTGAATATGCCCAATATGACGGCGGGAACCCAAAGAACTTCTCTGAGCTACTAAAAAAGGTGGATGAAAAATGTTCGATAATCCCAAAAGAATTTTCTGCAAACGGATATAAACTGTTTCGAGAGTTGAGCGGCGTCGTTCATGGGGAGTATGATGAAGAGGCGGGATTGAAGAGTTTCGAAGCCCTACATAGGCTTGTAATAGGAATCCTTGAAAATGTAATCAACCATAAAGAGTTATTGGATGCTATTACTGTGCTTGGTTGGAATGAAGAAAGAGGTGAAGATAAATGAGTAGGCTGGATGAACTGATTCAGCAATACTGCCCGGATGGGGTTGCGTATGTTGCATTAGAAACTGTATGCTTGATTTCAAAGGGTATCCAGTTTAATAAAAAAGATATGCACGATGAAGGAACATATCCTGTTATTAACGGAGGTATAAACCCTTCTGGCTATATTGAGCAGTACAATCAAGAAGAAAAGACTATTACCATTTCGCAAGGCGGAGCATCCGCTGGATTTGTTAATTGGCTTGATACTAAGTTTTGGGCTGGCGCACATTGTTATGTACTTAAACCTACGAACAATGTTTTGAACCGTTATTTGTTCCATTTTGTGAAGTCTAAAGAATATAAATTGCAGGAATGTCAGTATGGTGCAGGGATACCTGCACTTGCAAAATCTACCGTTGCATCATTGGAAATCCCTGTACCGCCGCTTGAGGTGCAGAGTGAAATTGTCCGTATTCTGGACAATTTCACGGAGCTTACAGCGGAGCTTACAGCGGAGCTTACAGCGAGGAAGAAGCAGTATGAATACTATCGTGATACTCTATTGAAGTCCTCTATTGAAATAAAAAATGTTAAACTTGGCTCTGTTTGTGAAGTGTACGATGGAACACATCAAACACCTAAATATACCAATAGCGGAGTCCCTTTTGTTAGCGTAGAGAACATTGATGACCTTTACGGAACTACCAAGTATATTTCAGCAGAGGATTTTTCAAAATATAGAATCAAGCCAAGAATTGGCGATGTGTTTATGACTCGCATTACCGCAGGTGTTATCGGAAGATGTACGGTTGTGGATAGAAATGATGATTTGGCGTACTATGTTTCCCTAGCATTGCTGAGACCCGAACAATCTATTCTTGATAGCAAATATTTGAAATATTATCTTGAAAGTGGCTGGGGACGTAAAGAGTTAGCTAAGCGCATTTTGTGGGATGCAACACCAACAAAAATCAATAAGGATGATATTGGGAAAGTGTATATTTCACTTCCTCCACTTGAAGTTCAACAACGCCTTGTTCGTGTGTTGGATAACTTTGATTCTATCTGTTCCGACCTGAACATCGGTCTGCCTGCGGAGATTGAAGCCCGCAAGAAGCAATATGAGTTCTATCGTGATGCCCTCTTGACTTATGCGGCAACCGACAAGACAATCTTGACAGACAGACAGACAGACAGACAGACAGACAGACAGACGAGTATAATGCGCTGATTCGGCTGTGTCAATATGTTTTCGGTTATGTTACTGTAACCTTGAATACTATTTCTGAAAACCATGACAGTAGGAGAAAGCCCGTTACAAGTGGAAACCGCGAAGCTGGTGAGTACCCCTATTATGGCGCATCCGGCATTGTCGACTATGTGAGCAGTTATATCTTCGATGGAGACTACTTGCTTGTATCAGAAGATGGCAACAACCTTGTAGCAAGAAGCACACCGATTGCGTTCTCTATTTCAGGGAAAAATTGGGTAAACAACCATGCCCATGTGTTGAAGTTTGACTGCTACGCAACGAGAAGGTATGTCGAGTTCTATCTGAACTCTATTGACCTTTCTCCGTATATTTCCGGCGGGGCGCAGCCAAAGCTGAACCAGAAGAATCTGAACAGCATTCCCATTCCACTCCCGTCTATCAGAGAACAAGAAAGAATCGTTGGAATCCTTGACCGCTTTGACGCCCTTTGCAACGACCTGACTTCCGGCTTACCGGCAGAGATCGAAACGAGGACAAAGCAATACGAATACTACAGAGATAAACTGCTGACTTTCAAGGAGCAGTAAACGAAGGAGGTCGCCGATGAGCACCTATAACATTATAGCAGCCAGCAACGAGAGCACCGTAGTGGCTGAATATACGCCGGAAAGCGCACTCTCTGACAGCTTTCAGAGCGAAGCCGCTCTTGAAAAGGAGTTCATCCGGCTGCTGACCACGCAAGGGTATGAGTACCTTACCATCCATGACGAAAACAGCCTGATTGCCAACCTCAGACGGCAGTTGGAGCTTTTGAACGATTACCCCTTTACCGACAGCGAATGGAAGCGTTTCTTCACGGAAGTGCTTGCCAATGCCAACGAAGGCATTGTTGAAAAGAGCCGCACCATTCAGACCGACCATGTAAAGGTGCTCCGCAGAGATGACGGAACTTCCAAGAACATTCAGCTCATAGACAAAAAGAACGTTCACAACAACCGCTTACAGGTTATCAATCAGTACGAGGAAAGCGAGGGCAACCATGACACCCGCTACGATGTGACCATTTTGGTGAACGGTCTGCCCCTTGTCCATGTGGAACTGAAACGCCGTGGCGTTGCAATCCGTGAAGCCTTTAACCAAATCAAACGCTATCAACGAGATAGCTTTTGGGCGGCGAGCGGGCTATATGAGTATGTGCAGATTTTCATTATCTCCAACGGAACGCATACCAAGTATTATTCCAACACCACCAGAAGCAGCCACATCAAGGAAATGGGCGAATCTGCAAAGCAGAAATCGAAGAAAACGAGCAACAGCTTTGAGTTTACTTCCTTCTGGGCAGACGGCAACAACAAGGTTATCGCAGACTTGATTGACTTTACCAAAACATTCCTCGCCAAGCACACCATTCTGAATGTGTTGACGAAGTATTGCGTTTTCACAACCGAAGAAATTCTGATGGTTATGCGTCCCTATCAGATTGCGGCGACAGAACGCATCTTAAATCGCATCGAAATCTCCACCAACTACAAAAAGACCGGAACGATTGACGCAGGCGGCTATATTTGGCATACCACAGGAAGCGGAAAAACGCTGACTTCTTTCAAGACCGCACAGCTTGCATCCGCACTTCCCTATGTGGACAAGGTTCTGTTCGTGGTCGATAGAAAAGACCTGGACTATCAGACCATGAAAGAATATGACCGCTTTGAAAAAGGCTCTGCCAACAGCAACGCTTCCACAAGGATATTGCAGCGGCAGCTTGAGGACAGAGATGAAAAAGGCGGCTATCATCAATATAAAATCATCATCACGACCATTCAGAAGCTGGACAACTTCGTGACCAAGAACAAAGGACATGAGGTGTTCAACAAGCATTGCGTTATCATCTTTGACGAGTGCCACCGTAGCCAATTCGGAGATATGCACGCCAAGATTGTTAAGGCGTTTAGGAAATATCACCTGTTCGGTTTTACCGGCACGCCGATTTTCGCCGCCAATGCAGGAAAAGGCAAGCACATGGAGCTGCTGACCACGCCGCAGACCTTTGGCGACCAGCTCCACACCTACACCATCGTGGACGCTATCAATGACGGCAATGTGCTTCCGTTCCGTATCGACTATGTGAATACGGTCAAGGAAAAAGAAAACATCAAGGACAAGAATGTTTCAGCAATCGACATTGAACGGGCGATGGGTGCGCCGGAGCGTATTCGGGAAATCGTCAAATACACGCTGGAGCATTTTGACCAGAAAACCAAACGCAACAGCTTCTATTCCTTGAAGGGCAAGCGTATGGCGGGCTTTAATGCCATGTTCGCTGTCAGCTCCATCCCCATGGCGATGAAATATTATACGGAGTTCAAGAAGCAGCTTGCCGAAAGTCATCGACAGTTTACGATTGCAACCATTTTCAGCTACGCCGCGAACGAGGATGACCCCGAAGATGTTCTGCAAGAGGAAGGCTTCGACACCGATGCACTTGACCAGACCTCCCGTGACTTCCTTGAAAGCGCAATCCAGGATTACAACACTGCGTTCAACACGAACTTTGATACTTCCTCGGATAAGTTCCAGAACTACTACAAAGACTTGTCCATGCGAGTGAAGAACCGTGAAGTGGATCTTCTGATTGTTGTGAATATGTTCCTCACAGGCTTCGATGCTACAACGCTCAACACCTTGTGGGTGGACAAAAATTTGAAAATGCACGGACTGATACAAGCCTATTCCAGAACCAACCGTATTCTGAACTCCGTCAAGACCTACGGAAACATTGTCTGCTTCCGTGACTTGCAGAAAGCCACAGACGATGCAATCGCCCTCTTTGGCGATAAGAATGCAAGCGGAATTGTGCTTCTAAAGAGCTTCAATGATTACTGGAACGGCTACGAAGATAATGACGGCAAGTATCATCCCGGCTATGTAGATTTGCTTGAAAAACTGGAAGCAGAATATCCTATCGACACTCAAATTGTCGGAGAACAGGCAGAGAAAGATTTTATCAGATTGTTCGGTACTATCCTCAGTATGAGAAATATTCTCTCGTCCTTTGACCAGTTTGAGGAAATGGATAGTATCGCCGCAAGGGATTTGCAGAATTATCAGAGCATCTATCTTGACCTCTACGACAAGTACCGCAAAAAGGGCGATGCAGAAAAGGAAGATATTACGGACGATATCGAATTTGAAATCGAGCTGATTAAGCAGGTGGAAATCAATATCGACTACATATTGATGTTGGTTGAAAAATATCACGACGGCAACTGTGAAGATAAAGAAATCCTTACCTCCATCCGCAAGGCGGTAGATGCAAGTATGCAGCTTCGCAGCAAGAAAGAGCTCATCGAAGCATTTATCAGCCATGTCAATGTGGATACGCAGGTTACTACGGACTGGCGGCGCTTTGTTCTGGAACAGGAAGAGAGTGATTTGACCGAGATCATCACAAACGAAAAGTTGAAGTCTGAAGAAACCAGAAAGTTTGTTGATAATGCGTTCCGTGACGGAGTATTCAAAACGACAGGAACCGAAATTGACAAGCTTATGCCCCCGGTTTCACGCTTCGGCGGTGGCAGCAGAGCCAAAAAGAAGCAGGGCATCATTGAGAAGCTGAAAGCGTTCTTTGAGAAATACTTCGGGCTGGGAATTGCGGAACTTAAAGCAGAGGAAGAGCGTTTAAAGAACTCTGCGAAAATGACAAACAGGTACAAATAGGAGGTGTTCAGATGGATGAAAAAGAGCAATCAGTTGAAATTGGCACGGATAAAAGCGAAGAAACCTTGTTGACGCAATGGCAGACCTGCGTTGAGATGGCAAATGCGGTCAGTCAGCGTAGAGATGCGATGAACAATCTTTTTGTTACGCTGAATCTTGCAATCGTTGCAGCTGCTTCCTTTATTTGGGACGCAAAAACCATTATGTTGCTCGTGTCCGGCATCATTGTCTGCGTCGTTTGGATTTTCTTTATCAGAAATTTCAGAGAACTGAACAGGGCAAAGTTTGAGGTCATCAACAAATTAGAACAGAGTTTGCCTGTTTCTGCTTTTTCTGATGAATGGCAGTCCCTAAAGAAAAGCAAAAAATACATTGAGGGCACGAAGTTGGAAAAAGTCTTGCCTTATGCTTTTTGCGTTCTTTATGTAGTGATTTTCATTCTCATAACACTCCAAAGATGTAACCAACCATCCATCAGCCAACCATGAACTCATTCTGATGAACAAATAATTTAGGAGGTACATAAATGATCAATGTCTTTATACCGCACAGATGGAATAATGATGATTACTCTACGATAAGCGCCTTGTTGGATAGGACAAAATACAAAGTCCGCGACTATTCGGTTCCAGCAAGTTCTCCCTTTGATAGTATTGATAGGCGTTACAATGTTGACCCGCAGATTCAAAAGCAAATACGCTATGCAAGCGTTGTCGTTTGCTCGAATCGTCCCGCAAACAATAATGGAATGTCAATCGATGAAATCAAATACGCTATCTCTATCGGAAAGCCCGTAGTAGCAGTACAGGTTACGCCCAGTTCGAGCACGCTGATTGTAGGATTAGGCGTTGAAGTTGTTCCGTGTCGTAAGGATAGTCTGGAAAACTGGATATACAGAAACGTGTAAAGCGAGATACCAATAACCCCAAAGGCGATCAACCGTAAAAAGTTGGTCGCTTTTGTTTTGCCCATTATCAGAAAGGAGAAGTTGCCCGTGAGCGAAGAATTGGAAAAACTGAAACACAAACAGTATGTTGCGGAGCGCAAGCTGACCGCAGCCAAGCACAAGGAGAAGCGGTTGCAGAGCGAATTGAAACGCCTGACCAGAGGTGAGCGCACGCACCGCCTTTGCACCCGTGCCGGGATGCTGGAAACCTTTTTGCGTGAGCCGACTATCTTGACAGACGATGACGTGATGGAGCTTTTGACCTTCATCTTCCACAGCGAAGCGGTTCAAAAGAAGCTGAATCTGCTGATTGAGAACCGAAAGAACGAGCTGACAACGGACAGTGGCTAAACCCTCGGCTTTGGACGAGGGCGCAATTATACACCACCTGAAGGTTGTGCATTGCGTTCTGCCGAAAGCCCCTTGCAGGGAGCCTGATGATTTCCGCAGCTTTCGCTTCAATCATCCAGTGGAAGCTACACTTCCCCTGCGCCGGCTAAAGCCAGCTACCCCTTTGTGTATTTGCCGTCCAGAAACGATTTCAGAGTAATCATTTCTGACCGACAAGTTTTGTTTGACCGTGCCGAAAAGCAGCGGTCATTTTTTATTGCGCCGAGAAAGGAGGTTCAACAAAATGCCCGTTCCCCATCTGAATATACGCATCGTTCAGCGTAGCAAAGGCAGCTCTGCCGTTGCCGGAGCAGCCTATCAAGCCGGAGAAAAGCTGTTCTCCGAATACGACCAGAAATCCAAAGACCACCGCAGGAAACAGCCCGAAGTTGTTTACACGGAGATCCTGCTTCCGGCAAACGCACCGCCGGAATATGCAGACCGGGCGACGCTCTGGAATGCAGCCGAAGAAGTTGAGAAGCAATGGAACGCACAGCTTGCAAGGCGTTTTGTGCTTGCCCTGCCGAGGGAAGTGCCGCTCGGAAAATGTCCGCAGATGCTAAAGGAATACTGCGAGGAACATTTCGTATCCAAAGGAATGTGCTGCGACTTTGCGATACACGACCCCGACCCACCGGGACACAATCCGCACTGTCATATCATGCTGACCATGCGAGCCATTGACGAAAACGGAAAGTGGATGCCCAAGAGCCGCAAGGTCTATGACCTTGACGAAAACGGCGAACGAATCAAGCTGCCGTCCGGCAGATGGAAAAGCCACAAGGAGGATACCGTTGACTGGAACGAGCAGTACCACGCCGAGGAATGGCGGCACGGCTGGGAGATTGTGCAGAACCGTTATCTTGAAATGTCGGGAAGCCCCGAACGAGTGGATATGCGCTCATATGAAAGGCAGGGACTTGATATTGTCCCGACCGTCCACATGGGAGCCGCTGTCTGCGCCTTAGAGAGCAAGGGCATTGAAACCAACATCGGCAATCTGAACCGGGATATAAAAGCGGCGAACCGCATGATGAACGCCGTCCGCAGAACCATCAAAAATCTGCGAAACTGGATTGCGGACATTATGGAAGCGACCAAAGCAGCCCTTTCGGAAACGGAAGCGGATAAGAAAAATACTTCCCCCACGCTTACCGCACTTCTCAGCTCTTATCTGAATCTGCGAAAGGCGGAGCGCAGCGAGTGGTCGAGATACGGACAGCAGAAAGGCACGGTCGATGACCTGAAAGCCGTTTCCCAAGCTATGAACTATTTGCAGAACCATGAACTTTTCACGCTGGGAGATTTGGACGCAGCCTTGCAAGGCGTGAATGAGAAAGCCGGAACAATCAGCGCAGCTATGAAGAAAGCCGAGAAGCGGATGCAGGTCATTACGGGCATTCAAAGAGCCGTTGCCGATTTCAAAACACACAAGGCAGTCCACGACAAGTATCTGAAAATCGGCTGGAGAACAAGGCAAGCCGCCTTTGCGGAAAGCCACAGGGACGAACTGGACAGCTTCAACAAGGCGTTCCGCTATCTCAAGAAGCAGGGCGTGGATTTGAATGTCAATCTGGATTCCCTGCAAGCGGAGTACAGCAAGCTGCAAGCGACCTACACAGAGCTTGCCGGACAGCTTGCCGCCGCCAAGGAGGAATTGCAGCCGATGAAAGATATTCGCTATTGGGTCAGCAAAGTCCTCACGCCGGAGCAGTCCGAGGTCGAGAAGAAGCCCGAACCGAAGCACTCCATCACGGAGAAAATGAAGTTTCTGCAAGAGCAGAGCAGCAATCAGCAGGAGCAGAAAACCCCGCAACAGAAAAAACAGGATGTGGAACTGTAAGGCACTTGCCGTTTTCTTTTGAAAATGTCGGGTGCTTTTTTGTTTCCCGAAAGGATGATGCAATGAATGTATTTGAAGCGGTCAAACAGAAATTGACCGCCCGACAGGCGGCAGAGATGTACGGCATTCCGGTCAGCCGTCATGGCATGGCAGTCTGCCCGTTTCACAATGACAAGAATCCGAGTATGAAGGTGGACAAGCGTTTTCATTGCTTTGCCTGTCAAGCGGACGGAGATGCAGTTGATTTTGTTTCCCGCCTGTTCGGACTGCCCGGCAAGGAAGCCGCTATGAAGCTGGCGGACGATTTCTCCATTCCCTATGACGCACGGAAAAAGGCGTCTATCAGACCCAAGATAAGAGCGCCAACCCCGGAACAGAGATACCGGCAGGAAGAAAACAGGTGCTACAAGGTGCTGTCCGACTATTTCCATCACCTGAGAACATGGAAACGGCAGTACGCACCGCAGCAGCCGGAGGACGAATGGCATCCGCTGTTCGTGGAAGCCCTGCAACGAGAAAGCCACATCGAATATCTGCTTGATGTTCTTCTGTACGGCACAGCCGAAGAAAAGAAGGCTCTGGTTGCCGAGCAAAGAAAAGAGGTGATGAGACTTGAACGGCGATTTACAGAACACACAGCCGGGCATGACCGTGGAAGAAGTCAGGGGAAGTCTGGACTTGACCGATAACGGAGCTATCCGAAACAGCATACGGAACTGTCTAACCGTGTTTCAGAATGACCCCTATCTGCAAGGTGCTATCCGCTACAACATTCTGACGGAGCGCATTGATATTGTGAAGGCCCTCTGGTGGGAGAAGCCCACAGCGACCCTGAACGACACGGACTTCAATTACCTCATGCTCTATCTGGAGGATAAGTACACTCTGACCAGCGAGAAGAAAATCCAGAAAGCAATCTCCATTGTAGCCGACTGCAACAAGTACCACCCCATCCGTGACTATCTGAACAGTCTGGAATGGGACGGCACGGAGCGCATCCGTTACGCCCTGCCCCGGTTCCTCGGCGTGGAGGACAGCGAGTACAGCTACGAATGCCTGAGGCTGTTCATGCTGGGAGCCATCAACAGAGTGTTCAAGCCGGGCTGCAAGTTTGAGGTGATGCTCTGTCTGGTCGGCGGACAGGGCGCAGGCAAGTCCACCTTCTTCCGGCTGCTGGCAGTCAGGGACGAATGGTTCTCCGATGACCTGAAAAGGATTGACGATGACAATGTTTACCGCAAGATGCAGGGGCATTGGATTATCGAAATGTCCGAGATGATTGCCACCGCCAACGCCAAGAGCATTGAGGACATTAAGTCCTTTATCAGCAGGGCGAAGGAAACCTACAAAGTGCCGTATGAAACCCAGCCGGC
>ENA-OOQP01000552-OOQP01000552.1-human-gut-metagenome-genome-assembly--contig:-NODE-552-length-17326-cov-1.421921_pt1 | contig 17326 bp, 9 predicted proteins | sample MGYA00241266_ERZ501171 | MGnify/ENA primary metagenome ERZ501171 (study PRJEB25962, sample SAMEA2042501) | human gut metagenome | biome: human gut; feature: human-associated habitat; material: faeces...
TGAGTATAACCGATTGTGATGTTTTATTTATAGAATCTCCAGATGGTATACATTATGATGATAGTCAAAAACCTACTGAAATAGATAAAATACTATTTTTAAACAATAATACAGCTATATGGATAGCTTCAGATTATGATAGAAATTATCCTTATGAAAACACATCATCATTTAATGAGTATTCAGTAAAAACTCCATTATTAAATTCAAAGACAACTATGTTATCAGATGTTTATTTTAATATAAATGCAATGCCTTATAACCCTAATGTTATTTATCATAATATATTTAATGGAGATAAAGCACCGATATTAATTGTAGAACATATAGGTAAAGGATACGAAATAATATCACATTCTAGCATTTTAAATAACATAGAAGATAATATAAAAGTAATGTACGAAATTATAATGTACTGTTATTTAAATAGATATAAAACAACAACTAATTTAACTCAATGGATAACATCAGAAATACCTGATTATCAAATAGAGTCAGGAAAGTTAGTTAAAAAGAAATACTTTATGTCAGACATAGATTTATATAAGCATTTTAATTTAAAAGCTAGTGAATTAGTTTTATATAATGTAGACATAATAGATGAACATACAAATGCTACTCCAGATGATAATACTCAAGACTTATATGACTATGTAACAGCTATACAGTTTATAGGTATGAATGGCGGTAGATTAATGTTTGATAAAGTAACTTCTAATAATAGTTCTTATTTTACAGAACCTAAAAAACCTACTAATTGGATTTCATTATATGATGGAACCAATATAATATATTTAAGAGAGCTTCATTATATAGTTGAAACAGATTTATCAAATAAAGTATTCACTGTAACAAATGAAGATGACCTTAAAGTAAAGATATTAGCTTTTAAATCTACAAGTTTAGGTGTAGATACACAAATGCCTTTTGAAAAAACTATTCCTTTTATCAAAACAGATGTAAATGGAATAGAAAGAATAAGAGAAGCAGAATATGCTTTTTATATAAATATAGATAATCAAGAAATAGGATTTGATTTCTTAGAAGATTATACTGAAGATAAAGGCGAGAAGTTATTTGTTATAAGAGTATATCAAACACCTGATTCAATACAAATAACAGATATGAGACAGTTAGGTGGAGGTTTAAAAGAAGACGCTGCTGATAATTATAATTTAATGGATATAGGTCATATAAGTGGTAGACCTTATAGACCAGCAGGGACAGTAGTATTTACACTACCTACTAAATATAAAGAACATGAAGAATTAATAGAAAAAGCTATTAAGAAATATATAGGTGCGTCCGATGTACCAGTAATATTTTTTGAAGACAAATAAAATAAAAGAGGTGAAATAATTTGAGTTTAAAGAAAATAGATTTCTCTGATGGAATTAGAGCTGAAGAAATTCAAAATAACTTTGAAGATTTACAAGCTCAAATAGATAGAGAACGTAAAAGTGTAGGAGGAGCTGGTATAGCTTCTGGTTTAGAAATAACTCCAATAGTTACTCAAAATGAATTTGCCATAGAAGTTTCTGAAGCTTCTATAATAGGTAAAGATGGACAAGAAATACATATAGATAAACAAAAAATAAATATAGAACTTCCTAAGCTAGCTAAAGAAGTAGAATATTTAACTTCTAATGCTAGTAATCAAATTAAATTAAGACATACGCCTTATTCTTTAAATAGAAGAATGACTGTAGAAATGCATGGTATGTTTACTCCACAATATTCTGGCATAGATATAAAATATAGAGATTCGATAGCTCAAGATGATTATATAAGAGTTAGAGCTATTAATGGGAATACTGTATCACTTACGGGGTTGACTAGAAGAGACTTAGTAGTAACTTATCATTATACAGGAAAAAGAATAGATACAATATATATAGATAAAAATGATAAGCTTAAAGTTATATCTTCAACAACATCACCAACACCTTCTGTAATGATGCCTAATGATTATAAGTATTTAATAGCTTTTATAGAAATAGATGGAGCATATACAGATGAAGAAGGTAGAACTTATGCTAATATAGTTATGAGAAAAGATTTAAGAGATGTAAGAAATATATATACAGATTTAAATGGGGACTTATGGTTATGTGGTATACCATTTAAAGATTTACAAATAATCCATATGACTGAACCTTTAGACCCTAAAGAATATACTATATGGTATGATACTTATACTAATCAATTAAAGACTTGGAGAAGTACAGATGAATTAATTTATATGAATGAGTACACAGTTACAACTGATTATATAAATAATCCAGATGTGGCAAAAGATTATCCAACAGATATGTATTATTATACTGGTAAGAATCAATTATCTGTATATGTAAATGATGTACAATTAAATGAAGACCAATTTGATGAACTTATAAATGGAGTACCTGCTGACATAAAAGACGTAGATAAGAAAGTTATGTCTAATACATTTAGAATATATACTGACTTAAGAATTGGAGATAAGATAGTATATAAAATAACTAACTTTGATGAACATAAAATGTGGGTTCCAGTTAATCATAGCTCTTATGTAAATGTAAAAGATATAAAACATTTTTCACCTGATTCAGAAGAAGGCGGAGCAAATTACTTTGCATCTGAAAAAGCAATAGCTTTAGGTAAAGATGAAAATTTATATCCATATAGATATCAATATTTCTTATTTGATAGACATAAAGATTTAAATATGTTATTTACTCCAGGTAAGCATGAACTAGATGTAATGGTTAATCAAACTCCTTTACATTCAGACCAATTCGAAGAAATAACTATATATGATTTATATGGACAAGACTTACCACAATCAGTTATAGATGCAGCTGGTATACATTTTGGTTGGACTTATGCTGAATTAGAAAAGTATTCAGGAGAATATGAGAATACAGGTATAGGGTTTAAATTAGTACAGCCATTAGATGCAGATTTGGCTGAAGAAGAAAATGGTGCAATGGATTTATATGTAGAAGCTTCTGTACAAAGAAGAGTTAATGATGGACCATTAAAAAGAAAATTACAAAGAACTGCTACATTTGTTTATGAGAAAACAGTAGATGTAGAAGGAAATGGAGTAGTTGATATAGAAGATGCTTATTACTTATATGGTGAAAACCAATTAGAAGTATTTTCAAATGGTAAAAGATTAGATAGAGATATTCATTTTATAGAAGGTACAGATTTATCTGACCAAGATGATATAGATGAAGAAGGTAATATAACTGCTTTAGCTCCAAGAAGAAAAGGTGCTAAAACAAAACAATTTACAATAACTAATCCTAATCCGATAACTATAACTTATAAGATAACAACTTCTATATATTCATATGACCATGTTAATCAATTAATAGACGAATTAGATTATAATGCTTTAACAGCTGTTAAAAAAGTAGATGAGCTTTATGATAAGACAGTTGACATACAAAATAGAGTTCAAGCTACGATAGAAGATTTATCTGAGGAATTAGAAGAAATAAAAGATATAGCTAATAATTTAGATGGAAAGTATTTAACTAAAGATACAGTTATATCAATATCACAAATGCCGCCGATAATGGTTTCTAATATGGTTCAATCTTTAAATCATATATCTTCATCAATAACATTTAATGCTGGTAAAACAGAATATAGTATAAAAACAGATGTAAGAGAAGAAGACTTTGTTATGGCTATTAAAAGAGATGTAACAAATCAATTAGATAAGTTCTTTATAAGAGGAGTAGATTATTCTATATATAATACTGTTAATCAAGAAGGTGCTTATGAAGATACAATTTTATCTATATCAAGTTCAGCTGCCGCTTTAATGAATACTGGAGATATAATAATATTAACAGGAATTAAATTTGGAAAGGCAGGTAGAGAGTAATGATGGCACCAAAGACTACTTGGTATGTATTAGAAGATATAGATGGTTTATTTGAATATTCACCAAAAAGAACTCATGATATGGAAGGTTCTTATGCACCAGGAGATACTTTATCAGTAAAAATACAATTATGGAATAATAGATTAGGTATGGAAGATGTGCAAGATGCAACAAATGCAAAATTAGTAGTATTCTTTAAGAATTATGAAGATAATTATTTATTAAAGCTTTGTAAAGTGAAACTTAATAATGAAGAAGCCAAACCAGTTACAATAGATATGGATAGAGGTATATTCAATTTAGGAACTATATCTGGTGGAGCTAATAATGGTTCAGATTTAAATACAGATAATTATGTTGAATTTGAATTACAAATAGGAGCAATACCTATGAATGTTAAGTCAGAATTAAAAGGCTTAATATTAGATGTAGAATATGATAATTAAAAATAAGCCAGGCTTTATGCTTGGCTTTTTTACGTAATAGTATTATAAATATGAAAGAGGTGATTATATGTCTTATAAAGATTTTTCTCCTAGGTCATCTTACACATATAAAGAAGTGAAAGATTGGGAGATAGATACTGTAAAAGAAAAAGTTAATCCTGTATATAATGATGGTAATCATGAATACTATTTATCTTTAAAAGATGTTATAGAAGGAATAAATACTTCTAAATATCCTGTTAGTGGAGAGAATGTATGGTTACCAGATGAAGATGGTAATCTAATACCTTTACCTGAATGGATAGGTAATGGAAATGGTTCAGGCGGAGGAAATGGTAGTGGAGGTGCTCAAGAAACAAAGCATTATAGAGTAGAGATGATATCTACTCAAGGTAATATAATAAAAGATAAGAACTTTACTACAACACTTAAAGCGATTGTTTATGAAAATAATGAAGACGTAACAGATAAAAAAGATAAAAAATATTTTAAGTGGGCTAGATTTAGTGGAGCTACAGAAGCAGACCAAATAGCAGATGCACAATGGAATTTAAAATGGGCAGCAGGTGCTAAAGAGATTCCAATAACAGCAGATGATGTTAATAGAAATGCAATGTTTCAAGTTCAATTTGTAACAGATAAACAAGCTAATCTTTGGATGCAAGAAGCTTATAAAGCCTATATGAATAAAATAAAAAAATAAAGGAGGAAATTAAATGTTTTTTAACCCATTAAATAAAGCGTCAGTTGACCCTAATTATAAAGTATTAGCTACAGCTCAATTGACAGTAACAGACCAAACAGATGCTTCTAATTTAGCAGGAAATATGACAGTAGTATCTGGTTCAAAATCTCAAATGTTTTTAACAGGTTCTAGTCAACCTTATAATCCAGATTACAAAGTTAGTAATTTAGTTTTAAGACCATACATGATAGCTACTAATGTATATAGAGGTTCTCAAGATGATAGATATAATCCAGACTTATTTGACCCAAAAGAATATCCTGATTTAGAAAAACCAGGAGATGTTAATGTAAGTGTTAAATATATACACGATATAGAATGGTATATAGTAGATTCAGCTAATAATCAAAAACTTATAAATATTGAAGAAGATACAAGATTCTCTCATACTTGGACTTATAGAGATGCAGAAGGAGAAGAAACAGTATTATCTGATAAGAGAACTCTTGTTATAAAAGATAATATATTAGAAAAAGACCAAGTTGCAAGTATAATGGTTAAGTTTAGTTTCAATGACCCATTTGCTGATATAAGAATACCAGTAACTTATGAGGTGCAAATAAATAACTTATCTACTGGTGTAGGTACTTCAAAAGCAGCTATTAATTCAATGGATGGTAACTCATTCTACAATGCTGATGAAGACCAACAATTAAGATTCAAAGGAGACTATTATTCTGAAGGTGTATATGTAGATTTAGACCAAAGATTACAAGACCCAACTTCTAATACTAGAGTAGAATGGTTTATAAGAACACAAAATGGTTGGACTATATTAGATGCAGCTACACAAGATGATAATCAATGGAATCAACCAGGTAAAATGTTATATGAAATACATAGAGTAGCTGAAAAAGACCATGAAGGGAATATAATTAGAACAGAAAAAACTAAGAATCCTAAAGGAGGAACAGTGTTAATAATAACTCCTGGTTTAATAGCTGGTTCTGATATTATAAGATTTACAGTAACAGACGACCAACAATCAGATATGCAATCTAATGCTTTAGAGAATGTACATGATTATTCTGACCCAACACAATGTTATATATGGTCATCTAATGGAGATAAACTATATAAAGGTATGGAAGCACCAGGTACTAATTTAAAAGCTGTAGTTACATATAGAGGAACTTTATTAGAAGATGGAGATTCTATGTATGATACTGCTTTTGATTATTATTGGTATAGAATAGATGGTTCGGGAACTGTTGTAGAAAATATATATGAAGACCAAGGTGTTTTAAAATTTATAGATACTAAAGACCCTAACTATACAAGTGATAATGGATTCCCTAAAAAGTTGAATAGAAGTATAGACATACATCCTAATCATATAGATAATAAAGCTACATTTACAGTAGATTTATTAAACAAAAAAGAAGCGTTGGTTAAGCAGTATAGAGCTAACTTATTAAGAAGTATGCCAACAGAAGAAGAATTAAAAGACGCTAAAATAATAGCTGTTAATTCTGGTTTAAGTCCGTATGCTTTTGCTAATATATTGGATACCGCTATAGAAATGAGAGCATTTAAAATAGCTCAAGAAGAAAACATATTAGCTGCTTATAAACAAAGAAGAGGTGAATAACTTTGGTATTCAACAGAAGTTATAATCATAAAGACGTCCTAACTAGGGCGTCTATGACTATTCAAATAATAGAAGATGTAGCTTTATACAAAGCTCAATTATTCAGTTCTAATGGAAACATATTTAGTTCTACTGATAAATCTTCAGAATTATATGTTAGAGTGTATAAAGGATTAGATGATGTAACTGTTAAATTTTCAGATATAGTTTGGAAAAGATTCACGGCTAATTCAGAAAATATAGAAGAAGATTTAGCATGGGGAGAACAACATGCTGGTAAGTCTGATATAATAATAACTAAGGATGATATAAAAGAAAAAGCAAATATCCAAGTTGAAATATATTCATTGATAAATGGAGAGAGAACTTTAGTTGCAGCAGATTTTATATCTTTTATAGATATTAATGATATGCAAGGTAGTGATACTCCTCCTAATAATCCTAAACATGGAGACTTGTGGTTAGATACTTCTGTAACACCGCCAAGACTTATGATGTGGGATTCTGATTTAGGAATGTGGATAGAAGTTGCTATAGCAGGAAAAGACAGAAGAAATTTAATTAGACATTCTAATTTTTATAAAAAGAATTTTGATTATTGGACTAATGTTAATAATGCTACTTTAGAAATAGAATCAATGTCAGGTAAGAAATGGGCTCGTATAAAATCTAATGCTATTAAAAATGATTATTGTGGAATATCACAAATAGTTAATGCTAATGCAAAAGGTCAATATTCATTTCAAATATTATCTGAAATATACATACAATCAGAATATCCAAATGGGGATTTGTTAATTGCTTTTTATTCTATTAATAGCTCTAATATAAAAACATTAATTAAAGAAGAAACATTTGACATAAAGACAGAAGCAAAAGTATTTACTTCTACATTTAGTTCTTTAGCAGATACTTCAAAGATAGAAGTTATAATCAGTGGACAAGAAGATACTACTTTTGATTTTGTGGTTACAAATATAAAATTAGAAAATCATCCAATACCTACTGAGTGGGAATTAGCAATAGAAGATATGCAAGATGCTTTAGACCAAAAAGTAGGAAATACTGCTGAAGAAGTATTTGATTCATTAACTGATGGAGGAAAAATGCAAGGTATCTATGTAGATATAGATGAACATGGTCAAAAGAATTACTATGTTTCTGGTAGATATATAGATGCATATAATTTAGTAGTGAGAAGAAAAAAAGATAATGTAGAAACTTTAAAAATAGACGAAGAGGGGAATGTCTCACTTAAAGTTAATACTTTACAGATAGTTGCAGCTAATACAGGAGAATTTGAAAATGCAGCTACTGAAAACGACATAGCTTGGAAATTAGAAATAATATCGAGCAATGGAAATATATTTAAAAATAATATTGTAGATACTGTATTGTCTGCTAGAGTTTATAAAGGCAGAAAAGATATGACAGACGAATTACCTGCATCTAGTTTTAGATGGACAAGAACTAGCATGAATCCGACTAGAGATGCTAGATGGAATAATGCAGATGGAATTGGTGTAAAAAGTATTACAATAACTAGGGAAGATATTAATCAAAGAGCTACTTTTACATGTGAAGTAGACAATTAAAAAACAGGAGGAAAATAATAAATGGCTTTATTAGCAACATCACAAATTACAATAGTAGATTTAAATGACGCAGTTTCACTGCAATCATATTTAACGGGGAATGTACCTAAGGTGCAATTTTTAACTAATAACGGGATGTATACACCTAACTATACTAACTCACCTGCTACAATTACAGCAGAATTATATAGATTAGGTTCATCAGATAACTTAATTACTAATAACTCAAGATATATAACAAAAATAGAATGGTATTATAAATTACTACCTAACACAGATTGGGTAAAAATAACTTCAGATGATTCTAAATTTACTTTAGGTGGAACAAGTCCTAAATTCCATTCGGTTTCTATAAACCAAAATATGATGACAAGAGATACTCCAGGTCTTGCTATTAAGTGTGAAATGACTTATAAAGAAGACTGGATGCCAGAAGCTCATACTCAAGTTTCTGAAATGGACTTCTCTTTAACAGTACAAGGAGATGACGGAGTTGATTCATATACTGCTATGCTTACTAACGCTACTCACTCTATAATATGTTCTTCTAATGGAACTCCAGAGGCAGGGGAAATAGGTAGTGGAAGCAGAGCTTCATCAGACATAATAGTTTATAAAGGTGCTAAATTATTAACAGCAGTAGCAGATACAGCAACACCAGGGACTGGACAATTCAAATACGTTATAAAAAATAGTGTAGGATGTACAGCTACAAGAACAGATAATGATACTTTCCATATATCTGCTTTAACTTCTGCTACAGCAGGTAAAGTTACAATAGAAATAAATTGTGAAGGTGTTCAAACTTTAAGACAAGAAATGACTTTCACTAAAGTACATCATGGTCAAGCTGGGGCTAGTGCTAAATATGTTATTGTAACAGGAGAAAGCGTATTTAAATATGCAGCTGGAGCTTCAACTCCTACGCCAAGTCAAATAGTATTAAATAGACAATTATTTAATGTAACTGGTGGTAAATGGCAATATCATAATGGAACTGCTTGGACAGATTTCTCACCAGCACAAACAGGGGCAACATTAGCAGTAACTCCTTCTCTAGGACATTTTGCAACAGCAAGTAATAAACAAATGAGAGTTAGATATTATGTAAGTGATACTATATTTGATGAAACAACTATAGTTAAAGTATCTGATGGTACTTCAGGGGCAGATGCTTATACTGTAACTTTAACTAATGAATCTCATACAGTTATATGTGAAAACAATGGCACTCCTTCAACTGGAGAATTAGCTAAAGCTTATACTGACATAGTAGTTTATAAAGGAACTAGTAAAGTAACTAACTTTACTGTTAAAGCTGGTACTGGGGCAGATGTGCCAGTAGGATGTACAGTGAATATAGATTCAACAACTAAGAGAGTATCTGTTGCTACTTTAACAGCTGATTCAGCTACGGCTACATTGATAATAACTGTAGACGGTAAAGAATTCAAAAAAGTATTTACTATAACTAAAACTAGAAAAGCATTAAATGGGGCTTCAGCTAAAGTATTAAGTATATCTGGTCCAATGGCCTTTGCTTATGTAAGTGGTTCTACTACACCATCTGTTTCTCAAATAACTTTAACAGCTACAGCTACTAATTTCAAACCATTAGATTCTGAAATAGTTTGGAAGAATGCTAAAACAGGAACACAATTAGGAACAGGGGCAAGCTTAACTATACAACATAATAATAATGGATTTGTTAATAACGTATTAGAAGTAAAAGTCGAATACTCAAAAGATACTACAGTATTTGATACACATACAATAATAAAAGTATTTGATGGTAAGAATACCATTTCAGGATATATATGGAGTCCACAAGGGAATATAATAAAGAATAAGGAAATGGATTCATTAACTTTAGAAGCAGTTGTATTTAATGGTTCATCTAACGTAACTGCAAGTGGAGCTACTTTTAGATGGGTTAAAGTTTCTTCTTCTGAGGGTGAAATTGACTTAAAAAATAACACTAAATCAACTGTAACAGTAAATGCTAATGAAATTCCTAATTTATTAGTAGTTAAATGTTATATGACTTACTCAGGTACTACTATACAAGATACAATAGTACTTGAAGATAGAATGGACCCAATTCAAGCTACGGTATTTTCTACAGCAGGAGATACATTTAAAAATGGTAGTGGAGAAACTCATTTATCAGCTAGAATAGTAAGAAACGGAGAAGAAATAGATGCAATATCTATAGTTGGCTCTAAACCTAGTTCTGGCGGTACAGGAGAAATAGTGTACTTAACAACAGATGATAAATATTATAAATGGAGTGGTACTGCTTGGACAGCAATAGATATCCCAGAAGCAGGAGTAAACGCACACTCTAAATTTAAATATACTTGGTACAAATATAATGAAATAGGAGTACAAGTAAAAGGATGGACTAGAAACGGTAAGATAATAAAAGTTCAAAGTTCAGAAGTAAGTCAAAAAGCAAGTTTTGTTGTTGAGGTAGAAGATTAAAGTTTAGAATTATAATAGGGCATGGGGGGAATTTATATCCTATGTCCTATTTTTTATAGTAATATTATAACAAATTGAAAGGAGGACTTTTAATGAATGAAAGGACAAGAAATTTATTAGCAATAGCTAGTTATACCTTATCAGTAGTTAATGATGGTGCTCAAGGACCTCAAGGACCAACTGGACCGCAAGGAGAAGCAAAAGATTATTATGACGGCTCGTTTATGGATGGTAAAAAATATTGGAATACAAATTATAGTGACACTTATACTGCTCCTGGAAATAACGTAGCCGTATTTAAAGAATCTACTTCTAAGATTGGTGGTAATGTATTACAAATTCAAAATGATACATGGTTATATGCTAAAAATAAAATATGTATAGAACAAAATAAAATATATAAATTTACTTTTAGAGTAAGACAAATACAAGACCCATTAAACGGTGCTGATAAAAATAAAGTGTATGCGGGTGCTACTACTTTTAATGCAGCAGGCGACAAACTTTCTGCTAATAACGGTACTTACTTTGTAGCTAGTTCTCAAGGTATTACTGTAGCAAATGGATGGAGAGAATATACTGCTTATATGTCTACAAGTGCTAAAAGTGCTTTAGTTGGTACAGATGGTAAAACATTATGCCCAGCAGTTAAAGCATTTGATTCAGGTACAGTAGCTATTAAGCCAATGTTTATAGTAAACTATTCTGGCGGAAATGGTATAGTACAAGTTGATGCTTTAACAGTTGAAGATTATACTCAAGAATGGAATGCTTTAAATATAGCAAAAGATAAATTAAATAATAATTCTCAACAAGTATTTGACGCCTTAACGGATAATGGTAAAATACAAGGTATTTATATGGAAAATGGTCAATTATATGTTAATGGACAATATATAAATGCTAAGAACCTAAGAGTAGTTGATAAAAATAATAACTTAACTTTAGGTGTAGACGAAGATGGTAATGTGACTATAAGAGCTACTAATTTAAATATAGGTACTAAACCAGTAGCATCTCAAGAAGATGTAAATAACTCTATTAACAATATGCAAATAGGTGGACGTAACTTAACGCCAAATACTGGTTTCTATAAAGGAACGACTGGTTGGAGTGTTATGAATAACTCAACTGACTTAACTTTAACAGATGGGCGTATTTCAGAATCATCTAGAGCAGTACAAGTAACTCTTGCAAATCAAGATGGTTCAGGAGTAAAAACGCCAGAATGTGCTTGTGTTCCAGGAGTTAAATATGTAGCTTCATTCTGGGTCAAAGTAAGTGTAGCTTGTAAAGTTGGTCAATTATTAAAATTTAAAGATAGTTCAAATAATGAATCTAATCCTATAAATATGATAACAAAAAATGTATCTGCAAATACATGGACTTGTATTACTCAATCATTTACAGCACCAAGTACAGCTGTTAAAATGGCATCAACTCCAAGAGTAGAATTAGCAGTAGGAACTGCTACATTTATTGTGACAGAATTTAAGATAGAAGAAGGTACAAAAGCTACAGTATGGTCAGCAGCTCCAGAAGATATAGATGATAGTAAGATAGATATAGGTGGAGCAATAGATGACGTTAATAACTCAAACGGTCAAATACAGTATCCTAAATTAAACATATCAGGGATGATACGTTTTACAGACTTTGACGCTGATTTAGCAAAACATTATTCTGTTAAAAAAGATGCTCAAGGAAATGTTATAGAAACTCTTATTAATGGAGGTACTATAGAAACAGGTTCAGTAGCAGCTGATAAGATGACAATGTATAACTTATCTGTAATCAGAAGAAAGAAAGTAAATGGAGTATGGCAAGATGTTGATACGTCATTTAACATATCTGATGAAGGACATATAAAAGCTTCTGGTACATTTAGTTCATTTAACTTTAATGAATTGACTAAAGATAAAGGTTGGCAAATAAATGAAAATGGAGATTCAGTATTTAATAATACTTTAGTTAGAGGTACGGTTGAATTACCTCAAGCAGGTATGACTGATTATGGTTCTACTGGAAATGATAACTTAATTAAAAATAGTAATTTTAGAAATGGAAATACAAACTGGACAACAAGTTCATTAGCAACTTACGATAAAAATAAAAAATGTGACGAAGCATATTCATTTAAAATATCTACTAGTGGATTAACTGAGAATAAATGGACAGGTACACGACAAACAGTAATAAATGAAACAATATCAACAGGGTCAACATACACAGTTAGTGGATACTATTTTGTAGAAAATGTTTCATTGTTAGATGGTGGATTCGCATGTGAATTAAAAGGAACAAAGGCAGATGGAAGTGGGGACGTTTCATTAGGTGCATATCCTTCTTGGAACAAGTCAACAGCTGTACAAGGGCAATGGACATATTTCAAATACACGGTTAAAACAACGGTGGAATTCTCAAGAGCATATATATTCCCATGGGTACAAAAAAATGGTACAGTATGGTTCTCTAAACTTAAGTTAGAGGAAGGTGCTGAAGCTACAGAATGGACTTGCCACTCATATGAAAAATCTAAATCATTAAGATTCTGGTCAGGAGCTTCTTATGAAAATAGATTAGATGCGCCATTCCAAGTTTTACAAGACGGTACGGTAAAAGCAACTAGAGGTGAATTTGGAGGAACGTTCACTGGTAGAATAGAAATAGGAAATATTAAAATCTATGATACAAATGATTCTGCAGGTGTTATAGAAATTAAGAATAAAGATGACGTAGCTACTATTGTTAAAATAGGGGAAGAACAATCTTATTTTAACAGCCCAGTATATATAGGTACTCCAAACAACACTACTGGTCAATATGCTAACTCTTTTAAAATATCTCCAATAGATAAGAAAATAGAAATGTATTCAGGAAGTTCTATTGTAGTAGGAGATAAGAACAGTACTAAGTTATCATTAATGAATACTAATAATAGCGGTTGGATAAAATTCGGTACTGATATAAGAATGGAAGGACAAGAAAACAGATTAAATCTATTATCAGAAGCTGGAGGAAAGATTGCTATTAGTATAGGTAACTTTGCAGATAATTCATCTCATGATGATGCAAGTTTAACTATAGATGGTAGTGCTGAAGTTAAAAGCATGAAGATAAGTAACCTTAAAATATATGAAAATCCAGACGGAAATGGAGTAGACTTCTTTATAGAGTAATTATTATATAAGTAGTGGTGTAAAATACATCACTACTTTTTCATATATTATTTAATATAAATAAACAAATATTTAGGAAAGGAAAGATATTATTTATGGCTACATCAGGTACTATAGAGAAAAAATTTCATGGTGGTTCATCTGGTGGTTATTACTTCGGTATAGATTGGAAAGTTAATAGTCAATCTACAGCAAATAATACCTCAAATGTTACAGCCTCTGTTTTTATTAGAACTACAGGTAATGGATATACAATAAGCTCATCTGCAACAAAGAATATAACACTTACTATAAATGGTACTTCATATTCTGGAACAGCTACAGTTGGTATAGGTACTAATACTAAAAAGACGCTATTAACAAAAACAGTAGATGTTAAACATAATAGTGATGGTACTAAGACTTGTGCATTTGCTTGTTCTGGAGTATTAGGGCTTACATTATCAGGAAAATATTACGGTACTGTATCTCATTCAGGTAATGGTACATTTAATACAATAAATTTAAATACTGCACCTACTTGGACAACAGATGACACAAGGATGAAAATAGGGGATAATGAAATAAAAGCTAATGTTATTATTCCAGAGAATACATCTAGTGTTTCAGTTATTTCAGCACAGGCGACAGATGCACAGACTCCTAATGCATTAAATTACTATTTACATAGATATATAAATGGTAGTTATTCAGCACAAATAAAAGCAGGTGGTACTAGCTTAACAGGTACAGATAACATATCGTCTTGGGGGCAAGGTACTCAGATTAAATACGAAGCAAAAGTTTCAGATGGTTCTTTATGGGCATCATCTTCTAAATGGTCTTGGGTTTATACAAAAAATACATTTACAAGAGCGTCTGTAACTTCTATAGGTTCAATAGGAGTAGGCTCAACTAGTGTTTCATTTACTGCTACAGGAATAAGAAACTCTGGAGGAGGAAATGGATACGTTAATACATCTTTCGGATATAGAATAGAATCTTTAACCTCTGGAGTAAATATATATGGTGAAAATACCACATATCAAAATAATCAAAATAATGTTGATTTTACATTAGGTGTTAAAAATAATGGAGGAACTCCAACTAATCCTCATTGGTTAGATGCTAATGAATTAAGAACAGCTTTTAGAAATAGTAATTATACTGGTACTTTAAAATTAAGACTTGTTTCTTGGAACTCATATGGTTCTCAAGGTTATGTTGATTTTAACGTATCAGTTGATTTAAGAAAAGCTGCACCTAGTACAACTATAAAATATGCAGCTAATAATAAGATAACTCATAATGGAACAGATTATTATATTCCTGCTCATTTGCCTTTTGTTGTATCATGGAATGCTGTTAATGATACCGTAGAAGGAAATGCTTGTACTTATGATGTATATTATCAAGTAGGTTCAGGAAGTTTGAAATACTTAGGGTCAACAACAGGAACTTCTTATACTGCTTATCTTGGTGGTACTGAGATAGGAAATAATAAAACTACTAACTTTAAGATTGTAGTTAGAGTAAAAACAAAATATGGAACTACAACGGATTGTTCGGGAGCAATTATAACACTATGGGATTATGCACCGCCTACAGTTAGAGTTAATACCGTTAATAGAACGTCCACTAATGTTACTTTAACAGGTACAATAACTATTAATACGAGTATACCTAATGTTACAACAACAAATACATATTGGAAATGGTTAGGCGGTACAAATACTAATTTTAAAGTAACAAATTCATCAACATCAACTATTAAAAACTTTACAATAACAGCACCTGCTGCACAGAATTTGACAGGTACTATACATGTTGCCTCTTCTGATACAGCTAGAGATTTAATAGCTAATATAGTTACTATGTCATTGGGTAATACAGAAGTTGCTGTTAAGGGGTACATGCCAGTTATGTCTTTAACTAAAGAAGGTGTTGGTATAAATACTAGACCTCTTAATGGTTATAAATTTAGTGTAGAAGGAAATACAAAAATCAATGGTAATTTAGCAACTAATGGATTAACATTAAGCAACTTAACTGTTAATGGCACTACTAATTTAAAAGCTACAGTTTTAAATGGCGATATTACAATGAAATCTCCTAATGGAGCTTGGACTGGTGAATTTATTAAAAGATATGAAGGCGACCAATACGGAATGGGTATTGCTATACAATCTGGAGGAACTACTATTATAGGTGGAGGAGAAAGTGCAACAAGCTATATGGCTACTATATCAAATCCTGGTTCAGAAAACTTGTATTGCACATCCGATGGATTTATAAAGTTTGTATCAGGTTGCCAAAATATGGATACTAAAAGAGAAATAACTTATGATGCCAATGGTCTTCTTACGATAAATATGGGAAGTGTAAATGCTGATGCTGGTATAAGAATAACATCTAGTGCTGGAGTTCAAGGTGCTTTATGGTCAGGTACTGGAGGAACAGTATTCCAATCTATAGGAGATTATAATTTACATTTAGGCAGAAACGGAAGTACTACAGATTTAATTATTAAACCTGATGCAATAGAAGCAAGTAAAGTTATTAGAGGTAAAAATACTATAGAAGCTAACTTTACACCTGTAACTAATGTATCTCAATTTAGAGCAGTAACTAGTGGAGATGGAAATGCACAAGGAGATGGTAACACACATATAGGATATAAGGATTCAAATGGTAATTTTCATCATTATTTTAGAGGAAAAGGTGCTTTTAATGTTAATTTATCAAATGGTGCATATATATCTGTACAAGTAAGAACTCCAAAAGTTATAACTGATAGAGGGACTTATTCATTATTAAATAACACAACTGCTTATAAAACAACCTCATCAGAAGAAAGTTTTAATGAACCTAATGATAATGAAATTATAGATTTCATAAAGAATAATTCAAAAATAATTCCTTCAGAGATAAGAACACTAAACGATGAAGCAAATGTAATCGACTATTTAACTGTCGCAATAGATGAAAATATTTACGTTTCTGAATCTAATAAAGTTGAAGCTCTATGGAAAGCTGTTAATTACTTATTAAATAAAATAGAGAACTTAGGAGGCAATAATGTACAATAAAATAACTATAGAATTAGAAAAAGATATAATATCTAAAATAAATTCAAGTGGTTTACATATAGCTACAATAAAATTAATTTTAGAAAAAGTTTGGTTAATGATGCTCTTAATGAAGATTTAAAAAGAAATAATGAATTTGAGAATAATCAAAATCAAATAAATGATTTAGTTGAAATAGATGAAAATTTAATAGATTAAAAATAATTAGAAGTCTTTTATGGACTTCTTTTTATCTGTAGAGTAATAATTACATGAATAAAAATAAGGTGGTGAATCGTTAATGATTAAATCAAGTAAAGCAATAGTTTCAAATAGATGTGAAATAACTTTTGATT